>OGMD01000490.1_pt1 | contig 17846 bp, 9 predicted proteins | sample 1573041 | NCBI WGS metagenome assembly OGMD01 (sample SAMEA2582007, study PRJEB24529) | metagenome | biome: Human gut stool | place: China | collected 2011 | reverse complement strand
TACTGTATAGGAAAACTTATCGATAAGATAGGCTGCTGATCTTCCAACCAAGTCACAGCGTATTTACTATTATCCGTCGTTATAATAAAGGATTGATCTTGTTTGATTTCCCGAAGGCTTTGTTTTAAATTCAAATATATCTTATCATTCAGTTTCATTCCAAATCGAAATAGTACTCGGTCTTCTTTCAAACGTTCCTTGATCGCAGGTTCATCTTTCATTAATAAGACCCATAGCAAGTATCTCTCCACAAACAAATAAACAGGAGAAGGATAATCGGCGATGATCCGGCGATCGAACAATTTAATTCCCACATGATTTATAGTACCCTTAGCATCTGCGGCCAAAATCAAATTCTTTCCCGGACATACCGAGCCTAACGAATATTCACCCGCAGCCTCGACATCTAAATGGTTCTTTCCCATTAGTTCTATTATCTCTTCGATCTTTCTATTCTCACATTTTCCATTGTCGCCCCATATATCTGGCAGACAGGTAAACATACATATCAGAATGATCCCGAGAGAAACATATTTCCTCTTTCCTCTCTTCATCAGCATCATATTTTTATTATAAGAAAGCCTCTAAAACAGATATTCACAAATTCAAAACTAGAAGTAAATCTTCGGATATCAAAGATGGGGTTCCCCTATAAACGGATATTCATAGCGTTTCCACGTTTAAGCGGCCAAAAATCATGTTTATATAAAGAAACGAATAATGAAAAGTATTAATGATTATCAATAACTTTAACACATCAACCAACATAAATGCATATGAAAAATACGATAAAACTTATCATCTTTTTATTATTCTGCGATCTCACTTTGCTATCAGCTGAGAAACTTCCAACAGTAGACTATAAAAGTATCGCAGCAGAAATCACAAAAGGATGTTCTAAAAAAAATGATCAAGCGAGGGCTATCTATCGTTATCTGATACAAAATATAGCTTATGACACAGATTATAAAATCCGTGACGCTGATGAATGTTGGAAACAGAAAAAAGGGGTATGCCAAGCGTTCGCCGATCTATTTATCAAGTTATGCGAGCCTCTAAATATCAAATGCATCTTGGTAACCGGATTCGCCAAAACATATGATCATATACCAGGTACGCCTTTTGAACGCCATGCCTATGTACTAGTTGAAGGAGACAAACCCAATCGTTACTTTTTTGTGGATGCCACATGGGGTTCCGGTACTGTCAACAATGGAACATTCGCCCGTAGCGATGATGATATGTCATGGTTCCATACCTCACCCGTATGGATGGCATTCTCACATTTTCCCTATGAAGAAAAATATCAAATGCTAAAAAAACCACTATCTTTCGAAGAATTCCAAAAACTTCCCGGTCTCGTACCCGACATGGAGTATATGGGCTTTGATGGAGAAAAATTGTTAGAAGGATTACGTAACGGTACCATCCTTTCCCTCCCTAAAATATATCCCCGGCAAAAACTTCCTTTCCGGGTGGTACAAATACCGATGACACGTACGTTGAAATTAGGAGAAACGTATGAATTTACGATACAGTTGCCCGAGCCTACGAAACTGGCGTTGACACAAAACAACGAATTTCCCTTTAATAAAGTAGTCCAAGGAACTCAGAAACTCGTATTTACGCCATTCCTACCCGGAGAAGTATCGATCAGTATCGCTCCACCTAACCGGAAAACGTATTCCACCGTACTTTCATATTCGGTACCCGAACCGTCAAAAGAAGAGTATGAACAACTGATCAAAAAAAATCCTTACTATAGTCCGCTTATACAAGATATAGATGGCTATTCATCCAATATTCCTTTACTTGGGTTTGATGGACGAGAATTAATCAAGGCTATCCAATCGAACCAAATAGAGGCGCTGCCTCAAACATTCTCTTATGATAAATTTCCACTCAAAGTAATTGACGTACCCATTAATCGTGATCTGCAAAAAGGAAAGAACTACCGGTTCATGGTCACTCTCCCTCCCAATATAAAGATCGCTTTATTCCATGGAACAGCGACTATCACTAATTGGGAAACGAGAGGTAAATTACGGAGCATAAATTATACTCCTAAGACTGAAGGTAAATTGAGTATAGGAGCATTTGACGCAAACGAGAAAAGATATTATATCATACTTTCTTATAAGGTTAAGTAATCATCAAATAATATCCAACCGTTCTCTCAGTTGTTTAAAATAGCGATGCGAGGCGATCCTCTCCTCCTCTTGGAAGGGGGGATAGAACTCGCATCGTAAGGTCTTATTCTCGATGAACATCAAATAAGTCAAGTTCACAATGCAATCTTGGCTTATTTGAACAAACGTATTATTGATAGACAACAAATCTTTCGCTGTCGTGCTCATTTTTAGTTTATGAGTTGTACGGGAAGTCAAGACAATCTGCCAACAACGCTGGTCTCCCAAGAACTGAAACAGGAATATCTCCTCACAACGGACTAGCAAAAGACCCGAAACGGTTTGGATCGCAAATCGACTATCCCGATTCAATATTTTCCGCAAAGATCTCTCCATGCAGGCAACATCCGCAGGTTCTGTCGTATGAAAACGTTCGATGAGTGCCGCTAACTCATCAATTAAATAAGGTTTTAACAAATAATCAAACGCAGAGGCACGTAAGGCATCCAATATATATTTATCGTATACCGTATAGAAAACGACTCTCAAGTTCGGAAGAATATCATCTCGTATATCATCCAGCAAATCAAAGCCAGACATGTCCGGAAGTTCCACATCCAAAAACACCAAATCCGGTTGATACTTAAGGATATGCCTCTTGCCCAATTCCGCCGTTGTCGCTGTATCCAATATCCTTACCTCCGAGAAGGCCAATAGATCGTTTTGCAATTTCTGGATCGATCCAAGGTCATCATCTATGATTATTACTGTTATTTCCGGTTCCATACACGCTTCCATTTTCCAACAAAGTAAAATATTTATTGTTAAGATAAAAAATCATAGAGTACCCACAAATAGGGCTTTTTACGTATAAGTTGCAATATTCACGTTTATCCTATCGTTTTTCATGCTTATCTGTCATTTTTTATTTTAACAACAAAAAGATAAGGCCCCCTATTCTTATGATGAGAAAAGGGAGCCTTTCGCATTTATCCAATAAATGTAGATGCCATTTCTATCTTTTAATCATTTTAAAAATATAGATTTTATCTTCTTGAATTATTTTCACGATGTAATGTCCGGCTCGTAAATCCGAAACATTTACAGAAGATGGAATCCCTTTTATCATTTTAACGACTTGCCCTAAAGAAGAAATCAATTCAACTTGTCCATCTACCCGTAAGCCTGAAATAATAAAGGAAGAAGATACGACTGTTGGATAAATATATACAGATTCCGGACCAATCTCTTCCACGCTTGTTACTAAATTGACCGTGATATAACTATCCGCTTTAAAATTCCCTTCTTCCGTTTTTACTGAAATGACAGCATTACCCACTTTATTACCAGAGACCAAGCCTACTTCATTCACTGAAGCCACAGAAACATCACTACTGCTCCATGATACTTTTTTATTTGTCGCATCCGATGGCTTCACCATGGCTGATAATTGGATAGTCTCACCAACGTTTAAATTATAGCGATCTGGGGTTACTGTCACACCTGTAACTTTTACCGTCGTCGCAGGAGGTGTAGGAGGGGTATTGCCTTTCGTAACCGTAACTGAGCAATTTGCGGTAAAGCCACCATCCTCTGTTTCCACCTTGATAGTCGTAGTTCCTTCTTTTACGCCTGTAATTATTCCTGAGGAGGATACAGTAGCCACGCTTTCATCAACACTACTCCATTGCACTTTTTTATTTGTCGCATCAGCAGGTAATATGGTAGCGGATAATGTAACAGTCTTTTCCTCCTCGACAGAAAGGGTTGTAGAGGATAGCTGGACACCGGTTACGGCTGTATACATTGCGATTGGAATGGTTGGAACAGATTCTGTTTTTGATTGGAGATAAGCCTCAAAAGGGAGTATATCTCGACTACCATTCTCAAAAGCATTTCCAGCCTCTGTTACTGCATAAATACCATCAGCAACAAGCACTCGCGTAAAAACACCAATCATATCATATTGAGAACACTCTTGCCGATAAGATAATTCCGAAGCGGCTATAGATATATTTTCACCCGCAAAGAAAGTTACCTCACCCGCTACCCGGTCACCCCCAGCCGAAACCATATTAATCAGATAAGGGGTATTCGCCTTCAAATAAGGTTTCGCCACATTCCCGTCTGTGTATTCAAAGCCCTTATCCGTCAAAGTCGCTATAAAGAAATCGCCGGACTCCAGACCATCAGAAGAGGACACTGGTTTCAAAATCCTCTCCCCTGCCTTAATGACGTCCACGTCAAAAGGTAAACAAATAGTTTCCCAGCCAGGAAGAGCCGCTGATCTTAATAATTCATTGTTTTCAAATTCTCGTTTATAATAGGCAGAGCCTACCGTAAATGCTTCTGGCGTATGAAACGGTTGATGCTCTACCAAGACTAATCGATCGGCCTCCTTGCCAACAACAATGTTCACATCCTCACCCCATCGTTCTGGCACCTTAGTTTCCTCATTAACAAAAACCACACAATTTGGGTTTGTTCCTTTGAAAGCATCAGTTGAAAGATTGTTCACACCAGACAAGTCCGGTAATTTCACGGAAGTCAAAACCGTACTATTCGTAAACACATCTTCCAAAGTAACATCTTCACTTAATACAACATCACTCATATCTACCGAAGACAGTTTATCATTCTTTCCTTCTTCCGGCTGTAGTTTCTCCTTTAAATCAGCTAAATTCGCCTCCGTCCATGTACCGGTCAATTGGATATTCTCGGTCGTCTCATCCACACCTTCCAGCGCATCAGGAGTAATTACGACAGGCAGAGTCAGCACCCACGGTTGACTGGGATATCCCACCTGCCGCAAATTCTCGAACGAGAAACTACCTAAGGTCGCCAATTCCTTATTTTTCTCCCGGTCATATATCCTAAAATAAACTGAATCCCCGGCTACCTCATTACTTCGTACCCTTAGATAATAATAAGAAGCGTCTTTTACGGATTGCGCCTCCGCAATCCCTCGGCATTCATCTCCTACAAAAGCTGCCACAACAAGATCAGCCACCACAGGTTTATTATCTTGCCGCAACGCAAGATAAACACTCATATCGTATTGGTAGGCATGGATATCACAACTCCAACCCGGATCGGTTGCCGCTCTTCCCGAAAGAGAGAAGAGTAGCATGACCACATTTATCAAAAATAAACTTATTGTTCTCATATAAACATTTTGCATATATTATTACTCAATCGCATAATCACTTGGAGACCTTGATGATTTTATGGTAAAGAATCTCTTTCTCCTTTTTAATCATCAAGATATAAACTCCGTCAGAAAGGGATGAGACATCCAAGCGATTGTCGCCATTCAAGTCTTTAGTCAAGACTGGTACACCATTTATATTCAATACAGAAACACTCTTTATATTAGAGTAATCACCCTTGAAATATAAAATTCGGCTTACCGGATTCGGATAGAAACCAAAAGTACCATCCAACGTCTCAGTTCCTGTAATAAAGCCTGTGAGATGTAACGCATAAGGCTCATCCAAGGTTCCTAACGACGACTCTCCAAAAGATACGGTCTCTCGAATACCCCATTCTGTAGAGGCTCCCGAAGAAATTGCCCGGAATGAAATTTTCTCTCCACTCTTCTCCCCATAGACCGTAATAAACAATAAGCCATCCACATATTGACCAATACCTCTACATTCTTCACCAACAAAAGCACCTACCTTATAAACCTCCGGCTCCTGTTTTACTTGGCCATCCCACAAGTCAGCCACGATACTCATGTTATTTGGATACTTATGGATATCGACAGACCAGACATCTACGGGTTTCGAAACCGCGGATTTCAAGCTCGCGGACAGGAGCGTATTATAGATCATCGCATAGCGGAAGGATTGCTTCGTATTCGCATAATACATATATCCTTCACCCGGAACCATCTGCTTCAAGGTTCCGACCCAACTAGTACCATTGAATTTAGCGAAACCACGCTGTCCTTTGATCTCATCGTTCGCATTTGCCGACAATAAGGATAAAGCCATTGTCGGACTGGCAGCCGCACGAGGTATATAACCAATCCAGTTCCATCCCTTATTCAGGTCAATTGTTACTTGATCCGGAGTCAAGGTTGTTCCTACCACATCTATTTTCCCATCGCCACTCATTTCCAGTTTATAGGACGATTTAGGGGTCAATGTCTTCAGATTACCCGTCAAACCATATTTTGGGTCATTCGTTAATTCCTCGAACTGATTTTGCAGACGCTTAACTTGATCCTTTACAGGACTCAAGAACGTTATCGGATCTCCTATCTTTTCCATATTTGTAGATATCCAATTCCAACCGGTAGACAAAGAGAATGTCAATGTCTGGCTTCCCGCCGCTAAATACTGCACCCAATTAACACTTTCCCCTGTATCACCCTCGAAACCTTCCGCATCCGTGATATCCGTTGTCTGCACCGTCAGAATGTAATAACCATCCCGTTTTGTCAGCGCAGTCAAGTCTAACACAAAAGTTTGGTCATCCACTTTTTGGATCTTTATCAAACTCACGTCTTGCGTCTCACCTTGGAGAACTAGCGTAAGATCCTCGGTCGTAAAGGTAGAAGCATTTACCTCCTTATTAAAATGTACAGTCACTTCCGTCACAGGCTTATCCACTGTCTCATTTTCTGCGGGGATACCCTCGAAAGAAGAAACCTCCAGCACTACGCTTGGACCAGGTTCAAATGTCAACTGATATTCTTCTTGCGCAGTTCCCATTTTGTCCACGAAATGAATAATATTCTCATAGAATGGTTCCTTTCCATCTCTCAACGTACAACTTGTCTGCCAAATATTTCGTGTATCAATTGACGCTCCGTCACTCTTTCGAACAATGCTAACCAAAGTCTGTCTTCCATTTGTCGGATCGCTGATAGAACCATAATTCCAACCGCTCTCCGAAGGAATAACGGTCAAGGTATATTGATAGGTACCGCTCGATTGAATAGTAGATCTCTTAGCGACAGCTACTTCCTCTATCGTACCGTCCGACAGATAAAGCATATCCGGCAAATCTTCCGAATCCACGTTATCATTCACCAAGAAGCCAGCCAAATCTGTCTTCGGCACCTTAATGCTACGAATCAGCTCATGAATCGTCACTTGGTCCAACAAGCTCAAATCCGGATTATCATAGCTAGAAACGTGTGTAGCTTTCACGTCATAATCCGTGAAATGCCCCAATAAGGTACTAGTAAACCACCATTGCGCATATGCGGTCTTGCCTGCTTCAATCGTACCAAATGCGGTAGCCACACTACCACCCAAAGCCAATGAATGTTCTTCGCCATTCAATTGAGAACTTAACAACTCAAATTTAATATTCAATCCTTTCTCATTATCAATAATTTCTGGCTGATTGGTCACCATATTCACATTCGTAGCGTCACCGGCACCGGTATTATGAATCAATAGTGAGAACTCAGCAGGCACCATCGGCTCCACCTTATTCGTCGTCAAGGGATCATCGCCTAAAATATCCCGCTGTATAAAATAAGTCATATCTAAGTTGGGAGAAGGTTTCACGGTCATCGTTACCGGGAACAAATCTCGTGTCACAACCAAGTTCGTAAATGGATCCACATACGATAAAGTTCCTCCGAATGAATAGTTCTTCTTTTCTGTCGGGGCGGCATACTTAGTTGGGATAAACAAGATCGTGGCCTTTCCAGTCTTTTGCGCATCCAATGTCCAAGCTCCGTCCAATTCGCCACCAAATGTATCTAGGCTTTCAGTATTAATCTGGAATTCATGAGTTCCCGCAGTATTGCCTTCCTCGTCTTTCACCTCCAAATTCAATCGTACATCTTTCATGGCGATAGATTCATGACCATTAAATACAGTTAATGTACCACGGAAAGCTTGCCGGGTCATGGTCATGGTTTGCTTGAATTGAAGGGAAATTGTTGAGCAAACCGATTCCTTGGATTTATCCAATTTCGACTGAACATTTGTCAATTGAGCCTCCAGCAACTCTGTAAAATTAGAAAAATCAGATTTATGCAAATAATCAGAAGCTAACTTCGATGTAGCCAATAAAGTCCTCACTTTTTCCAAATTAACATTATTCTCTCCCCCCATTTGGTATTTAGAAAAAGAGTTATACCATCTCTCCTTCAGTCGTTCCAACTGCTCTACACTGACCCCTTGTGGTCTTAATAGATAAATACCTTTATCTTCAGCCAATTGATCGGTAAATTCATTCAAATACGACAATAAAGGTAGCATTTGCTCCACAGAGACTCCCATCCATATAGGGTCCCCTAAAATCTCTTCCCTCAATCCATCTTCAGCAATCGCTCCATCTTGAACAATACGTAAGGATTCTTGAAATTCCTGTATATAAGAAGGATATTCCTTAGATACAGATCTTAACGAGGTTGGTTCTTTCCGATCACAAGGTTCCAATAAAGGAGTTATACAATCAAATTTCTTCCATACTGTCAAAAATTTCTTATACTTCTGAGCAACCTCTTTTGTTGTCTCAAACTTATCCAGCAGATCCGTCATTTTGCTAAAAAAGTCTTGAGCTTTTGTCAAGAAATCCGCAGGGTTTTTCACATCTCGCAGATTCTTCATAGCATCTACGGCTTCCAATAAAGAATTAACAACACTGTCTTTACTAGATTCCACCTCATCCTTATTTTTGCCCGCATAATGATCTACTAAATCATTTATAGCACTTAACGCAACATTTTTAAAGTCATCTGCTATAATATCTTTCTCAGTAGAAGTCAAATCTTCACCGTTAGCTATTTTATTAATTAGATAATTGTACAAGGCATATATTCTATTCAAAGCCTCAAGTCCAGCTCCAACATCCTGTGTAAAAGGACAATCTTTAAGTTTATTTACAAAATCCTTTTCATCACTAGTAAAACTACCCACACAATCTACACTTTTTGAAACAAACTTTACAGCCTCAACCGCAACCTTAACAGGTTTAATACACTGAACCAGATCCAATAAAAACTTATTTTGGCAAGGCTCACAACCTTTATCCTCAGCAGTCCATTTATCAAAGGGAGAAGATGAAGTCGAAGAAGAATAGCTACCAGCAGAGCTAAACCAACCGGAACCAAAACCAAATCCCCAACCACCCGGATAAGAAGATCCTTCACCATCACCTCTATCAGGGATTCCATCCTTGCATGAACCTAACTGTAATACAGCCTCGTAGCGATGCCATTTACGATCTGTTCCACAATCCCAAAAATAGAGTGTTCCCGGGTATCCCACGCAAGGATCATTATCCAGATTTCTTAATAAAGATGCTATTTTCGTCACTTTTACAGGTATTGTAATTGCCACTTGAGGCAGTAGCTCAAATGGTCCTTGTATCATCGGTTCAAATGTAAAAGTCTTAAAACCTGATGGCATTTGTAATTGAACATCTTCTGCTGTTATAAGCCCTTTATTTACCAAAGTCACATTGAACATCAGAGATTCGCCTAGCTGCAAATCTTCCGCAGGAATACTGTTTGGCATATTCATAACTACAACAGGAGCAGGAACATTTGTTTCAAACTTCACATCAGTCACAATTTCATATTTATCCTCTATCTCTGTCTCTTCCAACTTCCAAGACACCTGTATAGCTTGAAAACTTAAATTTACGGTTTTTAAAGTTAATTTGCCAGGATCTACCAATACCGTTCCCTTAAAAACATCACTATGATTGTCTTCACTAACCTCTATCTTATAATAACCTTCCACTATCTTCGGTAAAGTAAATAACCCATCCTTACCAGAAACTCCTTCTGCCACTAATTTATTAGATGGAGTGGTTATACGTATTTTAGCACCTTCAACATGAGGAGCATCTTTTGTATTATAAGTATATTCATCACAGACATCTATTTGCAAAGTACCTGTAGCCTCCGAAACCGGTGTTATATTATAAGGTAAAGAAAAACCCTTTCCATTTGTACAATTAACACCGATAGTACCTTTACAAACTACATTTAAATCCATGTCCGCAGTAGGAGACATACGCAGAATTATAGTAGCAGCCTCCCCATTCTTCAACGAAGCCATTTCTTTTGGGCTCTCCAAACTCATCCATGCCAATTTAGGTATATCGACTGTTATTTTTCCAGTCTCTCCAGCTCCTTTATTAGCAATATTCAATTGATATATTCGGGAAGTTCCTTTTGTCATAGTCGTATTAACCGATGGGTATTCGGTAATTAATTCGCCTTTTTCTGAGCTACAATAATAATTAATGGAGAAATTTTCGCTAGCACCTTCCGCTGAACTCACACAAACGTCTATATTATCTCCCAAAAGGCTTGTTGATGTAATTCTACTTTCTATCGTAAAATTCAATTGCCCAGTAGCATTAGGTTCTATTACAGAAATTGATTCAAATTTGATAGCACAATCTGAAGGTATGGATACAACCTCCGCCTTCACGTTTGTCAACTTTAACGTACCAAGATTATTTAATTGGATTACCCCTTTATACATTTTATTTTGGATCACCTCACATTGTACCTTTGGAGCGATACCTATACCATAAATATTAAAGTCAGCCATTCTTTCTTTCAAACCTTCACCCGGATAACACGCCCCAAGCGTAAAATCACCCATTTGCCATTTTTCCGGTTTAAAAATATATTTAAATTGGCCTTGAGCATCTGTTTTCACATTAAAGACCTGACGATATCCTCTATTTATTAGATATAAATCCAACAATACATTTGCGGCCTTTGCCCCAATCACTTTTCCGGTTACAATTACCTGTTCTCCTGACTTATAAGACTTTTTATCCGCTAATACAGATATATTATAAGGAGAAACTAATTTTAACGGAACTTCCGCAGATTCATTATTAATATAAACCAGCTCCGGTTGATATTGATTCTCATTAACTACCGCAATTATATAATAATCTCCAGTCTTAGCCGGTAATGTAACAGTTTCTTTCAATTGGGTCATTTGCCCTGGAGCTAAGTCTGCCTGCAATTTTAAAGTACTCAACAACTCTTTATACGAACCTGCTGACAAATTTACATTTTGCGATAAATAAATAGAGACTTCCGTTTCCTTCGATAACAACGCAAATCCTTCATTGCTTATCTCAATATTATAAGTAATATCTCCTTCAGGTTGAGATTCCATAACAGATAGAGATAAGCCTGATACTACCGCATCCGGCAGCGTCTGATCCGTAATCATCGCCCAGCAAACACCACTAGAAAAACCTTCGGCAGAAACGGTGAATGTTACGGTTCGGTTACCTTCCGTTGTTGAGTTTTCTTTTACAGAAACAGGAATATCCACAGAGGTTTTTCCGGCAGGGATTATCACTGTATTCTCAAAAATAACATCTTCTGGCTTATCACATGTCAGTTTTACAGTCAAAGCCTGTGAAGTATCTGTATTTCGTATGATCGTTAAAGTTGTCGCATCCTTCTTTCCTTCGATCAAAGAAGTCTGTGAGCTTGTGATCTTCAGGGATGGACCATCATTATCCAATATTGTCAGTTCCTTGGTGACTGATCCTGCGGAAGTTCCAGCAGCAGAGCAACTGCAAGAAGAAATATATACCGCCGCTGTCAGTTTAACTTTACGATCGCCATCTTTCAAATCATTATCCACTACACCGATCGCGAATTGATACTCTGTCACGCCTTTCTCTAAGACAATAGAAGTAGAAGGATAATAAAGAGTCCCCTTCGAGTCATCGGTCAGTTTTACCGTGATCTTATTATCCGTTACTTTCGTACGGCGCAAACTAGCTATAGCGGCTTGCGGCCCAGCTGATTCGGAGAAAGATAACGGGGTTATTTCCATTTGTATGTCAGGAAGGTCATTATCCAATAATTTCACAAATCCCGTACCGTTCTCGAAGCCGTAGGCGGAAGCCGTGAACACAGCGTCGATTGTAACATCCGGAAGATCATCATCGATAGCCAATATATCCACCGTCACTGATTTTTCATTCGCAGGAATCACTACATTAGGATCAAACTGGAAACGCTTAGGATGGTCTGTCACTAAACGTACCGCTAAAGGCCATTTAGTCGCCCACTCCCTTTGAATAGTAAGTTTAAAGCTATCCCCTTCCTTGCGATCGTCTTCGGGAGCCGTCATCGTTAATTTCGGCATCTCGTTATCTTCTATCCATATGTCTTGAGACACTTCCTTATATCCATTACCAGAAACTTTAGCAACAATGAAAGAGTCTGGATTCGCTATCTGATCATCAATCACACGAACCTTAAAAGAGATTCCAGATTCTCCTACCGGGATAGTGACGGAAGAAGGGATCGTCATTCGTTTCGGATTTGAGTTCGTAAATGTAAACGTCTCCTCCGTTTTACGAGACCCGCTCCTATTCAAGAACCCGTACACATCGGAAGTATATGTTTCCGCTATAGGATTTCGATTTAACTTCAAAAACAACTCTTTCGCCAAAGTCAAATAGCCACTAGAGGAAGCCTCATTATTAGCCACATCTACAGGCAACTCCCCCAGTTCCGGATAAGGAGTAAGTTTCACCTTCGCATAAACCTTTCCGTCAATACCCGGATAAACTGGAAGCGTAAACTCCGCTTGTCGCGATGCCACTCCACTGGCAGATAGTAATTCCTCAGAGTTCAATTGTCCAATGTAAGCCTCATCTCCGGACTCACTTACCAAATAAACCTGCTCACTCCAACCAGCTTTAGTCGGTTGGTTTCCTACATTCTTGACAGACCAAGCGACAGACACCTTGCCGCCGGGTTTTATTTCCGATGAAATGAACTTTATCTCTTGAACCGCTATATCGGGTCTGTTCCCATGCACGATCTTAATGGAACCATCATTCACGCCCGACTGTACATTCTCGCCATTCCTTTTACTTAGCACGACATCTTTGAACTCGATCGCATAAACTGCCCCAATCTCCAAATCCTTTGGAATAGTTAATGGCAATTGGAATAAAGCCCCAGAGTTTCCTCGCAAAGAAGTATTCGTAGCAGAGAAGACCAGGACCCTATAATTGTTTCCACCAAGATTTTTTACAGTTATCGTATGGCCATTTTTTCGATCTGTCAAAGTAATACCCGGATCTGCCAACCGGACAACATCCGGGACATGCATATCAAACTGCAAGGCAACTATTTCCGCATCATTAGATAGCATAATTGGAACAGTCGCTAAAGACCCCACCGCACAATCTGTCGGTGGGATATAAAGGCTATTATTCTCTGTTTGAGAGAAAATAGATTGTAACTGGAGGAATAAACATCCTAACAGCAACATCAAATAACGTGTTTTCATGGTTTACCTATTTTGAAATATAAAGTTTAATCTTTTTCTCTATCACATCCTTATCCGTCCACATGCCTACATGTAAAACATATGTACCAACAGATAATCCCGAAGATTTTCTTCTACCGTAGTATCCATACCCTCGATCAGGCACACACCTTCACTTGGCCTCTGCAAAGCGTTAAAATGACGCGCTAAAGTACTTTTACCACTGCCATTGGCACCAATAACAGCAACAAATTCACCTTGTCTTATTTCTAAATTGATCCCATCCAAAGCCTTTATTTCTTTATTTTCACTGTCTGTATAAACATGTGTTAAATTTTTTACTTCAATTATAGTTTGCATGGCAAACCTCCGCTTAATTCAGTACCTTTATATTATATTATTCCAGCCCAGGTACGTCAACCGCTTCCAGCACACTTGGTTAACTTTACAAAAATAAGACCCGGAACAGTCCGGATCTTATTTTCAAACTTTCTTATTCTCTAATTTGCAGCTGCAACATTTGAAACAAGGCTATTTTTACTTTACCGCAGCTTCCATAAATTAATACTGATATCCATATGTATAAAAAGAATTTCTCAGAAGTATCTTTCAATTCTATAGCAAAGCAAATTTTTCGCTTTCAAAAATTGCTTTCATACGGCACAGACAAAAAGGATGCCCAGCAGGATCAAACATCACACGCCATTCTTTAGAAAACTGTTCAGCTGCCATTGTTGCTCCGCAGTTAATCGCATGCTGAACCGCTTCTTCCAAATCATTGACTGCAAAGTCCAAATGCGCCATCTGCTGCTGTACTCCCGGTTCTTCCGGCCACACAGGCGGACAGTACTCTGGATTTCGCTGAAAAAGTATTCCCGGATAAGCTCCCTGGGACATTCCAGGTGCTCCTATACAGGCCCAGTTCTCATCATAAAAAGGGATTTCCCAATTTAGCAGCTCTGCATAGAATTTAGCCAACGCATAAGGGTTTATGCAATCCAGTGTGAAAGAATACATTTTGATTTTCAATTCTTTCTCCATTTTTAATCCTTCCAATAAAAGATGATTTTCTTATTATTTATCAGCTTTCATCCAGCTGCGCATCAGCTGTACTTCACGCCAGCCTAAATATGCGGCCAAGACAGCAGCCGCAAAATCCGCTGTCATACCTGCATACATAACGCCGTTAATACCATAAAACAAAGGTAGTATGACAATCAGAGGCAGTAAAAAAATAATCTGCCTGGTCAGAGAAAGAATGATACCTTTAGTTGCTTTACCAATGGACGTAAAAAAATTGGAAGAAATCGGCTGGATACAATCTAAAAAGGTGAAGAACAAATAAATTCTGAAATATTCCTCCGCAAATTGATAATAAGCTTCTGATCCTTCACCGAAGAAACCAATGATCTGCCGCGGGAAAAGCTGAAAACAGGCAAAAGCAATAATGGATACTACCGTTCCTATCAGCAGCGTTAAGCGGTAAGCTTCTATAACACGTCCGTATTTTTTTGCGCCGTAATTAAAACTGACTATTGGCTGCAGCCCCTGTGACAACCCAATAATGATTGAAAAATAAATCATATTTACTTTCGTAATGATCCCTGAACAGGCCAGAGGTATCTCACTGCCGTATATTGAATCTGCGCCATAATGAGTCAAAGTATTGTTTAATGTTATTTGCACTACCATAATCGCAAATTGATTAAAACAGCTGGCAGCGCCAAGTGCCGAGATCAAACGGGAACGTTCCCAGTTTGGCAGCAAATCGTTTTTAGACAACGGCAAAGTCTTGAACTTTCTTAAATATCCAGCGACCATAATCCCCGACACAACTTGCCCGATAACAGTTGCAGATGCTGATCCGGCAATCCCCCAATCCATTACAAAAACAAACAGCGGATTGAGAATCAGATTGATAAAAGCGCCGGTCAGCATACAAATCATTGAATACTTAGGACTACCGTCAGCGCGCACTAAAGTGCTGCCCCCCGTCCCCAAAATCAAAAACGGGAAACCCAGACAATTGATTCCCGCAAAAATAAGCGCATACTTTAAAACAATATCTGTTGCGCCAAAAGCGATCATCAAAGGTTTTAAAAATACCAGTACAAATACCGCCAGCACCACACCACTTCCAACAAGCAGCGTTATGGCATTACCAATATATTTAGCCGCTTCCTCGCGTTTACCTGCCCCAAGTTTCAAATTGAAATTAGACGCACCGCCAACGCCAAAAAGCAGCCCTAACGCAGTACATACCGTAGTTAACGGCAAAGCGACATTAGTAGCCGCATTACCGTACATCCCAACGCTGCGCCCGATAAAAAACTGATCAACAATATTATATAAGGCTCCTACCAGCATAGCTATAATACTTGGTAAAGCAAAATCATGTAAAAGTCTGCTTATTTTTTCACTTCCAAGTGGATTTTCTTCATTTACCTTCATAAATTATTCCTCACATATTTCTAACTTTTTCTCATATAATTATTATACATCTTTTTTATCCTGTATTGCTAATGCCACTTGTGAATTAACTGTGTCCCTTTGGGAATTTCCCACTAACAATAATAAAAAAACCAGGAACAAAAGTTCCTGGTTTTCATGCTTATTCTTAAACAAGCTCGATAATTGCCATTTCAGCAGCGTCACCGCGACGAGGACCTACTCTGTAAATACGAGTAAAGCCGCCTTGTCTTTCTGCATATTTCGGAGCGATTTCATCAAAAAGCTTTCTGGTAGCTTCTTCATCGACGAGAACTGCAAGAACTTGACGACGGGCATGCAAGTCGCCTTGTTTTGCCAAAGTAATCAATTTGGCTACATGGCTGCTAACTTCCTTAGCTTTAGTCACAGTAGTTTCAATTCTCTCGTGTTTGATGAAGGAGCTCAAAATGCTGCGAAACAAAGCTTTACGGTTGCTGGAATTACGGCCCAGTTTTCTGTATGCCATTCGTTTCCGACCCCCTTCTTATTCTTCGTCACTATTGCGTAAAGCCAGTCCCAAATCGGCTAATTTTTTCTTAACCTCATCGAGGGATTTACGACCTAAGTTACGTACTTTCATCATGTCTTCTTCGGTCTTTTGAACCAGTTCATCAACAGTATTGATGCCTGCACGTCTCAAGCAGTTGTTGGAACGTACGGACAAATCAAGATCGTCGATGGAAACGGAACCAGGACCTGCTTGGACAGGCTCCTCGACCGGAGCGGTCTCAGAACTGCCAACTACGGTGACCATACTGCTGGAAGCAGCGGTACCGGTTTGGAACAACTTCAGGTAATCAATCATGATACTGGATGCCATGCTGATTGCTTCGTCCGGCTCAACGCTTCCGTCTGTCCAAACTTCCAAAGTCAGCTTGTCATAATTGGTAACGTTACCAACACGAGTATCGGTAACGCCAAATTTTACTCTCGTAATCGGAGAATAAATGGAATCCACAGGAATCATACCAATCGGTTGATCAGGGCGTTTGTTCTTATCAGCAGGAACATAGCCAAGCCCCTTGTCGATGGCAATCTCCATATTGAGTTTCGCATCTTTGTCCAAGGTAGCAATATGCAGCTCAGGATTCAAAATCTCTACGTCGGCATCAACAAGGATGTCTGCTGCAGTAACTTCTTGCTCACCGCTGCATTCGATACGTAAAGTTTTTGGTTCTTCACTGCTCACTTTAAGGCAAAGAGCCTTGATGTTGAGGATAATATCCGCAACATCTTCTCTTACGCCTGGAATTGTAGAGAATTCGTGCAGCACGCCGTCAATTTTAACAGCTGTAACCGCAGCACCGGGTAAAGAAGAAAGCAATACTCTGCGAAGGCTGTTGCCCAGCGTGATACCGTATCCTCTTTCCAACGGTTCCCATACAAATTTGCCATAACGGCCGTCATCGCTGATCTCAGCGGTGACCATTTTAGGTTTTTCTATTTCGATCATGCGGAAAGCCTCCTTCTCGTGCGTATTACCACAATACGCCTAATGTTGGGTGGCAGATGTTCAACTAATTATTTAGAGTACAACTCAACGATGAGATGTTCTTCGATAGGAACATCGATTTCCTCACGGGTCGGGAAACGATCAACTTTACCGCTCAAGCTTTGAGCATCGAGAACGAGCCAAGCAGGAGTAGTTTTGGAAGCCAGGGTTTCAGCCATACCTTTGAAGTATTCTTTACCACGGCTGTTTTCCATAACGCTGATAACGTCGCCGGCTTTTACCAAAGCGGAAGCGATATCAAGACGTTTGCCGTTAACAGCGATATGACCATGAGTTACCAATTGACGAGCTTGGCTGCGGCTATCGGCCAGGCCAAGACGGTAAACTACATTGTCCATTCTTCTTTCCAGAAGAACGAGCAGGTTTTCACCTGTAATACCTTTTTGTTTTTCGGCTTTAACGAAGGTATTATGGAATTGACGTTCTAACATACCGTAAATACGGCGTGCTTTTTGTTTTTCA
>OGMD01000483.1_pt1 | contig 17994 bp, 16 predicted proteins | sample 1573041 | NCBI WGS metagenome assembly OGMD01 (sample SAMEA2582007, study PRJEB24529) | metagenome | biome: Human gut stool | place: China | collected 2011 | reverse complement strand
TAATAAGTTTTGCCCTGTCGCTCAAGGCGAGTATTATAATAACAAATCCCCACGAAAAAGTCAACACTTTTTTCCAGTTTTTTTAAAGTTTTTTCTTTTGTTTGTGCAATTACAACATATTGCGGTTCATAATCGTTTTGCATACAACATATGCAATTCGGTATTCAAGCCATCATTTGAGCAATTTCAAATTGCTCTTTTACACTATAAAAACAGGGATTGCAGCTCAACGTTTTCTCCTGCTGCAATCCCTATTATCAAACTATCTTGTCCTTTTTAAATATGAATACCATATAAGTCCGCATACTTCTCTTTCATGTAGTCAAGGAATGGCACAGCGTCCAATGTTTTTCCTGTCAATCGCTTCAACATTTCTCCCGATGTATAACAGCACCCATACTGCCAGATATGTTCCTTCATCCACTTGTTCAGCCTGTCAAACTCTCCGTGGCGTATCTGCTCATACAAATCCGGAACTTCTGATAACAATGCTTTTCGAATCTGTCCATCATAAATATTTCCCAAAGCATAACTTTGGAAATATCCAATATAGTCTCCAGCCCAATGCATATCCTGTAAAATTCCTTCAGTATCATTTTCAGGACAAACTCCCAGATATTTTTTATATTTATCATTCCATGCAATGTTCAGATCTTCCGTTCCTATTTTTCCGCTGAAATAATCGCGTTCCAGCTCATATCGCAAGATAACATGAAGGCTATATGTAACTTCATCTGCTCCAATTCTGCGCAGACTTGGACGGACTGTATTCATGGCACGATAAAATTCATCCATTTTTATATCTTTGAAGAATGGGAATGCTTTCTGAAATTGTGGATAATAAAACTCCCAGTATTCCCTACTTCTTCCCACGATATTTTCATAGAATCTGGCATTTGCTTCGTGAAAGCTGCCTTCTATTCCTCCCCACATGTTTGCTGCATTGACCTGGTCGTTTCCGCCGCTGGAAAACATTGCATGTCCCGCTTCATGAAGACAGGTGAAGATCAGATGTGGACTTCCGCTTCTCTGTGTTGATACGCGGGCATCCTGCGGTCCAAAAAATGACGTAAATCCGTGAATAACCTTGTCATTAAATCCACCCTTTCGCTGATCATATCCGGCTTCCGCTGCTAATCGTCTTCCAAATGCAGACATTTCATCCGGATCCTCTTCTCGGAAAAATATTTCTTCATTTACTTCAAGATCTGCTTTTGTAATCTTGTCAAGAATTTCTCCGATTCCCCGTTTTAATACATCGAATTCTCTGCTTACGTCTGCACTTTTCAAGCCTTCATCCACAGCTCCGATCATCGTGTCAAACGCAGGGGCATCCGGATCTATCGCTAGGGCAATCTTCTTTTTCAGATCAAATACCTGTTTCAGCCACGGTTCAAACACATGATAATCTTTCCGCTCCCGTGCATGTTTCCATGCCGACATCACATCCGCACGCAGAAGATTATACTGTTTCATCGTTTCTTCCGGCACACGGACAGCATTCCGGTACCTGCTTTTAAATGTCCGGATCAGTCCATGTTCTATTGGGTCCTCTATTTGTCCTTCATCTACATTTGCAAAATATTCAAAGGCCTTTTTCGCATCTTCTGTTTGAAACAGCCCCGCCTTCTGTGTCCCAACAAAAGCGCTCATCTGCTGGCGATACGTGCCTCCAAGCTCCGGAAGACCGGACCATTGATCCAGTTCAAACAGGGATTCTATACTCTTATAATAGCGAAAACGGTCATTTACCGTCCGGATTATATCCATATATTCCTGATATCGCATATCTACTCTCCCCTTTCCTCTTTTTTCTCTGTTTTCAGATAATCCATTACCGCGACCGCTGCTGACACGGCAATCACAATCAACATATAATATGCACTTGCCACTTTTGTACAGTAGCAGAAGAACAGGCAGACTGCCAGTGGAATCAGATAGTGAAAGATTTCTTTTTTCCCTTTTATCACAGTCTGAGCCACAAGTCCTCCAAATAGCGCCGGAACTACATAGTCAAATGCAGGTTGGAGAACAGGTGCCTGGATAATCGGGGTAAGCGGTCCTGATACAACGACTCCGAGTGCAACAATCACTATAGATGTGATCACAGAAGCGCCGCAGGCAATAATTGCCAGCGTATGACACTCATCCGTATTCGGTTTGATTCCCAGTGCATTGATTGTGCCAATCGTAGCAGGCATTCTAAGATTGGTGACATTGCCGGTAATGTAAGAAAGGTATAATGCTCCCGGTCCCATAACCGACATATAGCCGATCGTTTCCGATGGAAGATATGGTGCCATAAATAAAACAACTGCAACAAATCCAGGCCATAGTTCTCCAAAGTCCGGCCAAATTCCGTAAATAAGACTGGCTGCTACCGGAAGCCCTATCATTGCCGCAAGAAGAAGGAGGCTTGTCGAAATTCCGAACTTATGGATCCATTTTTGATAATTGCTTTTCATTTTTCCTGCCCCCTAAAAAATAACACAGGCTGCCGCCATTGCCGCAAGCATGCTGATCGTCATAATATAATCTGTGAGCCATTTTGCCTTTTCTACTTTGTTCGCAACGAGCATAAGAAGTGCTCCTACAGCAAAGCTGATGCAGAATACAACGCCTTTCGTCGACATGGCGCTGAAACCATATGACACTGATACATAGGCCATAACACCTACCAGGCATCCGCTTCCTACCGCCAGAACAAGTTTAATATTGATCTTTTCTGCTTTTTCATAAAGCATCGAAATCGGTTTAATGGCAAATGCCGACCATAAAATACATACGCTTCCTCCAATCGTCATTACCCACAAGGCCGCGATCCATCCATTCGCGCTGTACCCGTTGATCTGGAATGTCTCTCCCAGGCACGATAACGCAGTTGTTGCTGCATATGTTTCATAATAAGCAGAGCCGATAACCGAAAGACGCAGCCACGGAAGCGGGATTCCCAGGAGTGGTGTGAGCGAAAACAACACCAGTAAAACCGGAAGTGTTGGCATGATACTGATCGTGATCCCTGTCTTTAAACCCTTTTTTAGCTGCGATTGTTTCAGACCGATCTCCATGCCGTGTTTCCATGCTTTGCTCATGAAGAGCATACATTGAGCTATTACCGCAAAGAGCAACAGTCCGACCCATATAAACAGCCATTTATCATTACATATCTCTGTATATTTCATTTCAAAATCTATTGCGTAACTTGCAACATTCCTTTCCTACATAAATACATATGCCCCTGGTCCAATTGGAAGATTTAATGTTACCCAAATCACCATCTGAACGATCCATCCCAGCAAGAATGCAACTGAATACGGGAGCATCATGGAAATCAAAGATCCCATTCCAAAGTTTTTATCATATTTCTTAGCCATTGCGATCGCAATCGGAATATATGGATAGATCGGAGTGATCGCATTCGTTGTGGAATCTCCGATTCTGTATACAACCTGGGCAAATTCCGGGCTATATCCAAGCATCATCATCATTGGCACAAGAATCGGCGCAAAGATATACCATTTTGCTGTACCACTTGTCATAAACAGGTTAACCACACAGCACAGGAGAATAAAGAAGATCATTAACGGGATCCCTGTGAATCCTGCCGCCTGCAATGCACCCGCACTCTTGACCGCAATGATCATTCCCAGATTCGTGTAATTGAACATGTTGATAAACTGTGCGATTACAAATACCAGCACAATATATCCTGTGGTTCCCTCCAGCGACTTCGCCATGATCGTTGGCACATCACTGCTGCTTTTGATCGTTCCTGCTTTTAATCCGTAGATAATACCTACCAGAATAAAATAGATGATCAGGATCGCTACCAGTCCCGTAATCAAAGGTCCATTTAAAACAGAGCCGTCTTCGCCCCTGAAAAAGCCGTTTTTCGGAACTGTAAGTATGGCAAGGAGAGCAATATAGGCGATGCTGAAAATACCAGCCGCTCTCAGCGCGCCAGCCTGAATCGGTGTGATCTCCCCCGATGCATCGGCTGTCCCAGTCTCTCCATTTGCCGGATCATATTTGCCAAGACGCGGAACAATGAAATATTTGTTTACAACAACACCAACTGCGGTAAGCATGAACACGGAAACGATCATAAAATACCAGTTGGCAGTTGCATTAACTGTAATCGACGGATCTACAAGGTGCGCTGCCAGTTCAGTAACGCCGCAAAGGAGTACGTCTGTTCCTGATACGATCAGGCAGGCTGTGAATCCTGCATTTGTTGCCGCATAACCAGCCAGAAGTCCTGCGATCGGGTGCATTCCAACAGCCTGGAATGCTGCGGCTGCCAGTGCCGGAACAACAATGATTGCTGCCTCCGAAGCAATACTTCCATTAATTCCAAGGAATAACACGGTTGCAGTTAATGCCCAGAGTGGTACTCCAAGAATCGCTTTTCTCATAGCTGCAGTCAGTAATCCGACTCCTTCAGCAAATCCAATTGCCATCTGCATGGCAAGTACCAGGCCAAGTGCTGAGAAGCCCTGAAAATTTTTTAGTAAATTTTCGAGCAGCCATACAATTCCATCTCTGCTGAAAATTGCTTTTGCCAGAACAGTTTCTCCAGTTGTCGGATTGATCACCTGAACTCCTGCCAGGCTGCACACCGTACTGATTCCAGCAAGAATCAGGCAGAGCCACAGGAACATAATATACGGATGCGGCAGCTTATTGCCGACCGTTTCGATCACATCCAGGATCTTTCCTCCTTTTTTCTTCTCCACAGTGTTGTTCATACAAACATCCTCCTCGTATTTTTAAAAATGACTACAGTCATTTTTATCTATCATACCTTCTCTGCATGAACTTGTCAATCATTTTATGACCATGGTCATTTATAGCAACCTGCCTTTTAATATAAATGCTCATTGTTAGTACGTCAGTGCCTTTTTGTTTGGCAGTATCCCCCGCAGAATTTCCTGTCAAATAAAAAGCTGAGTACAGAATCTCTTTCTATACCCAGCTCCTCTTGTTATTCATTATTTAGACTCGATATTCTTACTTTCCCTGCGGATTGCGCGGCAAAACATCCTCGCAAAGTTTTCACATTCTTGTTTTAGAACAAACTCATCTCCCTGTATACACCACTCAAAAAAGATTCCCCTGATACAGGTGACAAATCGATTTGTCAGCACAATACTGTTTTCCTCTGCCGAAAAAATTCCCATATTCTGTCCTTCTTCAATTAATTCGTGCACAACCCGATACAATGCACGCTTTGTATAAAGATCTCCATTTCCCTGTTCCATCAGCTGGTTACTATACAAGACCCGTATAACATCCCGCCCCATCACATTTTCCGTAAACTCACTGGAACTTTGGGTAATGACGAGAAGTCGCTCTTCAACTCCCATCTCCGGCAAGAAACCTGAAGCAACTTTGTCATAGTAATCATCATATGCTTTCAGCATGTAAATGAGAACATCCGCTTTTGTCTCAAAATAGATATAAAAGGTTCCTTTTGCCGTTCCTGCACACTTAACAATCTCATCTACAGAAACCTTGTCATATCCTTTGGTTCGGAATAATTCGATCGCACATTCATAAATATGCCGTTTGGTTTTTTCTCCTTTTTTCATGGCATTCCTCCGTTTAATCTACTCCCGTTACAGGACAGACTTTACCAGACCGACTACAAGGTAGGAAAGCATATTGTGGTCATACAGCCACGTCAGCCAGATACTTCCATTGATCTGGGTGATCATGCTCTTTCCGATCTCACTGCCTGAAAACAGGGTAAGGATCAGGGCGCCCACCCATATAAAGATCAATGCTTCCGCGAGTCCCAGAACCGCACCGGCGATCTTGTTAAGCCCATACAGGATCGGCAGTCTGGAGATCAGGTTCAGCCAGACTATGATGATATGAAGGAACGCATAGAATACTATAAACAGCACCGTAAATATGATCACGCGGATCACACGGTCTGCAAGGTATTTTCCCACATAGTCCTCAAAGATCTGGACGCCCATTTCCTGATATATTTCTCCGTTGTTATTCTCGATCAGAAGCTTTTTGATCTGGTCCGGGATCTCCAGGCTCTCTATGACCGCGCGTTCCCCGGCTTTTCCCGCGAGACCGGCTGTCTGAGCCATCTCTTCCATCTTCTCATCAAGGCCGCTGGCCTTCAAAGCACTCTCCTTCATCGTTTCGTATACAGCCGTATTATGTTCCAGCCAGGCTGCCGCCTGTGGAATCGCTACACGCGCTGCAAACAGCGTGATGAAAAGGGACATTGCGGAAACTGCTATTTTTATAAAACCTCTGTAATGACCGTAGAGCATCATCCCGATGAGATATACCGCTACAGCCACTTCCAGCCAGCGGCTGGATAGAATCTCCATTATTTCCATTATTACTCCTGTCACATATGTGCATAGTTCTTCCGTAAAACAGACAAAGCCTGGATGATCCAGATACCCCGCCGCGTCTATTACCTGAAAGTCCTCATATGCCTATCATTCCTGTTATATCTGAATTCCTGTAAAATGGCAGAGCGCCTTCGCGACACCTGCCTCATTGTTGGTCTTCGTGATATAATCTGCTGCCTCCTTTACGGATTCATGGCCATTTTCCATGGCAACGCCAATTCCAGCCATGCGGATCATGCTGAGGTCATTCTCCCCGTCTCCAAAGCCCATGGTGGACTCTCTGGCGATTCCCAGACGTGCGGCAAGACGGAGCAGCGCTCCGCCCTTATCAGCTCCCTCCGCGTTGATCTCGAGATTATTCGGGATCGATGAGGACACAAGGATCCCCGGGAGCTTCGAGAGTTCCTCTCTCATCCGCTTTCTGGCATCCATGTCACGGAAGAACATGTTGATCTTCTCCGCGTCCTGTCCCCGCTCTTTTAAGTAAGCGATATTATCGGGAACCGTGTCCCTGGTTCTGCGCACCAGCTCCGCCAGTCCCTCCGATGAGACATATTTATATACATCATTGTAGAACTCCGGCATGGTGTAGCCGATTCCGCCCACATATACATCATACATGATCTCATCCGGACTTGTCCGGGCCATCATCATGATCTTTTCTGCCAGAGCCACCGGGATCCGGCAGGAGTCGATGATCTCGTTTTTCGCAAGGTCTACCACCTGTGCCCCGTTCGTGAGGATCGCATAGTGTACGCCCGGCAGATTCCGAAGCTCATCCGGCAGTCCGCGCATCGTGCGGCCTGTCGCCGGGACGATCTCGATCCCCTGTGCCGCGCATGCGCGGAAAGCGCGCAGGTTCTCCTCCGGGATCCCTTTTTCGTCATCAAGCAGCGTTCCATCCATGTCCGCCGCGATCAGCCTGATCTCCATATCTTTTCTCCTATAAGAAATCTAGCGCACATGCAAAACATTGTTTACGGCGATACTCCGGAATTGAAAATATCTGTTGCAAAAGGGCCGCATGCGCATTCGTTTTGTCTGTGTTCAGCAAACATTAGTTCGTGTGTATTGGTGAAAAATTTGCGCACCCACTCATCGCAAAAACAATGAGCTTATGGTGCGCATATATTCAGTTCCTATAAACATGTCACGGAATTCCTGTGCGCCGTCTGAGCTTGCCCAGAACAGTGCGCAGGGATCCCATCACACTCTTTATCAGTCAAAGAAATCCTTTTCATGAAGGATCAGAAGACCTTCTTTTGTATAAGTCGGAGAGAAAAGTCCCGAGATCTTCTTTCCAAGAGACTTTTTCTCTGCCTTGTCAGCAGCTTCCTCGATCAGATCTACGGCTGCTGCCTTTGTCAGGTGGACTTCATCCTCCTCCATCATCTCGATGCGCTCATAGAGGGCGAGAAGGCTCTTTCCGGTGATGCTGCAATCGATCTCCGTCGCATACTTGCACGCGTACTGGGCGAACTCATCCGGATCCATCTCTTCTTTGTCATCGTAGTCTTCCGGAACAACTTCCTCTTCCGCTGCGGCCGCAGCCTCCTCCGGGAGTTCCGGCTCTTCTTCAGTCACTGGCGCCTTTTTCTGAGGTTTCTCCTGCTTTGCGAAGAGTTTTGCCTTCTTCGGCGGTACGTATTCCTCTGGCTCCGGTTCTTCCTCGTCCTCTTCATCTGTTTCCGGCTCGGATGATTCTTCCAGGATGTCCGTTTCCTCTTTCTCGTACTCCGGTTCTTCCTGCAGTGCTTCAGCGTCTTCCTGTTCCGGCTCCTCTTCTGTCTCCTGCTCCGCGTTTACCACATCACGGGCGATCTGTTCCTGCTTTTCTGTGGAGCGCTTCAGCGCAGCTTCCATCTCGGTATCTGCCTCTTTCTGCGCAGACGCGTTCTCATCGCTTCCGATATACTGGAACTTGCTTGCAAGGGATGTATTATGGGCATGGAGTGCCTCAAGGTTTTCCGGTGTATCGATCAGGACAACGATCATTCCGGAGCGGTCTTTCTCCATCAGATCATCCAGTTCGTTCTGGACAGCATCAGTGAGTCCTGCCGCATGCTGGATGATCAGGTCTTTTCCTGCCAGCATATCGGCTACCGCGCTGATTCCGCGTTTATTTAACTTTTCACTGCTTTGCAACCGGATTCTTGATGCCGAGCTCACGGTGGATCTCCTTTAAGGAGTTGACAGCCATGGAAAGCCCTTCCTCGTCCGTCTCCGCCTCGATCATCAGGTTGTTGGTATCCAGCATGTCATCCAGGGATTCCAGCTCCAGCTCTCCATCGTCGTCCTCCTCTTCCGGAGCCGGGATGTTGCGGACCTGGTTTCGGCGGGCACGTTCGCGGTCGATCTCCGCCTGCTTCTTCGCACGGCGTTCCTCTTCCTCGCGTCTGGCGGCTTCCCGCTCTTCCTCAGCACGGCGGAGAGCTTCCTCTTCCATCTCTTCCCGCTCTTTTGCGGCGCGGATCGCCAGCTTCTGGCGCTCGATCTCACGCTCTTCCCCGGTCTGGATCGTGTTTTCTTCCTCCTGTACTTCCGGTGCAGCCGCCTGCCCGCCTCTGCGGACCTGGCTTAAGTCAGCGATGGTTCTTGTGGCACCCATGTCATCGTCTTCCTCGACAACAGCAGTCCGTCCCTCTTCCTCAGAGAGTCTGGACATCTCGTCTGCCAGCTTTTTCGCCTGGGCATCCTCATGAATCTGCATGGCAACCTGCTTGGAAGCTTCGGAATCCGGGGTTCCCTCATCATAATCATCCAGCTCCGGGGCATTTCCGCTGTACTCTTCCTCAACAGCGCGCAGCTTTGCCTCGTATTTGTCCCTGTTTTCCACAAGGTCCATCTGGTATTTGTTCAGCGGCGCGTACTGGAGCTTCAGATCCATTGCCTTATCCACATATTTGCCGAGACCAAATAAGAGCATGATGCGGTCACATGTGGCTACACACTTGTCCTCGATCCCGGCTTTGTGGTAGAGGTCAGCCAGTTCGTAGAGCCATTTTTCATCCACCTCGGATGCTGTATACACTTCCAACGCGCGGATCAGCTGATCCACCGGTACTACAGAGAATTTTGTGATCTCGCGCGGATCATCCTGCGCGAGATCACAAAATTCTCTGTAGTATGCCTCCGCTTCGGCGGTACTTCCGTCCTTTAAGGCGAGATCCGCCAACTTATAGAGCAGGCGCTTTCCTACCGGCGCGCGCTCGAATGCCAGGAGCAGAATATCCTTCGCCTCCTGGTACTCTTCATTTTTCTCATAGATCTGAGCGATCATGGACAGCAGGCTTGCGTTGCGGACACGGTGCCAGTCAATGGTATCTGCGATCTTCATCGCAGTTCCGTAGTCTCCGCGGCTGACCATCTTTTTGATCTGCTCAACTTTAATATTAAACTCGTATTTATCCATTTCTTTCGCATCTCCTGAAACCGCCCAGCTGTCCAGCTGCCGGTTTTATAACTCCACCCGGCCTTCTAACGCCCGAAGAAGTGTGACTTCGTCAATATATTCCAGATCGCCGCCGACCGGAACGCCGCTGGCGATCCTCGTCACCTTGATCCCTGTCGGTTTGATCAGTTTACTTATGTACATTGCGGTCGTCTCGCCCTCAAGGCTTGAGTTTGTGGCGATAATGACTTCCTTTACTTCCTCTGTCTGAAGACGCATCATCAACTCTTTTAATTTGATATCTCCCGGGCCGATTCCAAGCATCGGGGAGATCGCGCCGTGAAGCACATGGTACACCCCGTCGAATTTGCCCGTTTTCTCGTACGCCGCCAGATCGCGCGGGTTCTCCACGACCATGATCACGCTGTGGTCCCTCGTCTGACTCCGGCAGATCGGGCAGAGTTCCTGATCCGTCAAGGTAAAGCACTCCTTACAGTAATGAACATTGTGCTTCGCGTCGCGGATTGAGCTGGAGAGACGTTCTACCTGTTCCTCCGGCATGTTGATGATATGGAATGCCAGACGCTGGGCTGTCTTGTTTCCGATCCCCGGAAGCTTCGACAGCTCCTCGATCAATTTTGATATCTGACTGCTGTAGTAATCCATAATTAGAAGGAAAGTCCTCCCAGGTTTCCGAGACCGCCTGTGAGCTCAGACATCACTGCGCTGGATTCAGCTTCCATCTGGTGGAAGGCCTCGTTTGTAGCGGCAACAATAAGGTCCTCAAGCATCTCAACGTCATCCGGATCTACTGCCTCCGGTGAGATCTTTACAGCGACAACTTCTTTTTTACCGGATACGGTAACGGATACAGCTCCGCCGCCTGCTGTTGCTGTGTACTGCTTCTCCTCAAGCTCTTTTGTCTTCTCTTCCATCTGGCGCTGCATTCTCTGCGCCTGTTTCATAAGATTTGTCATATTGCCCGGCATACCGCCCGGGAAACCGCCACGTCTTGCCATGGTGTAATTCCTCCTGAATATTCATTATTTTCTATGTGGCTGTCTTACAGCCATTTTTCACTCCCGTCAGGCGGGAGTAACGGGTCCTGCTTTCAGCTTTCGACCCGGATATTTTATTATTAATCGCAGCATGCTGCTGCGGCTAATCTTCGATCGTGATATCCATATGGATGTTTTCCCTCAGCTCATCATCGCTGATGTAGCGTGTATCCATCCGTTCCCCGCTCTCCCGGACACGGGATTTAAAATACAGGGATTTTCCGTATTTCTGTTCCACATACCGTTCCAGGTCCCCGAGAACACTCGGGCGGCTTCCGATGGCAAAATTCATCGGATCATTGAATACGATGCAGAGACAGCTGTCGCCCGCCGGTTCCACGACCGTCTCCCGGAAACTGGGGCGGATGGACATGCCCATATCACGGACGATCTTTCCCCACTCGTTGCGGATCATGTTGAGATCTTCCAGCTGGGCTTTCGGCAGGGATACGGTCCTCGGCTCATAATTCTGGCCCGCACCTTGCTGGTTCTGCATATCTGCCGGATTCTGTGCCGGCTGCCCTGAGGGGACCATGCCGTTTCCCGGCGCACCAGCGCCGCTGTAGACCGGCTGCGCGTATGCCTGCGGCGGGATCTGCTGCCCGGCATTTATCATGGGCTCGCCGTCCATTCCGGCAGTCTGTACCGGAACATAACCGCCCGCGGACATTTCCTCCACCATGCGCTCCAGCTTCTCCAGCCGTTCCAGAACAGAATCCATGCTCTGTTCCATCTCCGGCTTTGTGAGTTTGATGAACGCGAGTTCGATCAGCACACGTTTCTGGTTCGCGAAGCGGATCTGGTTCGACAATTCTGAGAACACGCGGATATACCGCATCAATGTATTCTCATCTACAAGCGCCGCATCTTCCCGCAGCTGTGTCAGATTATCCTCTGACATATCTAAAAGGTCTTCCGCGTCATCTGCTGTCCTTAAAAGCAGCAGATTGCGGAGGAACCAGATAAAATCCACTACAAACTGGGACAGTTCCCGGCCCTGGACTACCATCTCCTCGAGTTTCAGGATGCAGTCCTTTGTCCGGTTCTCCCGGATCGCATGGAACAGGTCCCGGAATACGCTGTTGTCCACAGCGCCGAGAACATCCAGCACATGCTCATAGGTCAGTGTCTCGCCGAAATGGAACGCCGCGCACTGGTCCAGGAGACTTAAGGCGTCTCGCATGGAACCGTCTCCGGCTTTTGCCACGTAGCGGAGTGCTTTGTCCTCCACCGGCATGTTTTCTGCTTCTGTCAATTCCTTCAGCCGGGCCGTGATCGTGTCCAGCGTGATGCGCCGGAAATCATATCTCTGGCATCTGGAAAGCACCGTGATCGGGATCTTATGAACCTCCGTGGTCGCAAGGATAAAGATCACATAGGACGGCGGCTCCTCAAGTGTCTTTAACAGGGCATTGAACGCGCCTGTGGACAGCATATGAACCTCGTCGATGATGTATACACGATATTTTCCTTCCGTCGGCGGGTACTGGACCTGTTCCCGGATCTCACGGATATTCTCAACGCCGTTGTTGGACGCAGCATCGATCTCTACCACATTTAAAGATGTTCCAGCTAAGATCTGCTTACAGCTTGGACATTCCCCACAGGGGCTTCCGTCCACCGGGTGTTCACAGTTTACCGCCCGGGCCAGGATTTTTGCCACCGTCGTTTTACCTGTTCCGCGGGTTCCGCAGAAGAGATAGGCGTGACCGATCCTGCCGGAACCGATCTGATTCTGTAAGGTTTTAACGATATGGTCCTGGCCTTTTACATCCGCGAATACCTGCGGGCGCCATTTCCTGTATAACGCTTGATATGACATTCTCTATCAGTCTCCGAAACTGATTCCGATAAGCTTCGCCTCTTTTACAATATCAGACTGCGGATCCACATATTTCAGTTTTCCGGCAGATTCTGCCAGCGGGATATCCGTGATCACATTGTTTTTTACAACGACCAGCTTGCCGAATTCATTATTTTTGATCATGTCGGCCGCATGTGCGCCGATTCTTGTGGAGAGCACACGGTCATACGGAACCGGAGTGCCGCCGCGCTGCATATGGCCCGGAACTGTCACGCGGATCTCCTGTCCTGTCATCTCCTGGATCTTCGCGCCGATCTCATACGCAACGGATTGGTATTTTGTGGCGCGTTCTTCCAGATATTTCTTATATTCTTTCTTTGAAAGGGCTGCCTGCTCTTTTGAGATTGCGCCCTCTGCCACCGCGAGGATCGAGAAGCGGCTTCCATTCTTTGTGCGCTCTTTGATCTTCTTTACGACCTTGTTTAAGTCATACGGGATCTCCGGGATCAGGATGATATCCGCGCCGCCGGCAATTCCCGCGTGAAGGGTGAGCCAGCCGACCTTATGTCCCATGACTTCCACGATGAAAACACGTCCATGGGAGGACGCGGTGGTGTGAATGCAGTCGATGGCGTTTGTGGCGATATCCACAGCGCTCTGGAATCCGAAAGTCATATCTGTTCCCCAGAGGTCATTATCGATGGTCTTCGGAAGACCGATCACATTGAGTCCTTCCTGGCTTAAGAGGTTCGCCGTTTTCTGGCTTCCATTTCCGCCGAGGACCACAAGTGCATCCAGCTTCAATTTATAGTAGGTGTGCTTCATGAGCTCCACCTTGTCAAGTCCGTTCTCGTCCGGCACACGCATCAGCTTGAACGGCTGTCTGGAGGTACCGAGCATCGTTCCGCCTTTTGTGAGGACACCTGAAAAATCTGACTGTTTCATCATCAGGTAGTTTGCGTACATCAGACCTTTATAGCCGTCTTCAAATCCGATAATTTCCACTTCATCTTTGTAGATCTGGTACAGACCTTTCGCGACTCCGCGCATCGTTGCGTTTAACGCCTGGCAGTCGCCGCCGCTCGTAAGGAATCCAACTCTCTTCATCGTCTTGTCCTTTCTCCGATTTCTTTCAGTCGAAATATGAATGCATGTATCCAAGATAAGATTATAATACAAAGAAAAGAGAGGGGCAAGGAAAAAATCTTTGTACGGAATTTTCAGTTCAGAAAATGTTACTGTACACGGGTAGGAATAACTTGCTGCATCTCTCTTTTCTTACGGTAATATTATGGCCGCTTCAAGTGGATCGGATTCGGGATCTCCGCGTGATTGTTCGCCGAGATCGAGTCGCGCATCATTCCGTCGAGCTGGCGGAACTCAGTGCTGGGATCCATATAACGGACCCAGAGTCCGTAGCCGAACTCATTTTTCTTCTCCGAATAGCTGATCGGCACACCGGCGTAATAGTCTTTATACAGATCCGTATAAAAATCGACCATGACTTCCCTTAATTCTTTCGGAACATCTTCCAGCTTCCGGGCTATCTGGTTTTTGAGGACTGTCTGCAGATAATTTTCTGTGTAGGACGAGAAGTCGAGAAGATTCTCATCGGGCTCCCCATTCGCAGCCGCCCAGCTGGAAACATTCACAATCTTCGCCAGATAGTCGATGCTGCCGTCCGTATTTAATGTCACTGTTCCGTACTGGCACGGCGGCAGGATCAGGGAATTGCTGACGATCTCCCATATTCCGTATGTATCTGAATCCATTCCCGGCTCCGTCAGGTGTTTCATGACCTTCTGTGTATGCAGATGGCCGCTGAAGTACACCGGTGTCAGGTAGCGCTCGAAGAGTTCTAAAACCTCGTCACAGTTTTCGATCACACATTCTTCCACGTAGACACGGCTCAGGCGCTGGAGATTATGGTGGCCCACAGGAATCACGGTGATTCCCTCGGCGTACGCCTCCTTCAGGCATTCTTCCATCCACTCGAGCGTGCCCTCTTTGATCTCGCCGTAGACCTCATTTTCCGGCTCGCAGACCGTTGTGTCCAGCATCATGAGCCAGGTGGTATCGTTTAACTCCACCAGGTAACTTAAGGAATCCGGCGCCCCGCTCTTCGCCTCGTTATAGCCGAAGTCCGCGTAGATCTCCCGGAATTCTTCCGATGTCACACTCTCCACATCGGTTCTCTGATCCCCGAAGTATTCTCCGGCGTCTGGCTTATTGATATCGTGGTTTCCGGGGATCACATAGACCGGAACTCCCGCTTCTTCGATCTCATGGAGCTTTTCGGAAAATTCCAGGTGGTTTGCCTTTTCACCGTTTAAGCTCAGGTCTCCGCTTAAGATCAGGGCGTCAGGGTTGGCTGCGAGGACTTCCGATTTAAACGCCTGCCATAACTGTGGCTGATAGCGGATCACTTTTCCATCATTGCTATTTACGAGACTGTCAAACGCCGCGCCGTAATCCGTCATGGATGGTGACATATAGTGCGTGTCAGAGGCAATAATCAGATGAGTCTCCACCTTTTCACGGTCCACCGGGTCTCCGGGACCTTCCGTCTCCTCCTCAGTCGTTTCTTCTGTCTCGGTCTCAGATTCTGTTTCCGTCTCTGTGGGCGTTTCTGATTCTGTCTCCGTTGTTGATTCTGTCTCTTCTGTGGCACTCTCTTTCGTCTGATCCGGGGCATGATCCCGCACCGCGGGCAGGACAAAGATCACTCCGGCCAATAAAAAAAGAAGCGCCAGCAATAACAGAAATTTCTTTCTCATTAGCTGTCACCTCTTAAACTTTCCTTTTTTGTCCGCACGTTCTGCTTTGAATACGTCTCATGAACGTTACCCTGGCAGCCAGCTCGGTCCCGGCTCCCTCGCGGCACATGGAAGGTTCTCTTTAATGCTGCTGCATTCCTGCCCTGACATGGTTCAGAGAGTCCCATTGCGCGAGACCAAAACGTCAGCGCCGCTTACCCGGGGCAGCTTCACAAGGAAGTACCCGAGGCAGAACAACACCCCTGCTGTAGCGGATTGCAGGTACAGGGCACCGCTATCTCCCCGGCTGTGCGGACCAGTTAAGTATACATGGATGGCAACAATTTGTCAAGTTAGTAAAACTTGTCCGCATCATGTTATAAGCATGATACCAACAAGTTTTTATCAAGTCTGAGCATTAGAAAATTCTCTCGTTGAAGCTCTCATTTTTATAAAATTCCCTGATCCGTTCCTGACTTTAAATTGTATGTATTAAATATAAAATATCTATTTTTAATCAAACAGTGTTATCTTTGTGATTGGGAATGTCTGGTCCTCCAGCGGCGCATGCCAGATTCCGTACCAGACATCTTCCAGATTGTCACCGTCCGCTGCCAGGAAGCCGTAGACCTCGCTGTCAAATTCCGGGATCGCCACCGGGCCGTACAGCAGTGTGCTGCCATATTCGTTGTAGATATCCGATGCCATCTGATTCAGACGGTCGTCCGTCAGATATGCATCCTTGAAGCTGCCGTTTTCTTTATTCTCTCTGAGGATCTTGCAGACTTTTTCCGGAAGCTCCGTCACATCTCTATAGGTGTTGGAGTAGAGGTACATCGGATTCTTTTCCTTCATATACGCCTTCGGTGCCACCACGCAGCCATCCGCGCTTCCGAGAACTTCCGTATACTCATCGCCCTGTGTCACGATGGGACCAGCCTCTTCCAGGGTGTAGGCTGCCACCGGCTCCATTGTCGCAGAATCATCGGAGCCATTTATGTCGAAAGCAATGTATCCGAAGGAGCCGTGGAGGGAGATCCTGTCGATACTCACATAGTCGAGCTCCACTACCTGACCATAGGGCTGTTTTTTTGCGGTCCCGAGGTCCAAAATTGCGGCTTTTGTTCCTTCATCGGCGGAATTGTCAAGTTTACCGGCAAGAAAAATCGATGTCGGTCCGTCCGCACCGCCGATAATGCTTACTGATGTCGCCACCTGAGTTTTATTTTTCTTCCATATATAAAATGCCGTCGCAGCGGCTCCCGCAAGGACAAGGATGCCTGCTGCCGCCAGGATCTTCTTTTTGTCGTTCATGATCTCCCCTCTTTCTGTTTTGATCGTGATGTTGCCATATCCGGCATGAAGCAAAGCTGTCTGTATTATTTATAATACTATACAGTTATTACCTCCGCCTGTAAATTTCCTTAACTTTTTCTGTCCTTTTTCAGGCAGTATTACTGTCCAGCCACATCGTCTTCTTGCTTTCATATTCTTTTATCATAGTCACACTTCACCACGTTCTCTTGCATATCATGTCCATCCAGTATATACTTGAACCGATAATTGTAGCTGTGGGAAAGACATAACGCATAATGCTCACAGCAGATCACCAAATCACAAATGGGAAAGGGTTCTGTATTATGAACAACAAGGGATTGATCAAAGAAATTTTTGTCATGACCCTGGCTGACGCAATCACAGCCATAGCGGTTTTCTTTTTTCTGGTACCAAGCCACACATCGATCAGCAGTATTTCCGGTCTCGGAATTATTCTGACCCACTTTATCCCGCTTCCGCTTTCTGTGATCACGATGGCGCTCAACATCCTCCTGCTGATCATCGGATTTATTTTCTGCGGTAAGGAGTTCGGCGCAAAAACTGTGTACACGAGTGTCATGCTGCCGGTCTTCTTAGGTATTTTCGAGAAAATCTTTCCGGATTTTACATCCCTCACCGGAAGTCAGGAGCTGGATGCGGTCTGCTATGTGCTGGTAGTCAGCATCGGTCTCGCGATGCTCTTTAACATGAATGCATCATCCGGTGGACTGGACATCGTTGCAAAGATCATGAACAAGTACCTGCATGTGGATCTCGGAAAGGCAATGTCTCTCTCCGGCATGTGCGTGGCGCTTTCTTCCGCGTTCGTTTATGACAAAAAGACCGTCGTGCTCAGTGTACTCGGTACATATGTGAACGGAATCGTCCTCGATTACTTTATTTTTGACCAGAATGTCAAGAGACGTGTCTGCATTATCACGAAGAAAGAGGAAGAACTCCGCGAGTTCATTATTAACAATCTGCACAGCGGCGCAACGATCTATGAAGCGATCGGTGCGTATAATTTTGAGAAACACAATGAGATCATTACGATCGTGGATAAGCGTGAGTATCAGGCGCTGATGAACTATATCAGTTCCAGTGATCCGGAGGCATTTATCACGGTGTATAAGGTTTCGGATATCCGGTACCGGCCGAAGAAGATCAGTGCGTGATAGAATCAGCACTCTTCTTGGCCTTGGACACTTCTATCGTCTTTTTGAATCAATTTGATTTTGAATAATCGTCTGCATAGATAAAACAACCTCACAGATTCATTTCTGTT
>OGMD01000479.1_pt1 | contig 18156 bp, 14 predicted proteins | sample 1573041 | NCBI WGS metagenome assembly OGMD01 (sample SAMEA2582007, study PRJEB24529) | metagenome | biome: Human gut stool | place: China | collected 2011 | reverse complement strand
ACAGTCTACCGCATATCAGCCCCGACAGGAGGAGACTCGTGCCGTGACGATGGAGAAAGTCTATCCTACTTTCCAAATGACAAATTTGACTGTTAGGACGAATGTACTGCCTTGGATGACGGTTCCCCCGGGTTTAAGTGTCGGTAAGGAGGGAGCGGAATTGAAGACAGGGTCTATCATGCCAAACTTGGAATTGGAGTATATGTTTGGAGGTTGGGGTTCTGTCGTATTGGGAGGTATGTATTCTCGGTTTGGTTATAAAGGGAATCCTAATAATTTGTGGGGAGTGTCGGTGCTATCTTTGGAGCCTCGACTATGGTTTAACGATGATGGTACTTATCGGGGATTCAACGTGGGCTTGCAGATGAAATACGGAAACTTCAACGTGCGCGATAATGAGCCGTTAGGACATGGAGAGACTGGACAGTTCTTCGGTATCGGGGCGATGCTGAATTATTTGCAACCTATCTCCGGGAATTTCGCTTTTGAGGCTGGGTTTGGCTTTGGCTCACGAATTATCTTTGATGCTTCCACTTACGAGCGGGATTATGATGCACAGGTGAGCGAGACTACGGAGAATTTCTCAGCGACCTATTTCATGCTTAATTTCCGGTTGGCGCTGGTGTATAGGTTTGGATTTAAATAAACGAGATTAAAGTCCCCTTCTCGGAAGTAGTAATGGACGCTGTGTAAATCTTATCTTCGATCTTTATTATAATAATCTTCTTTTTGTCGAAGAAATTACCTTTTTCGATGATGCCAAGAGCTTCCGCCTTATGTCCCCTAGCGGTAAGCTCTTTTTTTATACCTTGTTTTTATGTCTTCTTCCCATATATATTATTATTAGAGGTAAAGTTCCTAGCCTCATTAAGAGGAAACTCACTCACAAAGGAAATTATTCTTTTTCGTCTAACCAAATTATTCCGTACCTTTGCCCCTCAAAAAGAGAACACAAGGTATGGAAAAACATTTTAAGAGAACGCTGATTACTACGGCGTTGCCGTATGCGAACGGACCGGTGCATATCGGACACTTGGCCGGGGTGTATGTGCCTGCTGATATTTATGCCCGTTACCTTCGTTTGAAGGGAGAGGAAGTGTTGATGATTGGTGGTTCGGACGAGCATGGGGTACCCATCACGTTGAGAGCGAAGAAGGAGGGGATCACGCCGCAGGATGTGGTGGATCGTTACCACGGTATTATCAAGAAATCGTTCGAGGAGTTCGGTATCACGTTTGATATCTATTCTCGTACTACTTCCGCTACGCATCATCAGATGGCCTCGGATTTTTTCCGTGCATTGTATGATAAAGGCGAATTCATCGAGAAAACAAGCGAGCAATACTACGATGAGGAGGCGAAGCAATTCTTGGCCGACCGTTATATCACGGGTACTTGTCCGCATTGTGGAAACGAGAAGGCGTATGGCGATCAGTGCGAGGCTTGCGGTACTTCCCTTAGCCCGACGGATTTGATCGATCCGAAATCCGCTATCAGTGGCAGCAAGCCGGTGATGCGTGAGACGAAGCATTGGTATCTGCCTTTGGATAAGTGGGAGCCATTCTTGCGTAAATGGATCTTGGAGGATCATAAGGAATGGAAGCCGAACGTCTACGGGCAGTGTAAGAGTTGGCTGGATATGGGTCTGCAACCCCGTGCGGTGAGTCGCGATTTGGATTGGGGTATCCCTGTTCCCGTAGAAGGGGCGGAAGGAAAGGTGCTGTATGTATGGTTCGACGCTCCGATCGGTTATATCTCTAATACGAAGGAGTTGCTGCCGGATAGCTGGGAGACTTGGTGGAAGGATCCGGAGACTAAAATGGTCCATTTCATCGGTAAAGATAATATCGTGTTCCATTGTATCGTGTTCCCTTCCATGCTGAAAGCGGAAGGTTCTTATAACTTGCCGGAGAATGTCCCTGCCAACGAGTTCTTGAACTTGGAGGGGGACAAGATCTCTACTTCCCGCAACTGGGCGGTTTGGTTGAACGAGTATCTGGTGGATATGCCGGGCAAGCAAGACGTGTTGCGCTATGTCTTGACGGCCAATGCGCCGGAGACAAAGGATAATGATTTCACATGGAAAGATTTTCAGGCTCGTAATAATAATGAGTTGGTCGCTATCTTAGGGAACTTCGTGAACCGTGCGTTAGTCCTTACGGATAAGTATTTCGAGGGTAAGGTGCCGGCGGCTGGCGAGTTGACGGATTATGATCGTCAGACCTTGAAGGATTTCGCGGATGTGAAAGAGAACGTGGAACGCCTGTTGGATACCTACCACTTCCGTGACGCTCAGAAAGAGGCGATGAACCTAGCCCGTATCGGAAATAAGTATCTCGCTGATATGGAGCCTTGGAAGTTGGCGAAGACGGATATGCCTCGTGTCGCTACGATCATGAACATCGCTTTGCAGATTACGGCTAATCTGGCGATCGCTTTTGAGCCGTTCTTGCCGTTTAGCATGGAGAAACTGAACAAGATGCTGAATGTAGAGCCGTTGGAATGGAATCGCCTAGGTGCTACGGATCTATTGGAGGCCGGTCATCAATTGGGCAAGGCAGAGTTGTTGTTCGAGAAGATAGAGGATAGCGTGATCGAGGCTCAAGTGCAGAAATTATTGGATACGAAGAAGGCGAATGAGGAAGCGAATTATAAGGCGAAACCGATCCGTGAGAATATCGAGTTCGATGATTTCATGAAACTGGATATCCGCGTGGGTACGGTGCTGGAATGCGTGAAGGTTCCGAAAGCGGATAAGCTGCTTCAGTTCCGTATAGACGATGGCCTGGAGAAACGCACGATCGTATCGGGCATCGCCCAACATTATAAACCCGAGGAATTGGTAGGCAAGCAAGTTTGCTTCATCGCTAACTTAGCTCCCCGTAAGCTGAAAGGTATTGTTTCCGAGGGCATGATTCTCTCCGCCGAGAATTTTGATGGAAAGCTGGCCGTTATCACTCCGGAGAAAGAGGTGAAACCGGGTAGCGAGGTGAAATAGGAAATCCTTTTGGAATGGCATAATTAAAAGTAGGGACATTCAAGTGCTATTTGAATGTCCTTCCTTTTTCATTTTTAAATAATAAGATCGCAGATATGGAGAAAAAAATACAAATGGTTGATTTAGTTGGTCAATATCATCGACTAAAGGAAGAGATAGATGAAGCTATGTTTTCAATGATAGAGAGTAGCTCTTTTATTAATGGCCCGATGGTGAAGGTTTTTGGCTCAAATCTGGCAGCTTATTTAGATACGGAGTATGTGATTCCCTGTGGAAACTGTACCGATGCTTTACAAATCGCTTTGATGCGTTTGAATTTAAAGCGAGGAGATGAGGTAATAGTGCCGGCGTTCACATATGCGGCGGCGGCTGAGGCTGCGGTTTTATTAGGTCTGGTTCCCGTTTTGGTTGATGTAGATGAGCGTACTTTTAATATTTCTCCGGAAGCCATAGCTGAAGCTATAACGGATCGTACGAAGGTTATCATTGCGGTCCATCTTTTTGGACAAAGCTGTGATATGCATCCGATATTGGAATTGGCTAGGAAAAATGGTTTATATGTTATTGAAGATAATGCGCAATCATTGGGTGCGGAATATACATTCCCGGACGGAACCTCAAGAAAGACCGGGACGATAGGCGATATTGGCGCTTTGTCTTTTTTCCCGACAAAGATTTTAGGATGTTATGGTGATGGAGGAGCTGTGATCGTACATGATGCGGACTTGGCAGAAGAAGTCCGTATGACTACGGTGCATGGACAAAATGTAAAGTATCATCATCAGATTATAGGTTGTAATTCCCGCCTTGATACCTTACAGGCGGCTATCTTAAATGCTAAATTAAAACATATAGATGACTTTATTGCCTCCCGACAAGCTGCTGCCCGGCGATATGATGCAGGCTTATCAAGCTTGGATGGTATATTGTTGCCTACTTGTATTCCTTCCTCAACACATGTATACCACCAATATACGATACAGGTCTTGGATGGCCGTCGTGAGGCTTTGCAAAATTATTTAAAAGAACATGGAATCCCTGCCTTGATTTACTATCCCGTTCCAATGCAAGAACAAATTGCGTTTAAGGATCATGTTCGGCATGGAGGCGACTTGTCTGTAGCTAAACACCTTACACGAAACGTCCTCTCCCTCCCGATACATACGGAGATGGAAGAGGATGTTCAAGAGTATATTGTCAAAAAAATAAGGGCTTATTATCGTTTTTAGCGAAGCTAATGTCGAAGAATAGAGCAAAAGAGAGAATAAGTAGCTTATCTATAAGTTTATAATAAAGGTCTCTTCCCTATAGGGGGTCTCATTATTTTGGGTTTGTCGTAAATAGTCCTAAGCAATTCCTCAAAGTTAGAACTGTATTTTACATCATTACTCATGTCTATGTAAATGCGAGATTTTATAAAATTGGGTGTGCACTTATCTCTTTCACCTTCTTTTATAATTGGAATGAATTTTTCAGTGTCATGATTATAAAAGATTTCAGATGTAATTATTGATGCTTCATATCCAGTTCCATGTTCTCTTTTTTCTACTTTATCTTTAAATGTTGGAGTCATTATTAGTAATACTTTGTCCGACTCTTTTATAGAGTTTTCCATAAAATGAATCATGTCTTTTCCTGCTTTTAAATCATATTGGTCTAAAAAGATAAAAACTCCGTTTTTTGTTAAATTATTAGCGAGATCCAATACCCATTTTTTGTGCTCATAACTATCCCATGAATAGGATATAAATACTTTAATAGGCTTATCTTTATCTTTGCCTAACTTTATATTTAATCTAGTATTCAATAGTTTTGATATTTCAATGGACTCAGGTGTGGCTTTATAGGTTTTTAAAAAAGAGGAAATATCTTCCGCATCTATAAAATGCATAGCCAAGGTCCGGTATTTACTTTCATTAGCTAAGGCTAAATATCTATCTCTTAGTTCTTCTAGTACAGAATCATCATTGGTGTTTATTACTATATAAGAACAGATTTCAAATTCAAATCGTTCATTGTAGATTAAACCAAAGTCGCATATGCCATAATCAACTTGAATGCTAAGAGAATCAAGAGTTATACCATTATCTTTATCTAATGCCCTAAATAAGCATCTTTGAAGTGGAGTAAGATTGTCGTCTGAATCTTCCATATCAATTGGCATGAATGTTTTTTCATAGCTAAAATGACATAATTCAGAAGAATTGATGTTTCTATTTAATTGAGAAAATAAGAATATGTTTTTTTCTTCTTTTCTTACAATAATAAATCCTCCTAATCCAATGGAATTTAAAAATGGTACCAAACGATTAATATCTCCAAAGTTCTTGACAGGAAAAATGTTATTTATAGATTTTAATTTGTTATAAAGGTTGGTCATGAATTTAAATGTGAATTGATCGGTTGTATATATGTCTAAATTAATAATGCCTTCTCCGTTATATGAAGATCTGGAAATGTAATCGACTGCATACATGTATCTATTAGGACGGCAATTCCCTCGCTTACATTCATAGATAAAAAAATGGGCAGTATCTTCTGCGATCTCATCAAGGATACTATCTATATTCTTAAAATTATAATTATTTCTTATAAGAGAATATAATTTATCATATATCGAAGACTGTTTCTTGGTATGGAAGTCGAAATGATAGTCTTGAAGTATGTCTTTGAATTTGTTGGGAATTTCCCAGATAAAAAACTCTTTCTTGTCTTTTATTTTAATATTATCCCATCTATATTTTGGGAAAGATGAGTCTAGAACAATGAAGTCTTCTTTGTCATCTCTTTTATCATAATTTACCCATGGAATAATCTGATCTTCTCTTGTATTGCTTGTTGTGGAATTTTTTTTCATTTGTTCAATCTTTTTAAGATGGATTTATTGTAAGAAGGTAATAAGTCTAATTCATTATTTAAGGTGATTTTAATCATCTCTACATCAAAAAGATCCGTATGGTTCGTGGCATTTATGTCCATCTCTATTCTGCTCTTTTGTTCTAAAAAATCATAGTATGATTTTACTATTGAAAATAGCTTAATACCCATAGTTAGACTATCATTGTCTGATTTTGTTTTATGTGAGAGAGGTAGTATCTCACAATCAACTAACTTAAGTTTATCGAAATGTTTGTTGTATAATAGTTCAAGGCCATAGCCTTTAACGAAAGGTATATGATTCCAGTTGGCTAATGTTGTTCCTTGATTACCGTGTAAGATGGATCTTATTTTGTTGAGATTCTTTCCGTAAATTGTGTCAGATAAAATAACTTTTTGCATATCAAATGCTTTTGCTATTCTACCGCCAATAGTTATTCTACTCGAAAGAAAATTTTTGAGTTCCTTAATCTCATTATTTGAAAATATAAGATTTAAATTTTTTGGGGTTGTGCAAATATCTTTATCTAGATTTTCTTTTTTGTATTTTTCAATAATGTTTTGAAATGAAAGCATTTCTTTTTTGGGGATAGTTCTACTAAATAAGTCTTTTATGTTTATAAACAATCCTGACGCTTTGACAAATTGAACGTCTTTGTATTCATCTTCACAAAAACTGAATACCCATGGGGTAAATAATAATATTAAATTTACATAATCGTATAGAATATAATCAGAATCTATGGTAATTATGAATGTGCGGTTCTCTTTATTATGGAATAATTTATTTAACTCATTAATCCCAACTAACATATTCTCACTTTTGCCAGAGGTTAAATTAATTCCTGTTTTTATACTTAATGACACATGGTTGTTGATAAATATTACATTGTTGAAGCTTTTTTCTATTTTGCCTTGGAAACTTAATGCGATATGTATGTTGTCTAATGTGATTTTATTGATTAGCTTTATTGAATTAGTGTGCAAGGATTAAAAAAATGATTTGTAGATCATTTTTAATGATTGATTTATTTAGTTTTTTTAAAACTGTTTTGTCTATTTCTAGGGAGTTGATTAAAATAGAATAATCCTTCCATAGAATATTGTTATTCTCTTTGTAGTGATAGTTATTGTTCATATTATTTGTTTTTTTAATGAATTATTTGTAAGATTGATAATAGAAATTGTAAATGTGATTTTAGTTTTTCGTTATATGTTTTTATATGGAAGAAAAAAGAAGGATGATATATTAGATAATACCATGCCAATACAGTACGAGATGATAATGATGACAATATTAAATGTGATATTGAGTTCAAGAGCACTTGGAGCGTTTTTACCATTCATTAGAAATATGATAACATATATGCCTATCATGCCTAATACACAAGGGAATAAGTGTAGAAGAAAGTCTCCGAATGACAGAAAATTTAAACTCTCAAGATTTTTTTTCATAATAATGTCGATGTTATAAAATAAATGGAAATAAAAATCAAGTGGCAATATATAGTAAAAATATCAAATTTACAAATAAAAATGTGGAAATATATCTTATTTAAGGTTCAAGTTTGGTTATCTCTGTTGATTTTGGTCGAATAATAGATTTAAAGATGGTGATGTAATCAGTCTGTGGACTTGGCTTTTTGGTATTGAATATGATTAATCGACATTTTTTAGAGCAATATGTGGAATAACTAAGGTGGAATAGGTATATTTGTATCTTCTTAGTTAATAGAAATTAAATGAAAAAGAAGATACGTTTCGCCGTAATCGGCTGTGGTCATATAGGTAAGCGTCATGCCGAGATGATTACCCGGGATGAAGGGGCGGAGTTGGTCGCTTTGTGTGATATCCGTCCGAAAGAGGAGCTGGGGATCGAGGCTTACGCAGTCCCTTTCGCCCGGAATATAGATGAACTATTCCGTTTGGGATTGGATATAGATGTGGTGAATATTTGTACACCCAACGGTTTACATGCCGAGATGGCGATCCAAGCGATAGAAAGCGGACATCATGTGGTCATAGAAAAGCCTATGGCCTTGACCTTGGCGGATGCCGAGAAAGTGGTTTATACCTCGTTGAGATTCCGTAAGCAGGTATTTTGCGTGATGCAAAACCGATATTCCCCGCCTTCGGTCTGGATCAAGGAGATGGTTGAGTCCGGAAAATTAGGCCAGATTTATATGGTGCAGCTGAATTGCTACTGGAACCGTGACGAACGCTACTATAAACCCGGAGGATGGCATGGCGACGCTGCCTTGGATGGTGGTACCTTATTCACCCAATTCTCCCATTTCATCGACATTATGTACTGGTTATTCGGGGATATCTGTAATATCCAGACCCGTTTCGCCGACTTCAACCACGAGAAACTGACCGCCTTTGAGGATTCCGGTTTCGTGAATTTTAATTTCGTGAACGGTGGAATGGGTAGTTTGAGCTACTCTACGGCGGTATGGGACAAGAATCTGGAAAGCAGCATGCTGATCGTGGCTGAGAATGGCAGCGTGAAAATCGGCGGTCAATATATGAATGAGGTAGAATATTGCCATATCAAGGGGTATGAAATGCCGGAATTGGCCCCTACCAACCCCGGCAATGATTATGGCCCTTACAAAGGCTCCGCCCAAAACCACAACTTCGTGATCCGTAACGTGGTCAATGTCCTTTCCGGCGTCCCCGGCGAGATCATAACGACCAACGTCTTGGAAGGTATGAAGGTGGTGGATATTATACGGAGGATTTATGCGGGGAAAAGTGTGAAATAGTAGTGAGTAGATATGTGAAATCATTACAATAAGGTGATGATTTTGTGTGTCGCTATAATTATTTGATAATCAGAGCTCCAAAAAGACGTGCATGTTTCTCGGAAAACATGTACGTCTTTTTTTGAAAAGTTGCTCATGTTTTTAAGAAAACACGTACGTGTTTTTCTATGGAAGATAAAGAGGGTTCGAGGGATAAAAAGAATTTTTACAATAACTCTTTGTTTCCACATCATCTGCGGAAGATCGTAAATATACATAAAGCAAAGAAAAGCTTTCATTTTTTTAGTGTTAGCCAAAGGTAAATGCTTATCTTTGCCGCACTTTACCATACGTATCAAATGGCGGAACAATCATTAAAAGATAAGACAGCGAAAGGGCTCTTCTGGGGAGGGGTAAGTAATGGTGTGCAACAGTTGTTGGGGATGTTGTTTGGTATTTATCTGGCACGTACACTTAATGCCGAGGATTATGGATTGGTTGGGATGTTGGCGATATTTAGTGGTATTGCAGGTACGATTATAAATAGTGGCTTCTCGGTAGCCTTGACTAACAAATTGGATGCTACTCATAAGGATTATAATGCAGTGTTTTGGTTTTCTTTTGTTGTAAGCATCTGTTTGTATATTGTTCTTTTTTTTTCAGCTCCGCTGATTGCGTCATTTTATGATCGTCAAGAACTGGTTAATTTATCTCGGGTAATATTTGCGAGTTTTTTGTTTTCTGGAATGGCGATTGTTCCTCATGTTATCTTATTTAAGCAATTACAAGTCAAGATACAGGCGAAGATTGATGTTTTTGCGTTGTTCTTGTCGGGTATATGTGGGGTTCTTTTGGCATTCAATGGTTTTGCTTATTGGGCATTGGCAATTCAAAGTACGGTGTATGTGGCAAGTGTATCTTTGTTGAAATGGATGGTTGTATCTTGGCGCCCTAGTCTTGATTTTTCGATCGAACCTCTGAAAGAGATGTTCCCGTTTAGTGTAAAGTTGTTCCTTACGAATATTTTCCAACAGGTCAATAATAATGTGTTTTCTGTTTTGTTAGGTAAATTATATAACGCTAATGTGTTAGGCTATTATTCGCAAGGAAATAAGTGGATGACTATGGGAGGTTCGATGTTGAGCAATATGATCAATTCGGTGGCGCAACCTGTATTCGTGCAAGTGAATGATGATTTGGAACGTCAGCGGAATGTATTCCGCAAGATGGTTCGTTTCGCTGCGTTCGTGTCGTTTCCAGCTATGCTGGGATTGGCTTTTGTAGCAGAGGAGTTTATCTGTGCCACGATTGGCAATAAATGGTTAGAGAGTGTACCTATATTACAAATATTGTGCGTTCAAGGGGCGATAGGACCGCTTATATTGCTATATACCCAAGTTCTTGTCTCGCACGGGAAATCGGATACGTTTTTATATGCGAATGTGTTCCATGGTATATTACAATTGGCTATATTATGGCTTACTGCATCTTTTGGTATTCTTTGTATGGTTGTTGCATATGTGCTTACTTATGTATTTATGTTATTTGTGTGGCATCTTTTGGTTTATCGATTGATTCGTGTCCGTTTGGTACAATTGGCGCAAGATGTGTTACCTTATTTGGTGGTTACTTTGTTCGTCTTCTTTGTGGTATATGTCTTAACGATTAAGATTGAGAATCTATATATATTGTTACTATTGAAAATTAGTTTGTCAATTCTTTTTTATGCGTTCGCTTTATGGCGGTTGCGTTCTGTCGTATTCTTGGAAGGCGTGAATTTACTCCTTAATAAATGTCGGAAATGAAAGAGGTAAAGATAGGAAAGGATAAAATAAGTGTCGCATTATGTACTTATAATGGAGAGAAATTCATTCGTGAGCAGTTGCGGAGTATCGTTGGACAGACGATTCTACCGTGGCAGATCGTAGTGTGTGATGACCAATCGACCGACCGTACGATGGATATTGTAAGAGAGTTTGCGGATGACTATCCAAGTATCCGTTGGATGATTATACGGAATGAGGTTCGTTTGGGTGTCCGGCGTAATTTCGAGAAGGCGATTGCTTTAGCGGAAGGTGACTATATCGCTCCTTCAGACCAAGATGATATCTGGGAGAGAAATAAATTGGAGATCTTGTTGCATATAATGCGTGAAAAGAAGGTATCGTTAGTACATTCAAATATCCGTTATGTGGATGTGAAAGGGCGAGAGATGACTGAGAGATTGGATTTCCCTTGTTCGGTTCCGTTAGCTACATATCTTTATGGCTTGAATAATGTGATGGGCTGTACTTGTTTGTTTTGTGCGTCATTGAAAGACATATTATTTCCTTTTCCGATTCATTATTATTACCATGATCAATGGCTGGCGATTATGGCTTATCATAACGGAGGTATCTATCTTTGTGATCATAAACTGGTTCAATATAGACAACATGCGGATAATGTAGTATCTGCGATTTGTGGAGGGGGTAAAAAAGAGGGTGAAGAATTGGGGCTCAGCTATTTTGTCGGCAAGGCGGAAGACATATATCTCTTGCTACATCGACGTAAGCAGATTAAATATTCTCAGAAAGATTGGTGGCGTTTAGCTTGGTTGTATGTTTCGAATCGATCAGGGCTAGCGTGGTTGAAGTTCAAAGTGTTTAATTAAGATGGATATTTCTATTATATATGTAAATTATAAAACAGCTCCATTGATATTGGACAGTATTAGGTCGCTGAAAGAGAAAGCGGTAAGGTATCGTTATGAAATAATAGTCGTAGACAATGATTCAGGCGATGGCTCGTTAGAATTGATAAAAAAACGTTATCCAGAAGTTGTATGTGTACAAGCTTCAGAGAACCTAGGATTTGGGCGTGCGAATAATTTGGGTATGTCGTATGCTTCCGGTAATTGTATTTTGTTTTTGAATCCGGATACCCTATTACGGAATGATGCGGTTGATACGTTGTATACGTATTTGGTAGAACACCCCAATGTGGGAGCTTGTGGCGGGAATTTGTATGATGAGCAAGGGGTACCCACAACTTCATTTAGCAGAAAATTCCCTTCATTTATATGGGAATTTTTATCTGTTTTGTATATCTCTCCGATTAACTTATCATTCCCGCGATCGGTATATTTTAATAAGGAAGATAGGCCTATCCCGGTAGCGTCAATTACAGGAGCGGATTTAATGGTTCGGAAATCTGTTCTGTTGGAGGTGGGTGGTTTCTCTCCGGAGTTTTTTATGAACTATGAGGAAACGGAGTTGTGCCATCGCATCAACCGGGCGGGCTTTTCCATTTATTCAGTTCCATCCGCTCAAATTACTCATCTGGAGGGTCGTGCTTCTTATATAAAGCAATCTCGTCTTTATTTTTTATATGAGGGACAATACATTTATTTTCGAAAGGTTTATGGTATCTTTGGCTGCCGATTGATCTTTGCTATTACCCAGTTGAAAAGTTATATTCGTATTCTTCAATTCTTATTGTTGGGAAATCCGGAAAGACGTTCTTATTGGAAAATGAAGTTGGAGACAAATAGGAAAGTATGGAACTCCGAAAAGATAAAACGCATTTTGAAATGAAAAAGAAACTTGTGGTTTTTCATCCGGCGATAGCTCCTTATCGAGTAGATTTTTTTAATTCCTTGAATAAGGAGTTTGATGCTATATTCTATTTTGAGTTTGGAGATGTATTGGAGCAATCATTCGCTCAAGATGAGTTGAGAGGGCGATTGGAATTTGCACCTCGCTTTCTGGCTCCGGGATTATTCGGGATTAAGAATCTTAGGACGCAGGTTTTCTCGATATTGAGGAAGGAACAGCCGAATGTGGTATTTTGTAGTGAGTATAATATATTGGGTTTATTATTGTTGGTTTATAAATTCCTATTCAACTGGAAATTGTCTATTTTTACGATTTGTGATGATAGCAAAGAGATTGCTGAAAGCGCAAGTCTTGTGAAAAGATGTATGCGTTTTATCGCGGTTAAGTTTTACAGTGGTATTATCTTGACAAACGATGATGTGCTGTCTTGGTATGTTAAACACTTTCAGGCGAAGCGGAAATTTTTGTTTTTCCCGATTATCCAAAAAGATCAAGATTTTAGGTTGCTATTGGAGAACGCGTTGCCTGTTTCTAAGATATTGGAGGATACGTATCATTTGGAAGGAAGGCAAGTCTTGTTGTTTGTCGGTCGTTTAATAGATATCAAGAATTTATTCTTTTTACTGGATGCTTTAGCCTTGGTTGTAAATAGGTATCCTAAGGTTATTCTTTTATTTGTTGGTGATGGTGATCAGCGAGTGGCTTTAGAGCGACATGCGGAGAGAAATGGATTGGCTGACCATGTGATTTTCGCTGGGAAAAAGCAAGGTGAGGATCTATATGCTTGTTATAATGTCGGTCAGATATTCGTATTGCCAAGTTATTATGAGCGTTTTGGGGCGGTGGTGAATGAGGCATTATTGGCAGGTTGTTATACCTTATGCTCTGTTGTTGCGGGAGCGGCTTGTTTGATTGAGCCGCAAAAAAATGGTGATCTATTTGATCCGGCATCTAAAACATATCTTGCGGAGAAATTGGCGCAAAGTCTGAAGGATTGTGAAGGTCTTAAACAAATTTCGTTGAAAGCGAATAAGATGTGTTATAGTTACGATCAGTATATAACCTCTTTTTTCAATCAGTTAAATTCTATAATAGATAAGTAAGAATGGATATTCGTTTATATTGGGAGAAAGTTTATTGGGCGTTAGCGAAACGTGTCTTTAAAAGAAAGCAGAAAACTTATGAGGATTGGTTGGCGAAAGGATATACCAATCAACCGCTTGTCAGCTTTATTATAGAATCTCACAATAAAAGTGTGGGAGTCAAATGTATTGTCAGTAAATTACGTGAGTATCCGAATGCTGAGATCGTAGTAATAGATGATGGTTCTGAGTACAGACATACTAAGTCTCTTATGAGGTATCTTACTCGTGGTAATGAATTTTTAGTACGAGCTAATGATTTATATGAGAATGTGATGTATGATAAAACCATTCGTTTTGCGAATGGAGAATATATTGTCTTAATGCAGGATGATGATGAGATTGCTGATTTAGGTTGGATTGATAAAGGTATCTCTTATTTCAAAAAATATCCGGATATGGTTATTTTAGGAGGGCTGAATGGATTGGAGTTTATTATAGATGATAAGGAAAAGTGGGGATATGTAGATTTGTATAAGGATGATCTGTTGGAAGATAAAGATTTCTATTTTGTGCATGCAGTGAATCGGGCACCGATGTTGTTGAATAAAAAATTATTTATTGAACATTTGGAGCATATTGATTTTTCTTTTGCTCCGTTTCAATGCGATGATTGTGAGTTATGTTTACGTGCATGGTTGTATGGTTTGAAAGTCGGGTGGTATAATGCTGGTTTCAAGTCAATGGTCGCAGGAGGAATGCGTATTTGGAATAAGGGACTAATGGGTTTTCAAGAAATAAAAAATCGAGGTAAGTTATATGAAATGTATAAGTCTTCTCTGGAAGAAATTACAGGATTGGTGACTGAAGCGAATAAGACATTGTGATGAAAGTTGGCATTTTATATATAGGTATTGGTAATTATACATTATTGTGGGAAGATTTTTTTAAATCTGCAGAGAAGTATTTGTTCCCGAATGTTGATAAACAGTATTTTCTGTTTACAGATAAAGAATTGTCTGTATCTAAGTCTGTCTCTGTTTATTATCAAAAAGACCTAGGTGGATATAATAATACATTGTATAGATTTAAAATGTTCTATGAGCATAAAGATGATTTTGATAAATGTGATTATTTATTCTTTTTCAATGGAGATACTCTTTTTAAACGGACAATCCATCTGGAGGAATTGAAACCTTCTGCGGAGGATGGCTTTTTAGTTGGTTTAGTTTGGCATATATATAGAATAAAAGATCGGGACAGTTTTCCTTATGATCGGAATCCGGATTCAATGGCCTATATCCCTTATGGTCAAGGTCTCTATTACTTTCAAGGAGGGTTTAATGGTGGACGAACATTTGAATATTTGCAATTGATAGAAGCTTGTATGCGTGATGTTGAAATAGATTCTAAAAAAGGTGTTGTGGCATTTGTGAATGATGAATCTCACTTAAATAAGTATTTATTGAATAAAAAAGTAAAAATAGTAGGAACAGAGTATGGAAAGCCTGAAAAATGGTTTTTTCCTGTTAACAGGAAAGTCATTTTTAGGGATAAAAATGACTTTTTTCGTACTAAAGGTCTGAATTATGATAAAAAACCAGATCATACATCTGCTTTAGTTGCGTTTCTTGTTGATTTTAATAAGTATATTCGAGCTGTATTGAGAGGATGAGATAGATTATTTTTAATGAAATAGGTAGATAAGAATTACATAGAACGCATAGGTGTAGATAAAAATGGTTATTGGAAAATAATAGAGAAGCCATGAATATATTGATATTAAATACTTCTGAATTAACCGGTGGAGCGGCAGTCGCTGCGAACCGACTAGCGAAAGCATTGGGTAAATCTGGTGTAGAGGTTTCTATGTTAGTACGTGATCGGAAAACAGACCATGTAAAAGTTTTCTCTGTAAATAATTCATGGACTTCACATAGGCTTAATTCTTTTCGCTTCATTTGGGAACGACTGATAATCTTTATCTGTAACTTCTTTAGCAAGAAGAACCTCTTTCAAGTTTCCATAGCCAATACAGGCACGGACTTATCGAAGCACCCATTAGTGCAACAGGCGGATGTGATTCATCTGCATTGGGTTAATCAAGGATTTCTATCTCTTTCTGATATCAAGAAATTAGTAAATACCGGAAAACCCATTGTGTGGACTATGCATGATTTGTGGCCAGCTACGGCTATTTGTCATTATCCGGGAGGATGTGAGAAGTATATATCGAATTGTTATCAGTGCCCGATGCTGAAACGAAATCCGTTTTTTGATTTAGCGGCTTCTGTTTTTAAGGAGAAAGGGAAAATTGGGTTATCTAAGATTACGTTTGTCGGTTGCAGCCGATGGATAATGGAAGAGGCCAAAAAAGGCAATTGGTTGAGAACAGCCTGTTTTACCTCGATTCCTAACCCGATTGACGTGACAGCCTTTAAGCGTATGGAAAAGCGGGTGGCCCGTAAACGATTCGGCCTGCCGGAAGATAAGTTCCTTCTTCTTTTTGCCGCCGCTAAGCTTTCAGATACCCGGAAAGGAGCGATTTTTTTGATCGAGGCTTGCGAAAAACTAAAAGAGAAATACCAAGATCGCATAGAAATCGTGTTGATGGGAAATAGCTCGGAAGAATTGATTAGCCAGTTTCCTTTTAAGGTGAATACGCTGGGATATATATCGGATCAAGACTCTATGATTTCCGTTTATGCCTGTGCCGATATGTTCGTTATTCCTTCGTTGGAGGATAACTTACCCAATACGATTATGGAGTCAATGGCATGCGGTACGCCTTGTGTGGGATTTGAGACAGGAGGGATTCCGGAGATGATAGATCATTTGAAGAATGGGTATGTAGCTAAATATAAGGATACAAATGATTTGGCTGTAGGGATTAAGTGGATAATTGACAACCAAGAGACTTTTCGATTTAGTGAGGCTTGTGTCCGCAAGGTGCATGATTGCTATAGGGAATCGGTTATTGCCGAAAAATATATAGCTTTGTATCAGAGCCTGTGTAATAAGAGAAAATAGCGTGAAAGAAGATCAGCATATCGAAGTAAGAATGAATGCTTGTTGGTAAGTGATTGAAAGCAAATGAAAATTGCTACATTTGTGGAAAAATGGAATAAATGGACGATCAGCATAAGCCTGAATGGATTAAGGTGGACGAGTGGGATTTTGTAGAATATGTGGATAGCTTGTTACGTAGTCAAGAGGCTGTCGATTTAGAGTTTAAGACCGCTCGTGCCGGATTCCCAAATAGTGTGTGGGAAACGTATTCTTCATTTGCGAATACAGATGGAGGAACTATCGTCCTGGGAATAAAGGAGAAAAATGGGGCACTATTTGTGGAGGGACTTCTTCCAGAGCAAATTGTGTCTTATCGGCAAATCATTTGTAACCAATTGAATAATCCGGATTGCGTTAATGTTAATTTACTTACTGACAAGAATATTCAAGAGGTAGACTATAGAGGAAAATCTCTTTTGCTGATTTATGTTCCGAGAGCATCTCGTTCACAACGTCCTGTATATTTAACAAGAAATCCCTTGAATGGACATACTTATAAACGAAATAATGAGGGAGATTATAAATGTACGGATACGGAAGTTCGCAGAATGATTGCCGATGCGGATGAGGAACATCCGAGAGATTCTCGTATTTTATGTAATTATTCAATGGAAGATATTGATTTGGACTCACTTAAACAATATCGACTGCTACTTTCTAGTCGTCAGCCAGATCACCCTTGGTTGACACTTGATGATATGGCTTTTTTGAGAAAATTGGGAGGATATCGACAAGATAGGCAAACAGGTCAAGAAGGGTTTACTTTAGCGGGTATATTAATGTTTGGAAGGACAGAAAGTATAACGGATAATGAATGTGCTCCATCTTATTTTCCGGATTATCAGGAAAAAATGTCGGTAGATGAGAATGTTAGATGGACAGATCGCATTTGTATGGATGGAACTTGGGAAGCGAATCTTTTTCAATTTTATCGGCGTGTGTATCCTAAATTATCATCTGTACTGCCTAAGCCATTCCGTTTGGAGAATGGTGTGAGATTGGAAGATACTACCACGCATGTCGCTTTACGTGAGGCATTTGTAAATACATTGGTGCATTGTGATTATATGGAGGAAGGAAATATAACGATAGAACAATGGAAAGATCGTTATGTATTTAAAAATCCCGGAACACTGCTAGTGAGTAAGGCCCAGTATTATGCCGGAGGTGAAAGTATATGCCGTAATAAGAGCTTGCAAAAGATGTTTATGCTGATTGGCTTCTCTGAGAAAGCAGGAAGTGGGGTGAATAAGATTTTTATGGGTTGGAAAAATGCGAATTGGAGACCTCCATTTGTGGAGGAGCAAAGTCACCCGGATCGGGTGGTGTTGAATTTACCGATGGAAAGTTTGTATCCAGAGGAAGTTTTAGAAGAACTTAAGCGTCTGTTTGGACGGGAAATTGAAAGAATTCCATATGATCAATTCACGGTTTTGGCTCTTTGTTACTCTGAAAAACAAGTATCTAATGAAAGACTTCAATATATTTTGAACCAACATAGCTCAAATATTACAAAGCTACTAAAAAGTATGTGCAATGCTGGTTTTTTGGAGTCTATAGGAAATGGCCGGGGAACTAGGTACCGTTTGCTGTTTTTGGAGAAGGATGAAAGCAAGCCTCAAAAGGATGAAAGCAAGCCTCAAAAGGATGAAAGCAAGTCTCAAAAAGATGAAAGCAAGTCTCAAAAAGATGAAAGCAAACTGGAGAAGGATGAAAGTAAGAAATATATGCGTTATGAGGATTTGTCGAGGTTAATACTATCTGTTTGTGAGGATTATGTAGCTCTG
>OGMD01000477.1_pt1 | contig 18187 bp, 15 predicted proteins | sample 1573041 | NCBI WGS metagenome assembly OGMD01 (sample SAMEA2582007, study PRJEB24529) | metagenome | biome: Human gut stool | place: China | collected 2011 | reverse complement strand
TTTTCTCTACTGCCCGTGATGTAGCCCGCGTTTATCAGATGTTGCTGAATGGAGGAGAAATAGATGGTCAACGCTATCTAAGCAAAGAAACCTGTCAGTTGTTTACTACGGAAACTTCAAAGATCAGCCGGCGTGGCTTGGGCTTTGACAAACCGGATGCTGATGATCCGAAGAAAGGAAATTGTGCTCCTGCTGCACCTGCCGAAGTGTACGGTCATACCGGCTTTACCGGTACATGTGCATGGGTAGATCCGGTCAATGAACTGGTTTATGTATTCCTTAGCAACCGGATTTATCCGGATGTAACAAATCGCAAACTGAACCAACTGCACATTCGTGAGCGAATACAGGGAGCTATTTATGATGCGATGAAGTAAGTACGTCTTTACACAATTATTCTCAATAATCAAGGTGTCAGCCTACGGAAACGATTGGAGGCTGATACCATAAAAATACATAGTGCGAAAGGGCTGATTAGTCCTTTCGCACTGTTTTTTTATCAATTACGTTCTTCCTCTTGTTGAGTGTTTCTTTTTCGATTTATTCCCTTTCTCTGAAGTAAGTCAGGTTTTGTATGTTTTTCTTTATTCTTTCTGTAAAAGCGCAGAGTCGTATCCTTATGCTTTATACGAAAGCAAAGACGAATATCATCCCTAAAAAGAACTTTCCTTATTCGTTGTTACCAGCTGTTACCAAAAATAACAAATGATACATGGTTTTTCAACCTATGCTTAAAAACTTTATACTGAAAATCAATGAATGTATAACATTTTTAAGATGTGTGTTATGAGAAAAGAAGTAATTTGTCCGCTTAGCGGACCTTCTCTGAATGAACCTTGGCGTTTGCATCGTTTGTCAAGTGTGGAAGATATGTTGGTAAGTACTTATGAACATTTCTTTCATCAGGTAGATCAACCTTATTCCTGTGAGGAACAGGAGATTTTTACCCGGATGATAAAATCCTTATCCTCCTTGCTTCAGGGGGATTTGCCTAAGCCTTGTGTATCTTGCAAGTTTTCGCAGGAAAATCTTGCTTTTTGGGGACAGCTGGGATTCTTCAGGTTGGAGTTACCAACAGATGATCCCTTTAGTGTTTCTTCCCGTTTGCATTGCTTGCGTGAGTTGGAAAACAGGTTGCGTTGTTTTTTTGTGGGAGAAACAAAAAGTAAGCCTTACTCATATAGAGAAGCGAAGGTGCTTCGGCGTATGAAGAGAATGTTTGTTCATGAGCTAAGAAACACGGACAAGTATAAACAGTTTAAGGGAACACATGTTCGCCGTCTTTCTGAAGAAGAGCAGTTGGAATTGGATCATCAAAAGACGGATAAAATTCGTTTGAAATATGTATCTATTTGCCATTACAATCCACTTTCGGAGAAATTCAAGAAAAAGAAAGAAGAATATCTGAAGGAGATTGAAGCCAAATATGGAAAATCATGAATTTCTGCTGTGTATACGTCTGGAGTACTCTTTCCGGTAGATTGATTTACTAGGAATGAAGAAAGTTACCCTGACATAGAAATGTGTGTTATTTCATGTCAGGGTAATCATTTAATAGTTATTGTTTAACTTGGTGACTTCTATCAAGGAAGGTCAGTACTTTGCTCCCTGCAACACTCTCCAAATGTGCAACTAAATCCATGATTTAGCTATTTTGCCAAATGTTTTTTTTAGTTCTTTACTATCTATGTATCTAACCAATCAAATACCTTTGCAAATCAAAATAAAAACTCTACTTAAGCTTAAGTGTACCAAATTTCAAAAACCATTTATTCTCTCTGCTCTTTTTAGTACTTTTCTCCCATTTTCCTTCTGTAGAAAAGAGAATTTTCTTTATCAAACTATCATAATTATATTTTGAATTGTCATAAGCCTCCCTGCGTATTATTTTGACTTCTTTTATTTTAAGGTTTTCGTCAAAAAGAATTGTATAATAGAACAAGGCATTTAATTCATCCTCATTATAGTCTTTTCTATTAAAATAGATGCTGTCAAAATAGTTCGTTAGAGCTTGATAACCGCCTATAAATTTTACATCAGAAGAAACTCTCTCACTTTTTCTTCCAAAATAATAATACATCTCTATTCCAGACGCTTGAGAACTGGTATCAATTTTACAAACAGCTGTGCCATCTTCAACGTTATAGTAGATTTTACTCTGCGTGACTTTATTTTGTCCGCATAATCCTATTCCTATAAATAGTAAAAACGAAATAACTAAACTTTTAAAAATCATATCCTAATCTTTTTGACATTTTTGTTGCTCGGCTATATACAAACTCATCAACTCTTTGTTACCCATGTCCGAATAGCTCGTGAACAGTTCTTCCATTCAATCGGATTGTAAAATCGTGGGGCAAGCATTATTGTTGTTGTCATTCTATTTCTATGATTTCTAACGAATCTGGCCAAGGACTGCTACATTTTCCAGCTTTAATTGTTGAATCTTGCATAACATAAAGTACTAAGTCTTTATTTGGAATAGCATAATCCCAATCCTGGCTATCACTAGCAATTTCCGTGCTTTCATGCTTATATACATCACGAAAAACAAGTAGTGTCAGTCCGTCTTCTACTTCTATGAATAAATTGAATGATTCATCTATTTCAATATCTACTACTTTTTGATTTTCAAAAAGTTGAATTGTTCGTGCTACCAAACCGGTAATAGCTGTAATGTCATCTTCTGCTGTAGCAATTAAATTGCCATCTTTCTGAACTTCCCAATAGCAATATGTCATTACACAATTTCCATTGTCAAATTTCATGAGAATAATGGAGCAATTGCCTCCACCAGAACTGCTATATGCAATGTTACTACCTATATTTTTTTTAATTCTGCAATAAAATTCATATCATTTAAACAAATTAATTATTAATTCTTCTATTTCGTGATAACCATAGCCTTGACCTCCGATTTCCAGATGCAAAATCTCCACTTGTTCTTTATTTAATTTATATTTTCTAGCTAAACTTTTCACTTGACCATTTTGTCTTAAATGATCGCCAGACATATTACCTTTCGATGCTGTGAGAATTGGTGGATGTGAAAAAGTAAGCAGACGAACAACATCTCGCTGTTCGTCTGTTTCTTTCAGTTGGTTTTATCAGGGTAATACAATTAATAGTGAATTATATATTTAGCTCCTCTTGAATAGCAGGGAGCAAATCTATTTCCCTCTTATCAGCAAGCTCTTTTATACCTGAAATAGACAAAGCTTTGTTTGTGAACGGAATCAGAAAATTGTCAAATAATTCTGTTAGAATTTGCAATCTTTTCTCGTCGCTAACTTTCTCGTCAAAATCAAAAGCTATATCATATCTGCTTGGTGGTCTTAAAAAAATGTGTCCAACATCTTTTTTCATTAAGTCTTTATTAGGAACATATTCCATATTGAAAACATTCTGTATATATATTTTTATGTTTAGGTAGGCGTAGTTTCCAAAGTTGGATTTTTGAAATGAAAGGGTTACAATGCTTTCACTACTTTGCTTGTAACATCCTCCAAATGCACAACTAAATCCATGAGATTTAGCTATTATGCCAAATGTTTTTTTTAGTTCTTTGCTATCCATATTAATATGTATCTAATTTTGTTTTCCATTTAATATTTTTAAATTCAGGTATGCTTTGTAATTCATCTAAGTAATCTTGAAGTTGTTTGTTTCCTTGTTTTATGGGTCTAGGATCGTTAAATTATTAGATATATCCCATGGAAATAGCTTCCTCCTTTCCATATTATATAAATCATATAGAGTGATTGAAATGCTATGTTATTCTTAGAAAGAATAGATTGATGTGAAGAAGTAAACAGACGAACGAGCTTGTTTACTGTTCGTCTGTTTCTTTGAACTTATTCTATAAATGTAATATTGTATTGTCGTTACACTTCGTATATACTAACTTAAAATGTCCGGTAATGATTCCTACTAAATTTATGCTCGGAACACAAAAATCCCAATTAGTATAGAAAATGGAATCTTCTTCAGAACAACGTTCTAGTACATCACAGAATGCACTGACTACAAAATCATTCTCGAAATAAAGCTTCAGATCATAATGTTCCCCCACTTCGTAAGATAAAAGTTTGTTTCCTATTAACTTTTCTGCATTCTTATTCATGTGGCCGATAAGGGCGGTACTGTCATCCCAACTTGTTGTTATGATAGTTCCATTACATTCAAGTCTCCAATTGCAACCGATTGTGTAAGAATTTTTATCTTCTAGTTCAATGACCCAAATAGAGCCGGCTCCTCCACCGGTTCTAGTATGGGTTACGGTTTTGCCAATTGACCTTGACATTAAGTCTTGTATATTCATCATTTTTTTATTTATTGAAATAATCTTTTATTAGTTGCTCTATTTCATGGTAGCCATAACCTTGTCCTCCAATCAAATCATGTACAGCTCTTCGTTGAGTCTTGTCGAGTTTATATTTCGTGCATAAATTGTCAATTTGTTTGTTCTGTACATCATGATTTCCTGACATGTTTCCTTTAGTTGTTCCCATCTTTTCTTTATTGGAACCACCTTGTGTGAAACCACTTTTATTCGCATCAAATGTGTTAGTTGTAGAAAGTGGACGAAACATTGATGAAAACATGCTTTTCGCAATACTCCACCCAGCTTTTGTGCTGGCAAAAAACAAATCAAACTCCGGATACTTATTTTCCAGTCTCCCGGATGCTTTATTGCCCCATCTGCTTTTCGCTCCTTCTATCCATGCAGAATTATCGTTTCTTCCTAATGCCGGCATTGATATTCCCACTCTTGTAGGTGTTCCATTCTCTACAATTCCATAGCTAGAGTAAAACATGTTTGTTTCATCATTGAATGTCAGATTGGATAAGAATTCACCATCTGTACTGTGATTCCATGAAGAAAAATTGAATGATTCGCTAAAACTTCCTCCTGCATTAGGTATTGATGTAATTGTATTTATAAAGCGTTTTATTTCTTCAGGATTACTTGTACTCCAATAATCCATGCCGAAAGGGTCAATGTTATTAATGGGATCTGCTCCGCAATATAAATAGGGAGTTGATTCATAATACATTTCGCTTAATGGATCCACTGTATGCCATCTTCCTATCGCCGCATCATAATGTCTGGCTCCATAATCATACCAATTCAATCCATTTTTTGTATCCAGCTCTTTTCCATTATATTTGTAAGACTGAATACTGCTTGGTGATGCAAATACTCCTCCAAATGGATAATAATTATTAACTTCTTCTACCGTTCCATTTTGATTGACAACCAAACGATTGTTACCTTGATGGTCTTGTAGATAACAATGATATATCGTGTCTGCGAGAGTAATGTATGCTCCTTCTGTCAACAACTTCTCAAGCACTCCATTTTCATAGATCGCATTGCCGCAGTAATCTGTGGTTGTAGTCACTCCATCTATTAGGTGCGTAGTCCGTAACTTTGTTCCGTTTGCATCATAAAGATAAGAGATACTGTTTCCATCTTCAAACTGTATCCGACATGGTAAATTTAAACAATTATACTGAATGTTGGTTATCTTTTTGTTTAAATCTTGTGTTAAATTTCCATTGGCGTCGTAGAGGTACTCTACAGGTAGGTTTGCTCCATCTTTAAACTCAAAGTCATTAGCGTAAGCAGAGTTAATGGTATTGTCCATTACCGTTTTCAGTTGGTTACCTTCATAAGTCATATTCAGGTTGTCTATTAATCCATACCCGGTTCCGGAAGTTCGTCCATAGCGTTTTAATCCCAGGATATTTCCAAGTTTATCATATCCTGTCACTTGTTCGTTGAATCGCCCTGTATGCTGATCCAGTGAAACGCCTTCGCCATACTCTGCATTCGTCAAACGGGAAAGAGCGTCATAAGAAAGTTTATAGCCACGGGTTAGGCTGTCGCCGGTTACTTTCCATGTCATGCTACTGATATTACCATTGAAACAAGCTGCGCCCATACCATCTGCATAGTGTAGTGCTTGTTCGAAATTTCTACTTTGAATACCGGATAACTGGTTGCGGATGTTATAATCATATTGTATTTCCTCTATCTGGTTGTTTAGCAACTGACTACTTATACGGCCTAGTTCATCATAACTATTTATGGTTAATGTGAATGCTTCCCGATCATTCACCTGGTGATGGGTGTTCTTTAAACGTCCCGCATGGTCATATGTATAAAATGTATGTTCCTGAATTGCTAAATTGCCTGGTGTTGTATGTTTGTGGTATTGGGTTGTTATCTGATCGCTAAAATTATAGTCGTATGTTTCTGTGTCGATTCCACCCAAATGATTGGATGATTTCGACTGGATCACTCGTTGCCGATTATCATAATACAGAGCTGAACGGAGTTTTCCCGTACCAGAGAGTTGAGCAACTATATTTCCCGTAAGTAAGCCTGCGTGTTTATAACGGCTTTGGGATGTATCATCACCATAGCGCTTTACATATAGTATATTGTCACATTTCAAATCTTCAAACCCGGTGCGTGAGAGAAAATCATATGTATCATAGTAGCTTACATGAAGTAGGGAATCTAATGTCAGATCGGTAGTTATATTATCTATTCGAATGGCGTAACCTTCGTATGTTCCGGTTGATGTATATTCGGCTATTATGTAATTTTGGCTGACGTCTACTGTATCCTTGCAAAGTCCGCTAAGTACTTCTCTGCCTGAAGCGTCCGGAATGGAAAAAGCCCATTCTTTTTTAGAACGCTGTATGCCGTCTTGAGTGAAGACTGCATAGTTGCTTTTGTCATAGGCAAGTAGTGTCCAGTCACATCCGGGAAGTCGCTTGGCGATGCATCGGTTTCGATGGTCGTAGCGGTACAGATAAGCATAACGTTTCATGTTTTCGCTTTCATCAGATAGAATATCCGTTGCTTTTATCATCGGTGGTAATACATATCGCAGATTACCTTTGTGGTCGTATACGTAGTAGGTATCCAATTTTTCGTCTCCATTGACAGCTTGAGTAAGTACTGTTTGTGCTTGCGAATTTTTAAATTCGTAGGTGACGTTTCCATTTTCGTCTGTAACGCGGGAGGCAAGTAGTGTAGCTTTTGGATAATATCCCAATTTCTCGAGCATACCGTTTTCATGGATGTGATAATGGATACAGGCATGATTGGTTATATCATTAGGTATGTTGTCATAAGCCGTGAAACGATTGTTTTTGTAAGTATGCCAAGTGTATCCCGGTCCATATTGACGTTCTATTTTTTCTCTGGGCGACTTTTCGTAGATGGTCAGATTGTAGGCATAGTTGTCCCCATAATAAAGTTTGGCATTGTTTTTCAAACTTTGTTCGGTCCAACATTTTCCGCCTGCCGGGGCGATGACTGGTAGCCAATTTTTGGTTTCGCGTCCCAGTTCGTCATATTCTTTTAGTGTGACGATATCATGCTCGGAGGAAGTTCCTTTTACTAGTGTGCGTTGCACAGGAAATCCGAGACCATCATAGTGTTCAATGGCATCTATATACTCTTTTCCATTAGAGTTGCGAAAAGTACGGGTGCGGATGGAGGCGCCTTCGTCGTTGGACTCGTAGAATTGGCTGTCTAATGTTGATTGGGGTAAACATTTGATGGTACAGTCGAAAGGAACGAGCAGATTGTTGGGCGTACCTGTGCTACATAATGTCAAGCATAAATCTCCATATAATTCGGGAGGAAGGCTGATGAGACTATGGAGGTTGTCTATGGTTTTCACTTCCAGTTGAATCTGTTCGGAAGACTCCTCATACGTATAAGTAGCCATATTGGCGATCATACTGAATTTTGGTTGTGGAGCCGTGAACATTATATCTATAGTTTGTCCCTCTATTTTGCAGATGTTGAATTCTTGTGGACAGACTAAGTTTTTCCACGTGCGTTCTATTCCCGGTGCAAATGCGCCTGGGTTTATAGTAGGAGAGAAGTTTATAATACAGTGGTAGTTGTGGTAGTTTATCCATTCGGTATATTCGTCTATCCCGACTCCTAATGAATATCTACCGGAGCCTGGTGTCTCGAAATAGATAATGATTCCTACCCCGTCTATTATTTGCCGTGATGTGGGAAGATCAATTAACTGTTCTCCCTGTTCATTATATATGTAATAATACAAGGCATGACTTAAATCTTTTGTGTTGTTCTCCATTTTGATAAACAACATGCCGGAAAATTTTGATTGTGTGTAGAAATCAAAATAATAAGTTCCTGAACAATTGTCATAATTGAATTGCTTTTCGCAATTATAATCTTTATTTATCTCTCCTAAGTTTACAGAGAATTCTTGTGCAGCTCCGTATGAAATGGAGAGCAACATGGCAACAATAAATAAAACTATTTTTCTCATGGCTATTTTTTATATGTGTATGTATAAGTTTCGATCATCTCTTTCGTTTGTATGCCTGCGGCATCTGTATTCAGTCGATACTTTTCAGTCAACTTTCCTGATGTGTTGTAGGTATAGTAAACGGATAATCCGGCGGGATTTGTTTCACTTAGCAAACCTATCATAGGTTTATATGTATAGGTGCTTACTTTTGCGTTAGGCAGTTGTGTGCGTAGTGCATTAACCGTTTCCCATTGTTGCTCATTGGGTGCGATAGCGGCTGCGATTTCTTCAGGCAATAGTTCGCCCAAGACGGAGGTCACTTCTGTATAAGTGGCATTTTCTATTTTGGCTATTGGATACTGATTGCAATACCCCCATAAGTAAACGGATGTTTTCCCATCTACTGTAATTTCAGTGGGTTTCCCATGTAGATTGCATTTATTGTACTCTACGCGTGTCTCTTCCGGATGATTCCCATTTTGGAAATATTCAGTTTGAGGACATACAAAGTTCGTGCTGATATTACTAGCTTTCCCAGCCTGATATTTGATAACCTTTTGGGCAACGACATTTCCATTTACACTTTTACGTATTCGTAGAGGTAAGTCGGGACGGAGGTTATCCAGTAAAGTCCACCTGTAGCTTTCCAGTTCGGGAGCAAGTTGCGAAAGATTGTCGTTCGCATAGAGGAAATCTTCGTATTCTATCGTGCTGTCACTGTGGCAGATTGTAATAGATTTACGGATTCCTAGATTGTTATATTGATAACTAATGCTGCTTTTTACTTCGTTTTCTATGTTTGTTTTAGTCTTCAGGAAGTATTGCTTAATAGAAATGAATGCTCTGACATAGTCATAGACCTTGTCTGGACGAAAAAGATGAGAATCTCCCAGATTGCTATATACCTTTCGAAAATTGATGCAATTGAGGGGCTTTTGAGGTTTGATACGTTCCTCATAACTATATTCCTCTCTCATTTTTTCTTTTCCTTTTAAGTCGTATAGAATCTTTCTGGAGAGACGGGGAACTTTATCAAAGATATGTAGGTACTCTATAGGGGCATTCATAATCATTTCTCTTCGATAAGAAGTATATTCGTTATTTAAATAATTACTGATATCTGTGATATAATCACTACTAATGCCGTCTGGCTCGTATTTATAGGAATAAAGACTTTTTCCATTGTTCGAGGTATATTCGGTAACTTCTCCGTAGTATACAGGTAAATTGAACATAAAATAGGATGAGAATAGACTTTGAGGGTGGATGGTTAATTGTCGGCAACTGGCATAGTATGGGGAGGATTCGTATTCTAGGAATTCTTCACTGATGAAGGTTTGTTCGTTTGGTTCTATAGAGCAATAACCACAACCGTTTTCTGAAGATCCATATTTATATGTTTTCACAATTTGCTTATCTTCATTCTTACCATTTGTTCCACTGATCATTCGTTTCACTCTTAGCCCTCCGCCAAAATGCTCTTCTTTATTCCACATATAACGGTGAGGTTCGTATTCATAACGGGTATATCCTCCTGTCGGGTAGTCTATTTGTTCTAGTATATAGGCTTGCATGGCATTGGCATTAGGTTTTCTATTTGCTCCGGATATCGTTTTCGGTTTGTATTGATTCCAATAGGCCTCTGTGGTCATATATGTGACTGTGGGATAATCTACTTCATTATTTGCTGCATTATAATATCCCCAAAAATCTTGATCGTAGATACTGCTTCTGTCGAAATTTTGCGAATTATAATGAAACTTATATTGTTCTTCCCCGTTGATAATAAGATTTTGTAGCAGGTGATTCTTTACTTTGAATTTAATGTCTTTTATTAAATTTTGCTGGGAGTTGTATATTGAAATGGACTCTATCCCTTCTCCAGTATAGAAAAAGTTGACGGTGCTATTCGGCAGAGTAATTTTACTTAAATTGCTTCCTCTTATTTTAGAACCATCATTAATGTATTGATACGCTCCCTCACGAGAAATTGATGGACCTCCTGCAGTTGTGTCTTCTCCATAATTCTTAGAAACTCCATTGTCCGAATCAAAATAGCAGGATGTGAACCGTATATCAGTTGCGCTATTTATTTCCCATTCCAATGTTATCTCTTGATTTCCAGGCAAGATAACTTTACGTAATAAGTAAGTTGTCGGCACTACTCCTCCCGCTGCACTTGACAGTTCAATGAATTTAGAGTTGTCAACTTTATTTTCATCACCAAAAAAATAAGTAATTCCTTTTTCATCTATAACTTTAAAGCCACTGAAATAGGATTCATTTACTTGTTTTAAAGGTGTTATTTTATACGGAATATCTGTCGTTATTGCATTCCATTGACTGCTCCATATGCTTGTGCCTTCTACTAAGAAATTTGCTTGTCCTTGGGGTAAACTAAGAGTATATACATCATACATAGAGTCTTCTTCACGTCCGGATAATTCTAAATATTTGAAATAATCAGGATCACTTCCAGTCCCATTGAAATAGTTTTTTAGAGGAGCTTGTTCGTCGGGTTTTCCCATTACAGTTCGTGTAATACGCAATCCCGGATGCAGTACCCATCCATAACCGAGTGGGAAAGATATATCTTCTCTTTTAATTCCATTCGATTGGTAATTGAGCGTGATAGGCAACGAGAAATCATCAATGTTGATGGTATGAAGCGGAATTGTAACATTAACCGCACCTGTTGCCAGATTGGGTTGGAATCCCATAAAACGTTGGTAAGTTTGTGATATGGGGGAGGGAAGAGTTAATGATGGACCCGACGGAACATATTCATCTCCTGTTTCTAAAGAGGTTTCTCTTGCTTGCGAATTCTGTACCATGCTTGTAAATAATGCAAGAGTAAATAGGATTTTGTGAATTGTTTTATTTTTAAGTTTCATAATTAATGATGGATTATATTGAATGATAAGTAGCTATAGATGAAGTGAACCCTCACTTACAAATTAGAATTAGGTATGTTGCCTAATTCCGAAAGATGCAAATGAGGGTTTGTTTTTTATAGATTCATAGCATTACCGCCCACAATGCCCAGCACTGCCGAAGCCACTGCGATAACCACTTTTAGGATCATGTCCCAAACTGTTTTTTTGACTGCCATAACTTTACACACCTCCTTTCCGATACTCTAAATGATTAATAAACTCCTGAAAATCCTTTTCAACTATCTCTGTTATCGGTCATTTCCTATTGAAAACTGTTCTTTATATAGTGACTGAGCAGCTAAATTCCTCCTTCACCTCAAAGCACGGACACGCCTTGATCCACTCTTCCGGTTCAATCTCCCCATTTCCGTTCAGGTCGGGCGAGAGATCGCGGTGACCGCATACCCGGCTGCCGGGAAACTTTTCTTTCAACTGATGCACCAGTAGTCGGAGTGTTGCGTGTTGTTCCGGTGTTCGCGTGTCTGCCGGGCGTCCCTTGTCATCCAATCCACCTTCGTAGCAAATCCCGATACTTTCGGAATTGAATCCTCGGGCATGCGCCCCGATGCGTTCCAGTGCCCGGGTGATAATCACATTTCCATTCTTTCGGATGTAGTAGTGATAACCAATCCCGTTGAATCCCCGTCTGCGGTGCATCGTTTCCAGATCATCTGGAGTGAACGAGCGGTCTTCCCGTGTGGCAGAACAGTGGATGACGATTAGATTAATCTTTCTCATAGCTGAACTGATTAATGGTTGATTATCGGTTGTTGATTATTAAGCAGCCGGATCGGGAGCTTCGCCACCACCTCCGCCTCCCGGATTCGGATCCGGTTTCTCGTCCGGTTTCGGATTTTCCGGATCGTCTTTATCTCCTTCCGACTTATACTTGCCGTATTCCAGCGTTTTCAATGCATTCTTGATTTCCTTTCCGGGACGAAAACGGACACGGGCGCCTTTAATCAACCCTTCTTTCACATCTTTCTGGATGAGCGCGCCTGCGCTTCGCAACGTGACATAAAACGAACCGAGATTGCCCAGGCGGACAATTTCGCCCTTCTTGAAACTTTCTATCATTTCCGTTTGCAGGGCACGCAACACACACACCACGTCCGCCCAGTTCACGGTGCTCGAACGCTGGATGCGTTCCGCCATTTCGTCGACGTCTATGTCGCCGCTGCTCTTGGCAAGGGCGTAATACATGTCGGGCTTGTCTTTTTCCATCATGTTCTTGCGGAGCACGCTGGTAAATGAAAATACTTTTGCCATAACTCTTCTGTTTTTTTTTAATTCTTAATTCTCAATCCTCATAAGTGGTTCCTTGCTTATGACACTACGAAGGTAGGGCAATCCGTAGGGGCTATGTCCGTATTTGTCTGCCGATGTCCGGCAATGTCCGATAATGTACTTTTTTGTCTGTTAATGTCTTTTTTTGAAGGAAGAAATAGGATTTATTATTTGACAAAATGGAGTTTTATTCGTATCTTTATGTCATTATAAAACCTTATAAAAAAGAACGTTATGCAAGAAAAAGTAGAAGAAAAAGGTCAAGGGAAAAGTGAAGGAAAAATCGAAGAGAAGAAGTTTGAACTAAGAGCGTATGATAAAGCGGAGCTTGCCTTGCTGTACTGTCCGGGGCGCACGGAAGAAACAGCTCTTAAGACGTTGCAGAGGTGGATAAAGCAATGCGGGCAGTTGATAGAGGCACTCGGAGTCATTGGATACAACTCCCGTCGGCATCGTTTCCTTCGCCAGGAGGTGGAACTGATCGTTCGCCATCTGGGCGAACCATGAAAAATGAAGTACTTCTTCCGCTCGTTTTCCATACTTCTTCTTGCCGGAGTCTGTACTTCGTTCGTGCGGTTGCCGTACTTCATTTCATGGGTTTTTCTACTTGTTCAAAGTCGTTCTCTTACTTGTTCGGAGTCGTTCATCTACTTATCCGTCCACGCTCAGGTGCTTGGTCTTTGTTTCATATCTCGTTTTTTTGAACTATTGTAAATATTGGCGACTAAAATTCTCCGGGATTTCACTGACACTGCTGACAACTGACACTTTAGTGCCTATCTGTCAGTGATTTTTTTTAGTTTTCGATACATATTCCCTTGTTTTTCAATGTATTTATTATCTAAAAGCTTCTGAATATACCTGCATGTGCTTCTTTCATTTATGTCTTTTTTTAAGGCCATGTCTCTGAACTCTTTGTAAGTAAAAGTCTCAGGGAGGACTTTGAGGACGGGACGCATCCGGAAGTATGCCCGCAAAGGTTGAGGCTTCATTTTGTTGGGCAGCAGGGAGGAGGAGAGCAACAGGCTGTGTTCGAAGGTTGTCTTCACAATGTCCATTGCCGTGTGGAAATCGTCGTCCGAGCAACTGTATTCTTTCATTTGCATGGCACATTCCGCTTTGCGCAGGGCGGTAAGGATGGCGGCTATGCGTACCACAATCAATGCCGAACGCAACACGATGGAGCCTGGTGCATCCGCCTGTTCGCTTGCCACTTCGTTGAGCAGGTTGTCGAAGTAAGCGGTATGCTCCGCCCACTGGCTGTCGGTGAGGGTGACTTCTGTGGGCGACTGTAGGAAAAGGAAATACATGTCGAGCACTTGTTTGCTAAGACGTTTGTAGAGACTGGAATAATCTTCGGTTCCCTTGATGGGCGCTGCTGAACGGAACTTCCAGTTGGCTCCGGTGGTGTAGATGATGAAACGTTCGTAGTGGCCGTTTCCAAACGTGGTGAAGAAAGAGAGAACTTGATCGGGGGTGCCGCCTGCGCAGATCGACAGGTGAGGTTCTTCGGCACAGATGATTTCTCCGTCCACCTTATAATCCGTAGCTACGGGTTCGTGGTGGAAGGCGGCACGGAATACGTCTTCATGACGACCGTAGTCTTGCTTCATCGAGCCCGACAACATGTCCAGTTCGGACGCATTGATGATGAGACCGAGTTTGCCGTTGATTTTCAACCGTCGGATGAGTTGGCTCTTGGAGGTGTTGGGAGCACCGCAGAGATAAAGGTAATCCGGTTCTTCGGGCTTGGAAGCAGTAGTAGGCTTGGAAGCGGAAGTAGGACTGGAGGCAGTAGTAGAAGCAATGGTAGGAGTGTAAGCAGTGACAGTAGCAGCAGTAGTAGTAGGAGGAGGAGTGCCGGCGGCTTGTCCTCCTTTTTTAGAGTGGCGGGTGGAGCTTTCTTCCCAGGCCTGCAACTCGCGCTCGTAGGCTTCTTTCTTTCGTTTGTTCTCTCCTTTCAGGTAGTTGTTGACGGCTTCGGGCAGTTTGGCGGCAAGCACGAGAAGTCCTTTTCCGGAGGCGGAGGGTCCGACGGCTAAAGAGTAGAGGTTCGTGCTGTAAGGACGTTGGTCGAAGCTGACGGTGACGTTGGGCATACAGCCGCTTAGGTTGGTCAATACACCCAGCAAGAGGATGTCGCGTTCGCGATTGGTGCGTGCCGCTTTCAGGGCTTCTTTCAGGAAGTCGGGGAGGCGGGTGTACACTTCGTTGGGAATGTAGGGAGCGGACGCGCGCATTTCTTCATTTTTTATGGACATTTCTTCTTCACTGTCCGCTGTCTCTCCCGTGGAATCAGGCGCATAAGTGTCAGTTGTCAGCAGTGTCAGTGGTTGATGCCCTTCTTGGGGAGTGTAAGCGGAGTCAACGTATTGGTAGCCAGCGAATAAATCCTTTTTTAATTCTTGCAGCGTGTAACCGTTTCCCACCACTTCTACTGACATAAAAGATGTTAAATTCTGCAATTCGTCTTTTGAAAAGCCCTTACGTCGTGCGCTTCTTCCCATGGCAAGCATGGACTCGTGACGGTTGCCTTTCTGCCAGGGATGATAGTGGGCGAAGGTGCGGGCAAACGCTTCGACGTATCCGCAGACTTCCGTAACGGGAGGAACAGAGGAGGCTTTGGCGCTGCTGCCGGGGGCGTATGTATAACTGCTGCCCGCTTCGGCACTGGGTGACACGAGTGTAGCCAGCGAAGGGTCGGTAGCCAGTTCTTCTCGCCACGGATAGGGGATGGGAGAAGGGTTGTAGTAGGCGTCGACATCCCAGACACAGGAACAAGGCTGGGTGATACGGGCGCATTGTCCGTCGCACGGATGGCCGGCCGTTTGTTCCAGTGTCTGCCGGCAGATGGCGTAAGCAAGGGGATACTCGTCGGGAGTGCGGACGTCAAGGTAGACGATGATTTTCAGACCTTCGCCGGAGATGCTCGTATGGGCATAGGCTACGTATGGGAGTTGGCGGAGACGGTTTTTTATTTCCGAAGTCCGTTGTCCGCTGTGGTCCATGTCGTACATGGCAAGACCGTTCAACTTCTCAAGATTGGCTGCCGCATGACTGCGATGGGGACGGCATGTGCCTTCGACGATTACGACAGGCATTGAGTCTTTGGTCATTTTGGCCTCGTTATCACGGTCGGGACGGTCTTTCAGTTTTCGGTACGATTCGGTTTTGGGCTTCCATAACGGGCTGGTTACTTGTTGGTAGAGATCGTGTAAGGTGATGATGGTGGATTCTTTGCTCCACAGATTGTTGAAATAAGAAAAGAAGAATTGCATCTCCTGGCTTTGCGACGATGGGTCGGTTGTTTCCATTTTAAAATGTTTTTTGTTATTTATAATAAATATGTTTGTGAGGTAAAGAAGGGAGAATAGATAGATGCCCGTTGATTACGGCGTGCAGGTAGAATAGTCAGTTCCTTAAGTCGGGGGACAAAAGTAAGGAGTATGTGAAGGGAAGAGAAATGTTAAAAATATGCGAAAACTATTGGACGGATTTTTATCTTTTACCTATAGCCGGGGGCTTTTTTCATACGTTGCTTTGGAGAAGTCACAGAAAGAGTGTACCTTTGCTTTCACCTGATTTTAAGTATACTAATAAACCTGCATCAATTATGGAATATGAGTTTTCAGACAGGAAGTTGCTGCCTTACGGCATGATGAACTTCAAGGATATCCGCCTCGACAATTATTATTATGTGGATAAGACGTCGTATATCCCGTTGATAGAACGCTCGAACCGATTCTTTTTCTTCATCCGTCCGCGCAGGTTCGGCAAAAGTCTGACTCTGAATATGCTGCAACATTATTATGATGTGTATACCCGGGACGAGTTCGACGCCTTGTATGGAGATCTTTATATAGGAAAACATCCCACGCGTGACCGCAACAGCTACCTGGTGTTGTATCTCAACTTCTCCGGCATTACCGGCGAACTGAATAATTACCGCCGTGGGTTGGATGCGCACTGTGGCACTACTTTTGAAAGCTTTTGCAGGAAATATGCCGATCTTCTGCCACAGGATATTGTGGAAGAACTGCGGACAAAGGATGGAGCCGTGGAACAGTTGGATTTCCTCTATCAGGCGTGCGAACGGGCCGATCAGAAAATATATCTCTTCATCGACGAGTACGATCACTTTACCAACACCATACTCTCCGATGTCGAAAGTCTGCAACGTTACACAGAAGAGACGCATAAGGAAGGATATCTACGCTCATTCTTTAATAAAATAAAAGCCGGAACCTACTCCAGTATCAAGCGTTGCTTCATCACCGGAGTCAGTCCCGTGACGATGGACGACCTGACCAGTGGGTTCAACATTGGCACTAACTATTCGCTTTCATCAGAATTTAACGCAATGATGGGATTCACAGAGAGCGAAGTGCGCGAAATGCTGATGTACTATTCTACTAACAGCCACTTTAACCACAGCATCGATGAGTTGATCGAAATAATGAAACCGTGGTACGATAATTATTGTTTTGCCAGACAATCTTATGGGGAAACCACCATGTACAACTCCAATATGGTGCTCTATTTCGTCAATAACTACATTCTATATGGGCAAGCACCACAGAACATGATAGAAAGCAATATCCGAATCGATTACGAGAAGCTGCGTATGCTTATTCGTAAAGATAAGGAATTTGCCCACGATGCTTCCGTCATACAGACATTGGTAAGCCAGGGATACATCACGGGAGATTTGAAAGAAAGCTTTCCTGCTGCCAATATTGCTGATCCCGACAATTTCGTGAGTCTGCTTTATTATTTCGGCATGCTCACTATTAGCGGCACGCATGAGGGAGAAACTAAACTCACCATCCCTAACCAGGTGGTGCAAGAGCAACTTTATACCTATCTATTGAATACTTACAACGAAGCCGATCTTAGTTTTAGCAATTCCGAAAAGAGCGGATTGGCCAGTGCACTCGCTTATAGGGGCGAATGGCAAACCTACTTCGATTATATTGCCGATTGCCTGAAGCGATATGCTTCCCAGCGTGACAAACAGAAAGGTGAGTCTTTCGTGCATGGTTTCACCTTGGCCATGACGGCGCAAAACCGCTTCTACCGCCCTATCTCCGAAGCAGATACACAGGCGGGTTACGTGGACATTTTCTTATGCCCGCTGCTGGACATTTATCCGGATATGGAACACAGTTATATCGTCGAGTTGAAGTATGCCAAATACAAAGATCCCGAAAGCCGTGTGGAGGAACTCCGTCTGGAAGCCATTGCCCAAGCCAATCGCTATGCCGCTACGGATACGGTGAAGAATGCCGTTGGCTCCACGCAGCTGCACAAGATTGTGGTGGTATATAAAGGAATGGAGATGAGGGTGTGTGAAGAAGTGGATTTGTAGACGGTCCGAACGTAGAATGATATTCTAAAATGAAATGCCCTTCCACTTTTGCAAGTAGAAGGGCATTCTTTTTATTATTAACGTAATATTCTAATAGTTGTCAGCCAGCCTTAGAAGGATACACCCAGGCGGAAGCCGAAGTTGCTCAATCCATCTACACTGTAATGCAGTACGTCAGCCTTGTTGGTACCATAGCTGTAGTACAAAGCAAAGTGCAAGCCCGGTCCGTAAACCCATGGGAATACATTGATACCTACTTCAGGAGAAGCATAGAATCCCCA
>OGMD01000468.1_pt1 | contig 18316 bp, 11 predicted proteins | sample 1573041 | NCBI WGS metagenome assembly OGMD01 (sample SAMEA2582007, study PRJEB24529) | metagenome | biome: Human gut stool | place: China | collected 2011 | reverse complement strand
CAAACCGGAATAGCTTGTGATTACGAACAAGTTCTGAGCAGCTACATAAATACGGGCTTTGTCTAGCCAATCAATCTTCTTCGTATTGAATGTATAACCAATAGACATATTATCCAAACGGGCGAAAGAGGCATTCTCCAAATAATATGAGCTTACACGCGAATTCTCTCTCAGTAACATCAAGTCATCACCTTTCATAGCGTTAGCTCCGGCTACATAGGTATTATTACCATAAGCGGCACGCGGGTTGTTCAACAACTTGCCACCGATCTGCCCACGTAAGAAGAAGCTGGCATCCCAATTCTTCCAAGTGAAGGTATTGTTCCATCCAAATGTCAAATCCGGCTGGGAATCACCTACGTATGTACGGTCATCGTCCGAGATTTGTCCATCCTTATTGACATCTTCCATAATAAACTTACCGTTTTCATCAATGCCGTTACATTTCAACATAAAGAACTGACCGACCGGATAGCCTTCCTCTACCACATGAGAAGTCACGCCGGAAGCACCGCGGATCCACGGATCACCTACATAAACACGGCTTGTTGAAAACAGGTCGTTAGACAACTTCGTGATCTCATTCTTATTGTGAGACAAATTAATAGAAGTATTCCAGTTAAAGCTCTTGTTTCGGATCACGTCTAAGTTCAACATGACCTCGATACCCTTATTGCTCATATCACCAACGTTGGCAGCGATCTTTTTATACACATACGTTGGAGTCGGTACAGCATAGTCATAAAGCATATCGGAAGTCTTCTTACTATAATATTCTACCGTACCGCCCAAGCGACCGTTAAATAACTGGAAGTCTACACCGATATTAAACATAGCAGTTGATTCCCACTTCAAATCCGGGTTCGGGTTCTGCGTGATACGGAAAGAGGTAGATGTACCACCACCGTTATAATAAGTACCATACGGCTGATACAACTCCAAGCTCTTATAAGGCTTCAAACCATCTTGATTACCTGTCACACCATAACCAGCACGCAACTTCAAGTCGTTCAACCAACTGATATCCTGCATAAAGGCCTCTTGAGAAATACCCCAAGCAGCAGATACAGACGGGAACCATCCCCATTTATGATTAGCACCGAACTTAGAAGAACCATCACGACGCATCGTAGCGGTGATCATATATCGCTCATCGTAGCTATAGTGCGCACGAGCAAAGAAAGAGATCAATTTATAGTCATTCTTGCTGGAAGTCACATTACCGATCTTCAAATCGTTACCAGCTTGGATAGAGTTGGCACCCATAGATGCTACAGAGAACTGTGTTGCCAAAGATTCTTGCGACTGATAACCGTTGGTTTCCCAAGAATAACCCAGCAAAGCGTTCAGTTTATGTTTTTCCTCCGCACCGAAAGACTTGTTATAGTCGGCCGTCCATTCCATCAACTCACGATCCCATACGAAGTTGCGTCTCTTGGCATAGCCATTCGAGCTATCACCCAAAGAGTTTCCGGCACCACCACCTAACGCATTGTCGGGGCTTTCCCATTGGCTATAATCGCTAGTATAACGACTCTTATATAAGTTCGCCTTTACGTTCAGGCCCTCAATTACTTCAAACTGCACATCGCCTTGTCCATAGAAATAATTATTTTTGAATAATTTGTAGTTTTCATCTTGGGCTTTCACCATGTTACCTTGGTTATAAGCGTTGTCGTTACCCGTAAAATAAGAGCCATCCTCATTGTAAATCGGAACGACCGGAACATTATTGTAAGCAGCGATGAAATAGTCGGCAAACGTAGCTTGCATATCTGTCAAGGTAGCAGCTCCCGTCAAACCAATACGCAAACGATCATTGATAGCTCGTTGCTGGAATTGGAAGCGGAAACTGTGACGCTTCATCCAGTTATCGCGAGCGATACCCTTACGGTCTAAGTAAGTATAAGACGCACGATAGTTACTTTTGGAAGAACCTCCAGACAATGACAAGGCATGATTCTGAGAAATACCCGTACGTAATAAAGCACCGAACCAGTCAGTATCAGCGTTATATTTGTCATATTGCGAGATGTCACTACCCAATTGTTTGTTCACATCACGCCATTCGGAAGCATTCAGCATATCCGGTTTGTTAGCAACCTTATCCATTGTCACATAACCATCATAATTAATCTGAGTCTTAGCTCCCGAACCTCTCTTGGTCGTAATCAAGATAACACCACCTGCGGCACGAGAACCATAGATAGCGGCGGAGGAGGCATCCTTCAATACGGAAATAGACTCGATATCTGAAGGAGAAACCGTAGACATATCACCACCGGGAACACCATCGATAACGATCATAGGACCTTGATCGTTTTGCAAGGTAGAAGTACCACGCAAACGAATCTGAGAGCTACGAGTCACATCACCAGAGCCAGAAGTAATCTGCAAACCAGCCACTTTACCTTGTAGCAAATCTGAAGCATCACGATTAACACCCTTGTTGAAGTTTTCCTCGGAGACATTGGCTACAGATCCGGTAATCTCCTTACGAGTCTGCGTACCATAACCGATCGCAACAACCTCACCCAAATTTACTACGGATGGAGCTAATTTAACGTCCACTTTGTTACGTCCTTTAACACCTTCTTCCAAAGTGTTATAACCAATAAAAGAAAATTGAAGAACGGCTTTTTTCAAGTCGTTAAGCGTTAGAGTGTAATTACCGTCAATATCGGTAATCGTACCATTGGTAGTACCCTTTTCCACGATGTTCGCACCGATGATGGGTTCACCAAGTTCATCTAGAACTTTTCCTTTAACAGCGCCAGATTGGGCAAAAGCCGCTGTCATGCAAAAAGACATCAACACTGAAAGTATCACTACCTTACAGCGTCTGAAAGAATCAAATGTTTTCTTTCGTTGCATAATTACTTAATTTTTAGGTTAACAATCATTGAATTCACAAACACAATTGAGAATTTTCGAGGCAAATATAATAACTTTTTTAAAATTAAACCATGATAATGTAAAAAAACATTACATAAAACCATCCATACTTTGTTTTGATGATTGATTTATTTCACTCTATTGTGTAATACTCATATGGTACCTGATATACCTAGATGCTACCATGCTTGATTTTTTATTACGGAAAAATATTGAATATGTTTGATATTAACAAAGTATACGTAGCATGATTCTAAACCATGGTACTAGATGAACTTGGTGAACCCATCATCGGTGCGAACATCGTAGAAAAGGGAACTACCAATGGTACTATCACTGACATGGACGGTAACTACAGCCTTACCGTAAATGATTTAAAAAAGGCTGTTCTTCAAGCATCCTTTATTGGTTATAACACGATCGAAGAGAGTGTTAAAGGACGTAGCACGGTAGAGATTAAGTTATCTCCATCCGTAGTAAACTTAGGAGAGGTCGTGGCGATCGGTTACGGTACGCAGACCCGTAGGGAGATCACAGGATCCGTGGCGAACGTATCCGAAGAAAGTTTTAACAAAGGTATCACACGTGACGCTTCCGACTTGTTGCAAGGCAAGGTAGCTGGTTTGACGATCACTTCCGGCTCCGGTGATGTGACGCGTGGATCTACGATGCGTTTGCGTGGTACATCCACGTTGCAGAACGACCAAGGTCCGTTAATCGTTATCGATGGTATTCCCGGTGGTGATATGTCGACGGTAGCTCCTTCCGATATCGAGTCTATCTCCGTCTTGAAAGATGCCTCCTCCGCCGCTATCTACGGCTCTCGTGCCGCTGGTGGTGTAGTATTGATTACGACCAAGAGAGGTTCTGGCTCCAAGACACAAATCAGCTATGATGGTTATGTTGCCTTTGATCAGATGGCCAATAAGCCCGATTTAATGAATGCGGACGAATGGAGAGGTTACGCAAATAGCAAAGGTCTAGACTATAGCGTATACGACCAATATGGTGCCGACACAGATTGGTTTGATGAACTGACTCGTACCGGAGTTTCTCAGAACCATTCAATCTCTTTGTCTGGTGGTGGTTCTAAGAACAACTATCGTGCGTCCTATACCTATTTGGATCGAAATGGTATCATGCGCGATAACGATATGCAACGCCATAGCTTCCGCTTCCAGTTCCAGCAGCGTGCGATCAATGACCGTTTGCGTATTGGTTTGGCTGGATCTGCTACCTTGACAGACTCACATGTTCCGAATGGTGACAACTTCGTGTTGGCATACAGCATGTTGCCTGTTTACCCAGTTTATAACGCTGATGGTTCTTACTTCACGAAAGTTAATGCGGAGTATGACCAAGGTAATCCTGTTCAAAACCAAAATCTGAACGAGCGAAAAAACAGCAACGTTTATTTTTATGGTGCCGGTGATATCCAATTTGAGATTATCAACGGATTGAACATCAAGGCAAATTTATATAAGAGCCGTTTCTCTAATGAGTATAGCCGCTATGACGACTCTCGTACGACGGTCGGACAGGGTAATAATGGCTTTGCGCAAAAACGTAATCGGGCATGGGATCGTAACTTGATGGAGTGGACTTTGGACTACAATAAGTCTTTTGGTGCGGACGAAAAACATAAATTGAATGCGATTCTCGGTTACTCTTGGGAGGATAACACATATTCTTATTTCTTCGCTCAAAACCGCAACTTTTTGATCAACGATTTGTCATATAACGCTTTGCAATCCGGAGCCGGATTAAAGACAGGCGACGTTGAGTCTGGTAAGAACTACTACAAATTGATCTCTATGTTCGCCCGCGCTCACTATAGCTATGACGAGCGTTATATGATTACGGCTACCGTCCGTCGAGATGGTTCCTCTAAGTTCGGTGCAAATCATAAATGGGGTACGTTCCCCTCTGTTTCCGCAGCTTGGGGTATCTCACAAGAGGCATTCATGCAAGACGTAAACTGGATCAATGACTTGAAGTTACGTGCGGGCTACGGTGTTACCGGTAACCAAGATGGTTTACAGCCGTATAAGAGCATGGAGCTTTATGGCATGTCCGGTATCTATTATGACAATGGTAATTGGGCTACATCTTATAAGATTTCCCAGAATGCCAACCCGGATTTGAAATGGGAGTCTACGGCTATGTTAAACATCGGTTTAGATTTCTCTTTGTTCAATGGCCGTTTAGGTGGTACAATCGAATGGTATGACAAACGTACATCAGACATGCTTTATACTTACAAGGTTCCGACTCCTCCGTATGTTTACGACCGTATGCAAGCCAATGTAGGTGATATGAAAAATACAGGTATCGAGGTTTTGTTAAACTTAGATGTGATCCGTAACAAGACATTCAACTGGAATATGTCATTGAACTTGTCCCACAATAAGAATGAAATCACGAAGTTGTCAAGCGATCTTTATACGACAGACCGTATTTATACAGGCGATCCATGGATCCGTGGTGCTTCCGGCGTAACTTCTCACGTAGTAGAGGAAGGCCGTCCCGTAGGACAATTCTTCATGCTGGAATGTACGGGTATCAAGGACGGAAAATATATCATTACGGATTTGAACGGTGATGGTGAGATCTCGGACGATGACCGCACATACGTAGGAGACGCACAACCAGACTTGACATTTGGATGGCAAAATAATTTCACTTGGAAGAACTGGGATTTCAGCTTCTTCTTCCGTGGAACGATCGGCAACAAGGTATTGAACAACCCGCGTGCGGCTTATGCGAATAATACGTACTTGATCGGTACAAACGCATTAGATGATGAATTGACTTATACGATGAAAGAATCTTCTCGCGTATGTTCTTATTATTTGGAGAATGGTTCGTTCATCCGTTTGGATAACTTGGCCTTAGGTTACACCTTCGATACGAAGAAGATTAATTGGTTGGATAAAGCTCGTCTTTATTTCGCCGCTCAGAACTTATTCGTAATTACTGGATACAAAGGTTTAGACCCAGAGGTTGAATTGTTCCGTGGTGAATCTTCCGATACGGATGCTGGTTTGTCTCCGGGTATTGAGCCTCGTCAATTCTTCCCGAAGGCACGTACCTTCACATTGGGTGTTAATTTAACTTTCTAAATTAAATCGTTATTAATTATGAATAAAAAATCAATTATATCATTATTTACTGGTGCTGCACTAATGTTTTCCATGCCCTCCTGTACGGATTTGGATGAAACGGTGTATGATAAGATTCCAGCAGAAAACTTCGGTAAAACCGATGGTGAATTCGATCATTGGCCCTGCATACAATACATTTAAAAGATATTTCTCTGACGCATGTATTGCTTTATCGGAATGCTCAGGAGATATGGCGGTCGTACCTACCCGTAAAGGTGGTGACTGGTATGATGGTGGTCAGTATCGTGAGTTACACATGCACGCATGGACTGCGAATACCTCAGCCGTGAAAAACGCATGGTCAAGATCTACGGAAGCGATCTCTGCTTGTAACTTAATTTACGAGACTATTAGTACTTCCGCATTGGAAGAATCCGCAAAAGCTAGAGCGTTAGCGGAAATCCGCGGTGTACGTGCGTTCTGGATTTATTACCTGATGGATAATTGGGGAAATGTTCCATTGAGTATAGATTACAATGACACAGAACTGCCCACTTGCAAAACAAGGAAGGAAGTTTATGATTGGTTGGTTAAAGAGGTAAACGAGATCAAGGACTTGCTTCGTGAAGATGTTTCTGACGCTAGTTATGGAAAATTCACGAAAGGTGCCGCTTATACCTTATTGGCAAAGTTGTACCTAAACGCAGAGGCTTGGGGCGTAGACTCTCCTCGATATAAAGAGGCCGCTGACGCTTGTGATGTCGTGATGGGGCTTCCTTATATATTAGAGGCTAACTGGAAAACAAATTTCCAAGTAAATAACCAACAATCAAGAGAAGCTATCTTGGCTTGCTGCTTTAGTGCGAACGATACGGAATGGCAAAATCAATTACATTACCGTACTTTGCACTATAAAGATAATATACCTCTTGGAGCTACTTTCAGCGCATGGAACGGTATTTGCGCACAGCCGGATTATGTATTGCTATTCGACAAGGAAGATCCTCGCTATGAAGGCTCTTTCTTAGTAGGTCCAAGTATCGACCCTGCTACTGGGAAAGTGTTGATCACGGCACACGACCGTCCTTTGATACACACTCCGGAAGTTACAGTTATCCCCGGAACGGAACGTGATGGTACGATTTGGGGTGACGTGAACCAAGAAGACGGCGCTCGTTGTAACAAATGGACTTTCGATAAGTCCTTAACTAATGCGATGGAGAATGATTTCCATATCTTCCGTCTGGCTGATGTATATTTGATGAAAGCAGAGTGTTTGATACGCACAGGAGGCAACAATGCGGAGGCTACACGTTTGGTCAATGCGGTCCGCGAACGTGCTTACGGTAACTCTAACCACAATTACGCATCCGTAGATCTAGAAAAGATCGCCTTAGAACGTAAGTTCGAGTTGGCATGGGAATGCCACGCACGTCAAGACAATATTCGCTTTGGAACTTTCCAAAACGCTCGTTGGCTGAAATCTGAAACGAAAGGGAAAGACTACATGAATATCTTCCCGATCTCTCAAGACGCATGGCAAACGAACCAGAACTTAAAACAGAACCCGGGTTATCCCGCATTCTAAAATATTCTATGGGCTAGATGAGACTTTTTAGGTTTCGTCTAGCCCTTTTTGTATAATCTTAAAATAATACGAACATGAAGAAGTATTTGATTTTACTTGCGATGTTACTCGTCGCCGTTGCGAACTATGCGGAAAAGCCCGCTAATTATGTGGAAGCCTCCCAAGAAGCGTATAGAGCTTCTGACCCTCTGATGCTAGAAGGATATTTTACAGGTGATACTTTCTCCGGGCAGATTGAGTTGATGACCGCAAACCAGATTCCCGGATACAATACACCCACAAGGCTTACAATTGTCGTAAGTAATCCCGTATTATCTTCCTATAATTGGTCTGTCTCCGGTAATGGTATATCATCTTATATCTCTGATAGCCATTTATGTGAAATATTCTTCAAGACAGGAGGATCACGTGGCTGTACGGTTACTCTATCAGGTCCTCTTGCGTCTACCGGTCAACAGGTGACAAAGGTTTTCGGATTCTATTGATGTTGAAAGTGAAGACATTCTTAGAAAGTAATGCCCCGTCACCAACTTATTCGTAAGTCTGTGACGGGGCGTTGCTTGTTTTGTATCTTCTATTATTCTATTGGATATTTGTCAATACCATAGACCTTTTTTATATGAGGATCAATGTAGTAGATTCTTTGCCTCTTCTTGTCCCCCGATCTTGAATATTGCGCTCTTACCTACTAGGCGTTTGAAAGAATGAACGTGTGCCCAAATGCTTATGGGCATTAGGGGAGCGTTACAGTATGTCCGATACCCTATCTGTCAGGAACTACCGCTCCATCCTCTCCTTCTCCTTTATCAACCCATTCCGATACGCATAAAGCAGTTTCTCCAAGTCCTTGATCTGGCTTTGAAGATCCGCACCCTTATCCGTATCTTTCACCATCTGGCGATGGGAGCTTAATTCTACCACGATCGTAGTGGATTTGATATCCAAGCCTTCCTCGATCGCTTTCGCCCGGGATTCGAAGGGTTCGTGTTGCACAAGCTGGAAACCGCGGGAGTGATATACTAATGTATAGCCCGCGATACCGGTTTCCAAATGATACGGACGGGAGAAGCCTCCATCGATTACCAACATCTTGCCATTCGCCTTGATGGGATTCTCACCTTGATTGGAACGGACAGGGACATGTCCGTTGATGATATGCCGATGCATACCGGTCACCCCAAACTCATCCAATATCTTATCACAAATTTCCTCTTGCTCTCGTAACGTATAATAAGCGCCTTTTTCCTCCTTATGAGTCTCGGCCTCTTCGATAAAGGCACGCTCGAAAGTAGCCATCTTGCTTTTATCGAATAACGGAGAGTCCTTGCCGCCCCAAAGATACCAGATATAATCATGCGCATATTCCACTTCTTCCTGCTCCCCGGTCTTGAAATAAGCCGTACGGATCAGTTGGTCTACACGGTCCAACAAAGCACGGCCCTTATAATCCTGCCCCAAGATACGTACTGACTTAAACGTCCCATCCGGATTCATCGGGATAGAGGCATGAAACAGTAAATTGGAATTACAAACCTGATACATTCCCCCATGCCGGAAGAAACAACGCATATGCTTTTTCATCTTCTCGCTGCTCTCAAAAGAATGCAAGATCTTTCGGATCAAATCCTCCTCCTCAATAGAAAGACGATACGGATCTTTCGGGTCTAAAGTAGGCCAGTTAGTATCTTTAAGCGTATAATCCTTTCCATCGATATGAACCACTCCCCACTTCAGATCGATATGGTGCAACAACATCCGGTCATCCATCTCAAACTCCGGACGACGGCGGATGATCTCACCCTCCAGCTTGAACTGGATGATGGTGATCGCCTTGTGCATCTGGGCGATCAAACGGGTGGTCTTCTCATCCATTGCATTATCGGCGAACTTTGTTTTCGGCATGAATAACGCACAAGGATCATCCCCGTACGCCTCCATCGCGAAAGTGGCCAACGGCAAAAGATTGATGCCATATCCATCTTCTAAGGTAGCCATATTACCAAAGCGTAAACACATACGAATCACGTTAGCGATACTTACCAAATTACCGGAAGCGGCTCCCATCCATAAGATATCATGATTACCCCATTGAACATCGAAATTATGGTAATCGCAAAGGATATCCATGATCAGATGAGCGCCCGGACCCCGATCGTAAATATCGCCGATGATATGTAACAGGTCGATTGTCAACCGTTGGATCAAGTTACACATAGCGATAATGAAATCGTCCGCACGTCCCGTGGAGATGATCGTACAAATAATCTGATCCACATAAGCGGATTTATTCGGCTCTACGGAAGACTCGTGCAATAACTCCTGAATAATATAGGAGAACTCCTTGGGTAAAGCCTTACGTACTTTCGAACGGGTGTATTTGGAGGACACGTTCCGGCAAACACGTACCAATTGATTCAAGGTCACTTGGTACCAATCTTCCAGATCTTGCTCTTGACTCTTGATCAGTTCCAGCTTATCCTCTGGATAATAAATCAAGGAACAAAGCTCCTTCTTCTCGGATTCCCGGAGCGTATTACTGAAAATCTCGTTCACCTTGCGCTTTACGGCACCGGAAGCGTTTCTCAGCACATGGCTAAAGGCTTGATCCTCGCCATGTAAATCACTCAAGAAGTGCTCCGTACCCTTCGGTAGGTTCAAGATCGCCTCCAGATTAATGATCTCCGTACTGGCATCCGCGATCGTCGGGAAACTCCGTGCCAACAATTGCAAATACCGTAAATCGTTTTGTACAGATTCGGCTATAATATCTTTTGTCATCTTATCTCTTATTTATACGCGAATATAAATAGATCCGGTCATTTAAACCGAACCTGCTCCGGTTTATTTTTCTCGGCTACTTGCTGGATCTCATAGGGGCTGACCTCTACGGCGCCTTTCGTCAATTCCGGAATATTGTAGGAATACAACTGATAGTCATACTTATCCGGATCTTCTTGAGGCAATAAGAACGGTTTCGAAGGCTTACCGTCTTTCCCTATATAACAAATATAAGGTAAAGTATATAAACCGTTATCCCGGCGGCTACTAAATACGACCCAATCACTATTACTACTCCAAGAATGATAGCTATCCGTATCCGGGCTATTCAACGCAGACATATCCATCGCTGTCCGATTCTCCAAATCCATCATCCGGATCTCCGCATCCGGGTGCCAAATAGGGAACTGCCCATAAGCGGTTTCCGTGTACATCAGGAAACGCCCATCGGGAGAGATACGGGGAAATGTATAGCTCAAGCTATCCGCATGTACCAACGTATCGATCGGGAAGCTGATCTCGCCACGATCCGGATCGAACGCGACACGACAGAGATTATAACGTACCTTATCATAATTCTCCGGCATCTTCTGGGCCGGGGCCGTACAGAAATAAAGCCATTTACCATCCGGAGAGAACGCGGGGAAAGTCTCGAATGCATCTTTTGTGATCAATGAGGCTTTCGAAAGGATTTCTTTGTTTTTCACGTCATACACCACCACATCGGACTCCAAGTCGAACACTTCCATCTTTTTCTCTTTCACGGAATGGAAAAACTGTTTGATATCATTTACCGATGTGGTGATATAGCGCCCGGAAGGATGCCAGAAAGGATACGTCATATTACTGATCGTCCCATTCGTTTTCGTATTCAATTTACTGATTTTCTTGTCTTGGACAATATAAGTTCCCCCATTCGCCGCACGCATATGGAACATCATCTGCCCCGGGTCTCCCATACAAAAAGAATGGCAGTTCATACAATTATAGCCGGTCATATCGTTACGGATAATCGGCTGTTCGTCAAACGACTCCAAATTCCGCTGATAAATACCCACAATATGCCATTTCTCGTATCCCGGCTCTATCAAACGGTATACTAAATGAGAGTCGATCGCTTGATCACTGATATAGACAGAGAATGGTGCCCATTTAGTCCACTCATCACCTATCTTCGTGGCAATCGTAACAAAAAAGGCTTTTCCACGGTTCGCGCGTGTCAAGCGAATCCAATCCTTCATCTTAAAACGGATCGTATTTGTCCCATGATATTCAAATACTTCCGACTCACTACCTTCTATTTTCGCATAGCATTCATCCGAAGGTACATTTATCCGGAAATTTAACGGAGCTATATTATAAGGTATAGTTGTCCCATTATAATCCGGAAAAATAGGAGGCGGGGACATACGTTCGTTCGTGACGTTCGTAATGCCTTCCGGATGCAAGGACCAAAAGCCTAAATATACGACTATAGAGAGAACTTGTATTACTAGATATCCGATCACAAAATTTCGGACGATCTTTCTTTTCTTTGTATTATCCATGTATTATTGTCGTTTAGGAGTCGGGATAAATTGAGCGTAATAATAATAGGTATCACCAAACTGTTGCTTCAAGGCTGCCGGCGGCATAGAGCGTGCCACTTTCATGAATTGCAGGAAGCGGTTCTGCACCTCCTGACTGATCGGGAAGCTCCGGAACGCCTCCGGATCTTTCTGTACGGCCGCGAAGAACAAGCAAATAGCTTCTTGATAAAGCACCGGGAATGCCTCACCCCGTTCTTTCATCAATTCCATATAATGCATAAAAGTCATCAAATCCTTATAAACCAAAAGATATCCCATCCCATATTCGAAAGCCGGACGGTTATCGGCATGATCATCGATCAGGAAAGCCAAAGCATTCGGAAAGATCAAGGTCAGGTCCAAAGGATTATCGGTAATCGGAAGCATCGCCCGTTTTGCCGCTATCCAATCTTCTGACGCACAAGCCACGGAGTCCAATAATGGACGTTGAGCGGTTGCCCAATCCCGGTAATGCGGGTTCGATTCCAGTATCTTGATATATTTCTCCGCCGCACGATATTCGCCGGTTACCAGATAAGTCTCCACCAAACGCTTCATCAAACGAGGTTGCACGCAACGTTGTGAACTTAATACCCCCACAAAGGCGAAACGTTGGGCGGCGTTCACTTGCCCGACTTGCCAAGCTACCTCACTCGCCTCGATCAATCCCATCCGGCTTTTCGGATCGTGCGGAATAAAACCACCCTCACCGATCTGGGGGAAACGCATCAAATCGGAAGTAAAACGTCCGGTTTTCGACAAAGCCAAATTCAGATAAATCAAGGCATCCATATCCCGCACAGAATGCGCACGAGCGTGCGAGACAATCTTCTGCCATTCTCCCAGCCGTGCATAGTAATCATACCGATAGGCCTGCTCCATCGGATCTTTCTTATAGAGAATCCCGGCGACCATCGCTATCAAAAGAAAAACGTAAGAAACGATTCGTTTCCAAGATTCCTTACGGATGAAAACCCGGCTCCTTACATAATAAAGAATGAAAGCGATCAAAGGATACGCAAGCATGATATATCCTAAAGAATTAGGTATCGGATATTCGGGATGGCATAGATGTTTGCTGAAAAAAGCTTCCCGCATCGGAAGAATATAAACCGTACGCATGGCGATCAACGGTAGCAAACCTCCCCAAGCGATAGCGATAATGGCTACTCCAAAACGAGCCTTATCCTCTTTAGCACAACACTCATAAACCGCGATCAATAAGGCCAACAATAAATTAGCGGGTGCCGCAAAAAAATAAGAGCCCCCCAAAAACAAGAAGCCAAAGAGATAACGAAGCCAATCAATCTTGATTGAAGTATACAAATACGCAAGAACCTGCACGAAAGCGAGCATCGTCAACAAGGCGATTGACTCCTGCGGATAGATCCAAATTAAAAAAGAGGGAAGAATAGCCGCCAACATAGAGGCACGCACCCCACAAGCTTTTAAGTAAAGGAAAAAACAGCCGGAGATCAGTCCTAATAATAAAGCGATCACTACCGAAGCTCCATAAGGATGGATAAACGCAAGCGATAAGAACTCAGTCACATATTCATTCAATCCACCCGGTTCGGCCAATCGGTCTTGGAAATAACTACCGGTAGTCTGAAACATCATATACTGCTCCAGAAAACGATACCAATACCGAAAATTCAACTCTATGAATAGGATACTTCCTATAATAAAAAGGAATAGTATAATAGTATTATTGTTAACAAATAGTCTATTCTTCATTCTCCAACTGTTTTTCAGATCGTAAAGATAGAAAGTATATAGAAGACGGCAAAAGAAAAGGTTTAATTATTATATTGAACACGGAACACACGGAGCGTGTGCTCCATGTTCAAAGCTATATTTCTTACATCTGTTGCTCGCCGCCGCCGGAACCGCCGCTCTTCATATCATCGTTGCTGATACCTCTTTTTACTTTCTTGATGGCATCTTTCAAGGTGCCAAAACGATAAGATACACTAACCATTAACATTCTCATCGTACGGTAATTGATCTCACGACGGAAGAAGGTATCATCGGAAGTAGTATTTTCCATCTTCATTCGCTTCCAGAAGGGGTTTTGGAAAGACAACTGGACAGATAGCTTTTTCTTCAAGAAATCCTTGTTCACGGAGATTCCCGTGAAATAGAATGGAGAGCCTTTCCCCTGTAACTGGATCCAAGGAGAGAAATATCCTCCCTGTATGTTCACACGGAAATCCAACGGGAAATTAAACTGCGTACCGGCGAAAATACGTCCGCTGAATCCACTATTCGCCATATCATTCTTCTCGCTCTTCAAATCCGTATAGTCCAGACCGCCATTCATATAGATGCGGAACAAAGGAACCGGATTCCAGTTGGCGTATACGAATAAGCCGGTAGATTGTTTCTTTCCGATATTACCGTAGGTGGTTTGGAAAACACCCGGATTCTCCGGATCGATAAAGGTATATCGCTCGATCGAGTTATTCACGAACGTATAGGTAGCACTCGCGTTTATGCTGAATTTCTGGGCGAACATGCTATAGTTCAAATTGATATTATTGCTCTTCTCCGAGTCTAGGTTCGGGTTACCATACGAGATGTTCTGCGGATCGGCGTTATTTACGTAAGGATTCAAAAACCAGATACCCGGACGCTGGATACGCATATTATATCCCAACCGAAGCTGTTGCGCCATACTCAATTGATAAGAGACCGTAGCGTTTGGCACCACGTCGAAATAATGGGTATCAAAGTTCATATCGGGAGCCATCTCATATTTCACGTCCAAAGCGGTTCCTTCCGCACGTACCCCCGCCTTCACGCCAAACTTATCAAACTTCATCGAATAGCCCAGATAAGCGGAATAGATATGTTGGGTATGACGGAAATGGCTATCTTTAGAAGTTATGTCCTCCCATATATTCAGCGAATCGTTGAAAGCGGTACGATCCGTATTACTCCGGCTCTGGCGGAATATATATTTTGCGCCAACCTCCAAGGTCTGATCCTTCCACGTAGGGGTCGTATAATCCACCTGCCCGGTGTGCTCGTTCGTAGAAGCCTTGTTGATATTATTTTGCGGATAGCCGAGCCAAGGATTGTAATTCACGACATTCTTTAATTCCGTATAATCCTTGTTATCATTGGGAGAATGGCTGAAACGGTAGGAGATCGTCAGCAACTCATCTTTTTTATGGGTAGAGTGTTGGTAATCCACGCTCACGTCCGTAGAACCAAACGTTTCCGTAGCGTCCGAATTACGATTATAATCGTATACCGGATTACGATTGATATCCTGCATATTCACCGTGTATTCCGAACGGTTCGTCATCTTACCATGGAATAAGTTCGCCCCTACGGTCAGCAAGTTCAAGGAGTCGATCTCATAACTACCTTCCAGCGAACCAAACTGGAAGGGTCCGTTATTCTTCCTACGTCCATTTTGCGTCAAGAAATGTTGCTCGTCATTTTCCAAATCCTCACGTATCGAGGTAGACTCATTCCAAGGCTCCCTATTATAATTGTAATTATAATTCGCTGTCAACCCGAACTTACCCGCTTTAAGGGATATATAGCCGCCACCGCCTACACGCCCCAACGAACTACCGTTCACACGAACCGTACCAGTATATCCTTGTAGAGCGTTTTTCGTCGTAATGATATTAATAATACCACCGATACCCTCAGCGTCATATTTAGCGCCCGGGTCTGTGATCACCTCTATGTTTTTCACGGAATTGGCCGGCATACTCTTCAATACCTCAGCTGGATTGTTACTCAACAGGTTAGAAGGCTTGCCATTCATGTAGATCTTAAAGTTCGTGGAGCCTTTCAATTGGATTTGGTCATCTCCGTCCACGGTTACCATCGGTACCTTGCGCAGCATTTCCAATGTATTGTTTGTCTGTGCCTCCGGATCATCTTCCAAGCTATAGGTAAGTTTATCGATCTCAGCCTTCACCAAAGGTTTCTGCGCCGTAACCGTCACTTCCCCCAGCCGCTGGTTATCCTCCTGCATATACAACTTACCCAAATCCAAGTTCCTCTGTTTATCCGAGATCGTAAATGTTTTCTCGGCAGGAGCTTTTCCTATAGATTGCATAGAGATGATGTATTTACCGGCGCTACTCAATGGTGCCTGAAACTTACCATCCACATCACACGCTAAAAGCTTGACCGGTTTCTCGGGGGTTTTCGCTAAAGCAATTCTCAACGTCGCATAGGGTACGGACTCGTTACTCAGTGAGTCTAACACCTGTCCCTTAATTGAATAGGAACCGGTTTTATCAGCCTGCGCATACAGAGGAAGCGCAAGGAACAGTACCCAAAATAAGGTAAATAATTTCTCTTTCATACGTTCATCTATCACTATAAAAATAATACATTTTACTGCAAATTACACTATTTACGATTTCATCGTACAAATAAAGTCATTAATAATGTTCATATTTCCTTTTTCTTCTAAAGAAGTCTGAAAAAAGAGTATTTTTTCATATATAGACGGACATCAAGTAAAACAGGTTGCACAATAATCCTAGGAATCTTTGAGAAAACGAATATATTGTTATTTTTGCATTCGTAATTCTTTAAAATACAATGTCATGAGAACTATTTTTTGTGTATTAGCCACTTTGATGTTGGGCTTGACCGGTATGCAGGCCCAGAGTTTAAAAGCCATTAAGTTGAATGCTCCCGACAAGACCCGAGGCACTTCGGTAATGAAAGCCTTGGCAGACCGTCACTCCGAGCGCGAGTTTGCCAACAAGAAACTCAGCCTACAAGATCTTTCCGATTTGATGTGGGCCGCTATCGGTATCAACCGGGAGGATGGGAAACGTACCGCCGCTTCCGCCTTGAATAAGCAAGATGTGGATGTCTACGTATTGATGGAAGAGGGCGCTTATCTGTATGATCCGAAAGCCCATCAACTGAACCCGGTAGCGGAAGGCGATCACCGTCCACTGATCGGAGGAAAGCAAACCTCCGTGAACTCAGCTCCCGCTTGTCTATTGATGGTTTCTGATGTTTCCAAATTCGGCAATGTAGGTACACCACAATTACGTGAGCGCTTTGGAGCCTTAGATGCCGGGCTGGTCTCTCAGAATATCGCCTTGTTCTGCTCCGGATGTGGCTTGGTAACGGTTCCCCGCGGCAGCATGGAGGCAGATGCGTTGAAGAAGATATTAAAGCTATCCGACTCCCAAATCCCGATGATCAATCATCCGGTAGGATACGCGAAATAACGTCAACACTCACGTAAGCCCCCGAGAATCATCTTGTGGGCTTACGAGACCGCTCACGCAGGAGGCTGAGAACAATCTCTACAAAAAATAGATATTCCGACTCTCCGAATATGATCAACCAATTCCATATTCGTCAATTTATGAAAGTTTCCCTTAGCTCGCGAACCGTAAAGTATTACTTCCTCAATATCCTCGTATCGAGCGAAAAACTCACGCAACTTATTCAATTCTATGTCACTCAATCCATATTTCATTTACAGCTTCATCTAGTCTCATTTTCCGATATACATAACATCCTCTCTTCAAACCGGCAAAATAGTGGATAATAAACCAGTACGATATTCTCATAAATTTCAGAAGCCACATCGTCATCATAATTATGAGAAGTCAAATTACGATCCTCAATTGTCTCCATCCATCGTTTATCTTCTATAAGCCCTATTTGTAAAGCCTTACGTATAGCATCACGTGAACCTCGAAATCCGTATAACCTTGATATTCCGCATAATCTTTCATCACCTTCCAGACTAATTCACGGGTATATTCAAAACGCTGGATTAATCCTTCTTGCAAAAGTTCATCAATCTCGTCCGCTAATTCCAACCGCCGAGATACAATGCAAACCAAGCAATCAAAGCCAGCAGCACGAATATAACCACCAAAATCGTATTCCCCCAACGAATCAGGAAGGAAGGCATCTCGCCGATCATGTTGCGGACTTTCTCGCTACGCAACTCGATACGGTCTTGATCCGATTCCGCTTTTTTCTTCATCTCATTGTAGGTTGACATATTTTTAGTTTCCTAGTTCCAATTGATTCTTTACTAAGTTATAATAAGCACCCTTGCGATCGATCAGCACGTCGTGGGTGCCTACCTCCACAATACGGCCCTTGTCAAGAACGACTATTTGATCGGCATTGCGTACGGTACTTAATCGATGGGCGACGATGATTACCGTCTTGCCCCGGTAAAAGTCCGTCAGATTCTCCACTATAGCACGTTCATTGTTAGCATCCAACGAATTCGTCGCCTCATCGAAAAAGAGATAAGAAGGGTTCTTATAAACCGCACGGGCTATTAAGATCCGTTGACGCTGGCCTTGGCTTACGCCTTGCCCGTCCGGACCTATCACCGTATTATATTTTAAGGGTAAGAG
>OGMD01000467.1_pt1 | contig 18351 bp, 32 predicted proteins | sample 1573041 | NCBI WGS metagenome assembly OGMD01 (sample SAMEA2582007, study PRJEB24529) | metagenome | biome: Human gut stool | place: China | collected 2011 | reverse complement strand
TGCTACAATATACCGAGTGAAAGAATATTATAACTTCAACCAAAACCAAGAATAAAAAAGAAATAATGAACCAGAACGCAACAATAGACGCTCAGATAGCAGTAGCTAAGCGTCATCCCCGCAACATAATGAAGTGCATTGAGAATTCAATCGCATTGGCCACCATGGATCAGGAAACTGCCCGTTCCTGTTCTTACACTCTTTTTAGAGATGGCAAGTTTATCACTGGTCCATCTGTCCACTTAGCAAAAATAATAGCCTCCAATTGGGGAAATCTACATTCAGAGGCTAACATTATCCGCAGAACCGATAAGGAAATCACAAGTCGTGGTACCTGTTGGGACTTGGAAGCCAATGTGTCTACGTTATTCGAAGTCAGTAGAAGTATTGTAGATCACCGAGGCCGCAAATACCCGGAAGATATCATTGTGTCCACCGGAAATGCAGTAAATTCCATTTCCTTCCGGAATGCAGTTTTTGCAGTCATCCCAAAAGCCATCACAGACAAGGTATACCAAGCGGCTCAAAAATTCATCACAGGAGATCTTTCAGATGAATCCAAGCTCAATAAAGTAAGATCTGAGACTCTCGATTCCTTCCGTAAGACCTACAAAATAAAGGAGGAAGAGGTTCTTCGCCTATGCGGAAGACAATCGGTTGGTCAAATCATCTCAAATGATCTTTCTACATTGATAGGCATTCTTCAGTCGCTCAAAGATGGAGATACCACAGTAGAGGATATAAAGTCCTCTATTGGTTCTCAAAAGGAGAAAGTAGAAGAAAAGAAAAAAGTATTAAAACAGAAAAAAGCCCCTGAATTACCATGAATAAGTATTCATTACTCAACCACGACGAGTTGGAAGAACTATTCTCCAACTACTTAATCGATTCTTGGAGTTACAGCAAAGTAACCACCTTTGCCAGAAATGAAAAAGCATTTGAGATGAGTGAAATTTACCGCGAACGCTCCAAAAGCTCCACCACCTCAATAGCCGGCAAAGCATATCACTCAGCACTAGAGCTATTCTTCAAGAACCTGGCCGATGGAGTCGAAACATCCATTATCGATTTGAACGAACTAGCGTTCGAACACATCGATACTGTCCACGCAAACGCCTGGAAGCTTCAGAAAACAACGCCAACCATCGAAGAATGTAAGATCAAAGCCACCAAAACCGTAACTAGTCTCATTAAGAACTTTTGCGAAGAACAATCCGTCTACCTCTCAGATATTGACGAAGTATTGGGTGTAGAGTTACGTTGTAATGAGTGGCTACTCATAAATGGAGTAGACATTCCACTTCCCTGCCATGCAAACATCGATTTAGTCATCCGGACTATAGATGGAAAAGTAGTTATCATTGACCACAAATCAAAATCTAAGTTTACCGATGATGATGAACTGGCATTCGTTTGTGGGAAGCAAGCTATCACCTACATTAAATGCTTTGAATCAAAGACCGGACTCAAAGTAGACGAAGTATGGTTCATAGAAAACAAGGACTCAAAGAACAAAGACAACTCACCACAGCTAAAGAAGTTCACAATAGCATTGACAGAGGATACCAGAAAGCTATACGAAGCCATCCTGTATGAACCGTTAAAGAGAATGATCGAGGCCGTATCCGATCCGGACTACGTTTACACCATTAACGATAGCGACAACCTCCTGGATAAAGCCGAGCTATACAATTTCTGGGCAAAAACCATGATAGCAGAAGTTGATGACTTCGACATCCCGGAAAACAAGAAAGACTTGATTGCAAGAAGACAAAAAAAGATCAGGGACGCCTCCATTTCCTCTATAAGTCCAAAGACAATCACCTCCTTCAGAGAAAAAGCAGCAACTTTTATTACTTACGATTTATCCGATAAAAATATGACCAACTCAGAGAAAATTGAACATGTACTGCGCACATTCGGAATATTAGTCCGAGTTGCACATGAGATCAGTGGATATTCATCCAACACTTACCTGCTGGAAATATCAGCCGGGGTAAAAATAGCGAATGTAATGAAATACGGGCTAGACATAGCTAACGCACTGAATGTATCCTCTGTTCGTATTGGAAAAGAATTGATGGTCTATGAAGATAAGTCCTATCTATTCATAGAGACCCCTAAAAAGAGAACAGAGACATTGCTTTGGGACCCTAAATATTTGGAAGAAGAAAAGCTCCCAATTGGAGTCGATAACTTTGGAAGAACAATACATTGGGATATTAATAATCACTCAACACCCCACATGTTGATTTGTGGAGCTACAGGATCAGGCAAGTCGGTTTCTATTATTTCCACCGTAGAATATGCGAAATTGGCCGGAGTCAAAGACATTATAATCTTCGACCCCAAATACGAATTCTGCAACTACGAAAGTAAGAATATTCGTGTGTACAATGAGATAGAGCAAATAGAAGAGCAAATGAGGCTATTGGTAGAAGAAATGCAGAAAAGAGCAAAAAGCAGAAGAACATATTCCAAAAAACTTATCATTTTCGATGAGTTTGCTGATGCGGTTTCCGCTTCTCGCTCAGGGGCGGCACTCAAAGTTAAAGTAGAAGGCAAAGTACTTATACAAAAATCACTCGAAGAGAATCTGAAAATCCTACTTCAAAAAGGGCGATCATTGGGCTACCGCATAGTAGCTGCCACACAACGAGCATCAGTAAACGTTATTACGGGCGATGCAAAAGTTAACTTTCCCACACAAATATGCTTTCGAGTCCCTAAAGAAATAGACTCCAAAGTAGTCATCGACGAAGCAGGAGCTGAAACTCTCTCAGGCATGGGTGATGGATTAATGAAGTCACCGGAATACATCAATGTAGTTAGATTCCAAGGATTCTTTAAGCAACAGTAATAATGAAGTTATCAGTACGCTCCCCCTCCGTCCGGGCTATTAAAGAAGCACTATCAGAAAAGATCGCTTCCTTTCCTAAAGACAAGGACGGTTATAATCAATCATGCCCATATTTAAGGGCACTCAATGAAATAGAGGATAATGAAATCACTTATAGAAAAAGTAGACATCCAAAGCCTAAAAAGGAGAGCGGATGATTTACATAAATGGATCTACGATAATCCACTTGAGGATATACGAATCTTCGAAGATAAAGCTAACCAGTTAGCTATCCTTTCAGTTAGGATTCACATTTATAAGAAAAACAATAATTCCAAATAGCTGTTATTTGGAAGTTTTGACTTATGGAATATGCGAAAAACTAAAGTCATTCATGTGCATTTGATATTCGAGAAGCGGAATTATTATTTTAGTTCTATTTCTGCAATCTTTCGGCATTTAACGGAAGGGCAAATGGGAATAAAGCAAAGTACGCTTGCTCACAATATGAATGATACAATACTAACTAGTAGAGCCATTATACGCAAAAGCGAGTTACTTAAATAAATTTGAAAACATCCAGCGATGAAGCGAACAAGATTAAAACCTGTCAGCAAAAAACAGGCGAAAAAGAATAGGGAGATAGCGAAAATAAAAAAAGAACTATCTCCCTATTGCTGTATATGTGGTGCGTATGCGACAGATCCGGCTCACCTTCTTCCACGATCAATGTTCCCCGAATATTATACAGAAACGTGGAATATAGTCCCCATGTGTAGGAAACACCACGATCGATATGACGGAGACCGTAAATTCAGAAGAAGTTGTACTAAACTAGTAGAGATTGTTATTGAACATGATGTTGAAGCCGCTAATTTATATTTTGGCCTATGAAAGAACTAGAACATCAACTGCAAGTATCCTGTATTAAGTGGTTCCGCATAAAGTTCCGGAACCGCTTAATCTACGCAATACCAAATGGTGGCAAACGAAATATCATAATAGCCACTAAGTTAAAAAGCGAAGGAGTGGTGTCCGGTATACCAGACTTACACATTCCAATATCCAACAGATTCTACCATGGTCTTTATATTGAGATGAAAGTTAAACCCAATACTCCTACTGACAATCAGGAGGCAGTTATGAATCAACTTCGGTTAAATGGATATAAATGTGAAGTATGTTATTCTTTAGATGATTTTATACGAGTTGTCAACGAATACATGCAAAACTTATAAAATGAAATATGGCAAGGCCTGTTAAACAAGGAATTGACTATTTTTCATTTGATGTTAACTTTTTCTCAGATGTAAAGATACGAAAGATTTCCCGTGCCTGCGGTTCTCAATCAACTTCTATACTTATTTGCCTGCTATGTAATATCTACAAAGATAAGGGGTATTATATTATGTGGGATGAAGATTTACCTTTTGTTATTGCTGACACAGTTGGGGTTTCCGAGGGTTCAGTAAAGGAAGTATTGATTAAGGCGTTACAGGTTGGATTTTTCGACCAAGAACTTTACGAAAAATATAAGATACTAACATCAAATGGAATACAAAGCAGGTTTAAAGCGGCAGTCTACAAACGGGAAGAAATTGAATATATTGTAGAATATTTAGTTTCGGATGTCAGAAACTCGGTTTCGGATGTCAAAAACGAAGTTAATGACACCGGAAGTACACAAAGTAAAGTAAAAGTAAAAAGAAAGAATAATACTACCCCCTCACCCCCTTTGAAAGGGGGAGGTAGGAAAAAGAAGAGCGAGCCTAAGGAAATAAATTCTAAGGCTCGCTCTCTCTTTGAGAAACATTTTAAAGATCTTTTCTCAAACGATTACTACTGGACTGCCAAAGATGCTGGAGCAATGACCCAATTGCTTCAAAAGATATCCTTTTCACGGACACAAAAAGAAATGCCCGTTGATGATGACTCTATGTTGTACGCACTCCAAATGCTCCTTTCTTCCATCAAGGAAGGATGGATATTTGAGAATTTCAGCGTAACTAATATCAATTCAAAATATAATGAAATAGTATCTCAAGCAAGAAATGGAAACAATCAACAAAATCGGGGAACTGATTCCAAAGGTGGTGTTAAGTCAGCCGGAATCAAATCCATCACCTTCGGTTAAGTATCACATCAAAGGTGAGCCTATTGAATGGAAAGAAACCGAAACGGAACGATTCTGGAAAATTAAGCTCATAGAATCAATGCAAGAGGAAGAACCCTTCTTTGTGGTAGATGATAGAAACAAGGTATTGTTATCGTCATTGTATAATTGGGTTTGGAATAAAGAAGGTTTGTTTGACCCCTGTAAGGGCTTATTATTTTGGGGTCCTATTGGTGTTGGTAAATCAGCTCTACTAAAAGGTCTCCAACGCTATTATGGCAAGATAAACCAGTACTGCTATGGATTTAGTAAGAACAATATAGGCTTTAAGCTAACAAGTGCTGCCGAAATAGCCCTTCTCTATGCGGAAAAAGGAATGAGCGGCATCGCCCAGTACACCGATAGGAATTGTATGTGTCATTTGGCTATTGACGAATTAGGACGAGAACCATTAGACGCCAAGCACTACGGTACCGAAATAAGTGTAGTACAAGTAATCCTCCAACTTCGTTATGAAGTCAGAAGAGAGTTTATAACCCTTGCAACTACCAATCTCAATCCTGATACTGAATTTGAAAGAACATACGGTGACTACATAGCTGATCGGGTGAAAGAGCTGTTTAACGTAATCGAAATCAAAGGGAAAAGCAGACGATGAAAACTTTAAAATACCTATTTGCAACCGTATTTATCATATTGATCTATACGGCTTTTTATTTTGCTATCTACTGGATAGCTGAGTATTGTTTACGAACTTTAATATAATTAGAAAAGATATGAGAAAAATAGAACTGATAAACTTAACGCTTGATGAAATCAGACGTTCGGCAACAATGGTTAGTGATGTGTATATAGATTCAGTACACAGCAACAACAAAGAGGAAAACGATATTTTCAAAGCTAATATTTCACAGTGTGATACAGCTTTGGAAAATTGCCGGGTCAAACTTCGTGAAGTCCTCGAAGATATTGCGGAGTTCCAAAATGCTAAAGACATGGCTTGTCCTGTTGATATGGCGCTTACTGAAACTTCTTATGATCTTATCTATGAGCGGAAAGACGAATATGATTTTGAAGAAGATCAAGTATAACAAATAGCGTAAACAAAAGAAGAAAGGAGCAAAATATGAAAACCATAGAAGAAGTTGAAAAACTAAAAGAAGGTTGGAAAAAAGATCCATGTTGGGATATTGAGGATACTGAAGGTTTTGAAGAATATCGTGATGAATTGCACTCTTTTAGATTGCAATATGAACATGAATGCAATCTAAAATGGGAAGTCGAACGAGAAAAATTATTCAGACATGCTAATGTGATGGTATCTAATCGTGATAATCAATATGATGGAATCTCAAAACTTGAATTGTTTTCTGCAATGGCTATGCAAACATTGATACAATCTCATCCGGGAGCAGACCCCGATTTTATCAGTAAAACAGCCATTGCACACGCTAACTCATTGTTATTGTATCTTGATAATAACCCATAACAGTTAAGATATGAGCAAAGAGTTAATAGTAATGTATTTCGGCACAACAGGTAGACCGGGACATCATATCACAATGCTTAGGGGTAATATGTCAATAAAAGACCAATGCCGTATAGGTGGAGAAATAGATGCAGACAATGACTTATATTCCGACATGAAAAAATGTAAGGGTGTCGGGTATGTCTACTATCGTGGAGTCACAATGCTGTGTATTCCTTATAGTCTACATGATTCTCGTGGTGGAAGTAAGTCGATATTTATCATGGAAGGAAAAATCACTAAAGATGAAATAGTAAGGGAGCTACAAAAATACTCATGGGTTCATGCCATTTTCACCCGACTACAAATAGAACATCATCTTGATGGAGTGGAAGAGTTTGAATTAACATTATCGTAAAAAATAAAGTAATGAAACGATTGAAAGAGAAAGCAAAAGCTATTTGGCACATTCTAAAAGGAGGTCAATACGCCGTATATGTTATTAATAACGGATATGTAAATAAGGAGACAACACCCAAAAAGGCAGCTTGTCTCATATCTGATAATGCTTCCGATGTGTTTTTGGAAACAATTGTAGAGTTTACGGATAGATATAGAACTGATAAACTATAAAATGAAAAAATATGAATATAGAAGAATCCGCAAGAGAAAGCTCTATAAAAGCAGGGTATAATCCTAATATCGCTGCTGATGCAGTAGGGCAAACTGTATATGAATCTGCTTATAAGGCAGGTGCAAACGAGATGAAAAAACATTCCTTATTAGTTTATAGGGGGCTTTGTCCTTCATACAAGGTTCAATCTCGTTATGAATGTGGTGACTATTCTCATCGTCAAGAATGGAAAACTAAAGTGTGTGACATGAATTGCCAGTACATGAAGAATTTAATGGAAAGACTTTAATCAAAACAATTTAGATATGAGTAAGATTTATAAGGAAGCATATCATGCTTTTAACATAGGTAGGGGACTATTTGAGGCAATACCACAAAGAGGAGAAGGGCACTCTTGCGCATACTGTGCTTTTGTTCACTCTAAAGTATGCGGGAAATATGCATGCAAAAAAGAGGAAAGAGAGGATAATCAGAATGTATCATTCACCAAACTTTAATTCAATACAAAAAAAGTATGAATAAAGAAGAAAAAATATGCACTATCATAAATGGTCATTTTTCATATATATTAAAAGTAGACGGAATTGAAACATCGTTTACGGGTAGCCATAATGCAGACTACTTTGAAGAACATTATAAAAATCTTGGATACGAAGTCATTCGTATAAACCATGAATAAAATTTGAGCAAAACAAGATAGAAAGGAATCAAATGAATCTGCAATCTAAGATATATTACTCCATCTCCTTGCTTCGCAAATGTGAACAAATGGCACTTGATTATGACCCGGAAAATGGTTTCTATCTCGCTTTCTCCGGTGGTAAAGATAGTCAAGTCCTCTACCACCTTGCAGTAATGGCAGGAGTGAAGTTCAAAGCTCACATGAATCTTACGAGTGTTGACCCACCAGAGGTTATTCGTTTTGTGAGAAAGAACTATCCGGATGTAGAGTTGATAAAGCCCGAAATGTCAATTTATGATATGGCAAAGAAAACAGGCGTATTGCCAACTATGAGAATTAGATGGTGTTGTGCCAAGTTTAAAGAGATGTCCGGTGCTGGAAAGGTTACATTAATAGGCATTCGTAAGGCTGAAAGTTCACGTCGTTCTAAACGCGAAGAAATAGAAATCAGCAATCACAAATTTAGTGGAAATTTCGACCAATGGAGTGAGCATAAAGAAAAGATGGTTACTTGCGTAAATGGGAAGGATAAAATACTTGTTTCTCCTATTATCTATTGGACGGAAAGGGATGTGTGGGATTTTCTAAACGGTAACCACATAGAGCATTGCAATCTTTATGATAGAGGATATAAACGCATTGGCTGTATTCTTTGTCCGATGTCCAGCTACAAACAGAAAATACGGGAAATGAATGATTATCCACATGTAGCACGTAATTGGATAAAGACAATTAAATGGCTGAAAGACAATAAATGGATAGAAAATAGGCAGCTTTCCGCTGATGAACAAATGGCTTTCAATTGGTGGATAAGTGGCAAATCTTTTAAACAGTATTATGCAGAAGAAGTGCTGCAACAGAAAATAGAGTTTAACGTATAACAAGAAAGTAATGAATAGGATAAATGCAAAAGCGTGGCTTCCCCGAAAGCAACATTACAAGAATAAACTAAAGTACGAATTAATCTATAGTGGATATAGAGTTGACCTTGTTAGTCAAAGAAAGTATCTTCTTAAAACAAAAACTCTGCTTTATAGAATGGGAGTTAACGAGAATAGTCTTTATGTAAATCCACTGGGAGTAAAAACGGCATTAATGCCTTTTTAATTAACTAATAATAAGATAGATATGAGCTATATAGATAACACACGAAAGTCACTTTCGTCAGCATGCGAAATAACCGTTTGTATGACTAAAGAGGAATGTAAGATATTACTTCCGTTCTTTCAGAAAGCATATAAAGAAGTGAAGTCAAAATACGAAAAGTATGATGATATTCATTCTGGAGGAGAGGCAACCAATAGAGAGGAAAATCTTCGGATAAAATACCTCGAACAATCCGAGCGCTTAGAAAGTGTCTTATCATCTATTGATGATATTCTAAAATAATTCAAATACAAGATAGAAATGAAACCAAACGAATTAAAACCTAATAGAATCTATTCCATATCGTGGAGTGGAGGAACACAGATTGTTGGTCGATACAAAGAAGTGAAGCAGCCAGCTACTCAAGAACATACCTTCTATGATTGTTTAAGCTATTGGAACCAACATGAGAATTTTTATGTCGAAGAATCTGTATTGCTAAGTAATGCGGAAGAGATAAGGGAAGCATCATTGGCCGAAAAGAAGTTGCTTACTGGTTATGAGATAGAACATAATTTAATTTAATCATAACAAGAATAATATGAAGCTAAAAGATATAGTAAGCCAATTGGCTAACCGGATAAATCAACCACATGTGATTGAAGTTTATCTTCGACAAGTATATGCGAAAGGTTTTGTGAAGGGAACTAAGCAATCTCCCTGGATCAGTGTAAAGGAACGATTGCCGGATGATAACGACGACCTTTATATCGTATTAGATACAAAGATAGAACCTCCTGCATGTGGTGTGTGTGATTTTGATTTAAATATTAACAAATGGGTTGGAGTAGGTGGAATAATTGCACATCCTACCCACTGGATGCCGATACCGAAGTTTAACGAAGAATAATTATTAACCCTTTAAATGATACAGCCAAAACATTATCAGTATTACAACCGGTCCAGACCCGCCAAGCGAGAAAGGACTACATTAACCACTTCCGGCAAGAGAAACCCCTTGAGGGTATTTACTTCACGTCTTTTATCCGGGAAGTTCTTGAAAAGCGCAGCAGGCGTAAGTCTGAACACTATGCAGCCGTTTATGATGCGATAATAAAACACATTGACAACTTCTCATTAGAGTTTGATTGTGACATATTCACCAATTCGGTGACGGCTGAATTTCTGGACGATTTCATTATCTACCTGGAAGACCAAGGGCTAAGACATAACACGATCGTAGGATATATCCTGAAAATCCAAACACTTGTTCGTAGAGCATCACAGTATAACTATGCAGTAGACAATAGTTATGATGAGATTGATTTGAAATGCGAGCCTACAAATGCGGTATTTCTTTCAATGAATGAAATCACTAGGATCTACTACTACAAGTTTGTCAATCAGGATAAACGGAAAGCAAAGGAGAGAATCAGAGATATGTTTGTATTGGGATGCCTTACCGCTTTACGCTATTCTGATTACTCAAGATTGACAAGTCAGAATCTTATTGATAACTACATTGTCATCCGGACAAAGAAAACCAACGTTGATGTTAAAGTCCCAGCTCACGACTATGTGAAGGAGATATTCGCGAAGTATGCCGGCTTTGTGCCCTGTGGCTTATGCATCCAGTACTTCAACAAATATCTGAAAGTGATAATGAAAGAAATCGGGCTAAATGATGCGATTACCTACTCTTATACCAAGGGCGGCGAATTAAGAACCGTCACTCGTGAAAAATGGGAGCTAATCAGCAGTCACACAGCGAGAAGGAGTGCGGCGACTAACATGTATTTGACCGGACGGATGAAAACGCTAGAGATAATGAAACTGACCGGGCATCGGACAGAACAGAATTTCTTCCGATACATCCGGCTAACTGGTGATGATACAGCCCGGTCCATTTCGGGCGATATGTTTTTTAGAAAATAATTAATATAATAATGAAAACCCAACTAACCATCAACGACCTGCCACCAGACGTGGTAGGTCAAATGAAACAAGCCATCCGAAAAGACAGTGCAATACAAGCACTCCAAAAAAAGAGAAACAATGCCCTTCGCTCCAGTAACTATATTGAAGCATCAAAACTTTCAAAACTCATAGAAGATGTAGAGACACGTACTATCAACCAGTATCTTTCTGAATACAAAGGACAAGCGGAGCGAATGGATATCCTAATGACTGATATGTCCGAAGAAGATAGAGAAAGCATGAACGTATACACCAATGCTATCATCTTCCTTTGCGACATCATCGAAACGCTTTCGATAGAGTCCGATGAGATTCTAAAGAAATACCATCCAGACTACAATCTAGAAATGTTCAACAAGATCTCACAAATAGGAAAAGAAGCCAAATCTCATATAAAATTCATGAGTGATAATACCGATATGGTTTATCAAATATCCTTCGCTGATGAAGCAGACGATATTTCAGAACTTCTATTTAACAAAGTCAAATCATTCATACGCAAACTTCGTAGAAAGAATGAAGTTGCATAAAAACTAAAACAATGAATAAAATAAAAGCATTTCTTATTAATTTATTCTCGAAAAAGAATACTTACTATGCAGTCCTCTTATTTGACGGGCAACAAGACTATATCTCAGGAACCCCCTACTCTTCCATGAAAGAAGCTAAAAAGTTCTGTGATAAAATAGGAAAGAACAATTACACAATGAAGGTAACAGGTATCATCTCTTTTAAGACAAAAGAAACTTTGATACGTACAGAAAACAGATTTGATAAAATCAGAGAGGAATTAGGTGATTAATACATAGAATAATCCCCATTATTAAAAAAATACATTTGCAATATGAAAATCAAGAATTTGCTCAGCGTTATCCGCGCCAATCAATCACGCAAAGGATTATTTGTTATCCTGCACTGTGATACAAACTTCGTCTCCTTATCAGATGGAGTTGTTAAAGAATTAGCCATTCAAAAAAAAGGCATCCCGTTTATCTTCGTCTACAAAACAGAGCATGAATCAGAAACCGTATATGCTCTTAAACGTGTAAAATATGACTTTGCTGTACAAACACAAGTCGGATTAGTAACAAAGAACCAAAAAACAGGCTTTCATGTATTCGAAAACATGTGTCCTACCAATCAAGCTATTTTTTTCGATCTCGGACTTCCGCATGATCAAGACCAAAAATTCAGCCTTACAAAAAGAACCCTAAACGGATCAACAGAATATATACTACATTATGAATCAAATAGTAAGCAATATTAAACCGGATATAAAATTTATGCCCAATGGAGATATCCACCTTACATCAAAGGTGGTATCTCTCTTAGACATACAAGAAGGAGACTCCATACAGGTTGCCACCGACGATGAAGAAGTATATATGTACATTCATATGCGAAACGTAAAAGAGAAGAATGTATCAGGAATAGCAAGGCGAGCTTCCAAATTACCCAACTATTTACGTGTCAGATGGACTTCTTTATGCAAAAAGATAATAAAGATGGATGGAAGGGCCAAATATGCAGCATACCGTGTGGGAGATCCATATGAAAAAGAAGGTCACAAAGTACTACCAATCATAACCAGAAAAAACTATGCAGCAGAAAGAGATTAAATACACAGGAATTACTACTATCCCATCCGATTATGATTGCCCGGATGGTGACCTTGCAGGACTTATCGGGCTTATACCAGAAAATGGTGGACTAAAGCCTATTTCAAATCCCAAACAGTTATTTACTCTTCCGCAAGGAGTAAAAATCATATTTATTCATAAGACAACAGCTTTCACGCATTATATTGTCGAAAGAAAAGACAATAATATATCTACATTTAAACTCTCTTTCTTCACGAAAGAAGACACTGAAAGCATAAAAGATATACTCACCTTTAGCATTCCTATCAATAGCATTTCCGCATTAGGAAATGTCTTGTGCATTGCAACAGACGAAAATATCAAATATGCGTTTTGGAATGCTGAAAGCTATAAAACGTTCGATTCGTCAAAATTCAAATTTAACATCGATCTAAATTATCAAAACATCTATGCCAATGCTAATCAAAGCAGTGGTAAACCCATAGAAAAAAAAATGTTCAAAGGAGATATTGGGAATGCATTTCCAAACTCAAACCCGATGACCAAGGAACAAGCCAGAAATCTTTTTGTCGCTTTCGACGCTTTCGTTAACCAAGATCTTGCAACGTATGACAAATACGCATTCAAATATATGTCTCTGGGAGTTGCTGCCATCAAATCGTACAGTGGAGCTTATCTTGGACTATCGAATGTGTTCATTTTGGCTCCTAGAGGTGGAATTCAATATTCAGCAAAAATAGGATTTGGCGTTGACGGAAATGCTGTTTGGTGCAATTATGAGCCATATAAAGAAAAAATAACAGTCGGTATGGATTTGGGAGGAATCGAAGATATTATTTCATCTATCGACATATTCCTTACTAAGCCATTTACTTTGTTGGATATTGATAAAGAATACAGTTGGACTAGACAAGGAAATAAAGGTGTGACATTCGATATGAAGTCACAAGAAAAAATATATGAGGAAATAGACGGTATGATATTCCGCAAATCAATTTCCATTGATAAAAAGAATTTCGGGAAAGAAGTATTTCTGGAACAGATATCCGATACGGGAGAAACACTGTCATTGACTGATTTCAAAAGGAAGGGAATAGGGGCTAAATATACATTCGCTTATAATAATCGGCTAAATCTGGCAAACATCAGGAATATGGATCTCCCTTTGTTCGATATTCCCATAACACAAAAGATATACGAAATAATAACAGAAGGTGGATTTTGGAATACAGAACCAGATGAAACGCAAACCTGGATACCGGCTTACGAAGATTACCCATATGGAAATATGTATGGACAACATGCTGACATATACAAAACGGGAAGCAACATAGTTCCTTACAAAAGTGAAGAGAACTATACAGATACAGTAATAGTAATATATTATAAAAAAAATGGAAGTGAACGGATGCAAATACATAAGGCCGTTATAGAGTATCCGTTGCCACCATTATTCATGTTCCCCAATTCCAATGCTTATAAAGCGGATATATATATATACGATTCAAGAAGGACAAAATACAAGAAAAAAGTAATAGAATTATATCAATCAGAGACAATGGGTATGTCATTATATCTCAATACTGACAGCAAAAGATATCCTTCTTTTATGCAATATATGGATGTTACAATTTACATAGATCCTAATAGCGGTGTAGGGCATGTAACAGTCAAAGAGAATGAAGATTGGGAGGATATCACAAGAAAAGAGTTTGAAAATTACAAAAATCTGATGATAGAAAACAATGAATTTGATGAATCCTATATCAAATACTCTGAAGTGAGTGATCCTTTCTCCTTCCCCATAGGCAATACCGTTAGCATTGGAACAAGCAAAATTTCAGGTATTTGCCCCGTTGTCAAAGCACTTTCACAAGGTCAGTTCGGACAATTCCCACTATACGCCTTTACAGAAGAGGGTGTTTGGGCTCTCGAAGTTTCATCCACTGGCTCTTATTCTGCCAAGCAACCCGTTTCACGTGATGTATGTATCAATTCCGATAGCATTACACAAATCGATAGCGCTGTACTGTTTGCTACTAACCGCGGCATCATGCTCATACAAGGTTCAGAAAGTATCTGCATATCTGAACTCTTAAATGAGAAGGCGTTTGATATAACTACGCTAAGGGGATACGATCAACTGGCTCAAATGGCGGGACTTACCATTGATCATTTTAAGCACTCTAACTTCATTGAATACACAAAAGGATGTACAATGTCCTACGACTATACCAATCAACGTATTATAGTATTCAATAAAAACTGTTTTTATGCTTATGTATATTCTCTTAAGTCAAAAACATGGAGTATGGTGCAAAGTAACTTTATCAATACTGTAAATTCCTATCCTGACTCCTACATAATGACAAAAGACAACACACTTGTCAATATATCCAATGCAGAAAACGATTCAAAAGCAGTAAAAGGAATCATCATCACCCGTCCGTTAAAACTTGATTCACCCGATCTGCTAAAAACCATTACCCAGTCCATTCATCGAGGAGTATTCGAAAAAGGGCATATTAAATCAGTTCTCTACGGTTCACGAGATTGTATTAACTTCATACCGATAACCTCAAGCACCGACCACACGATACGCTCCATTCATGGCAGCCCCTACAAATACTTCCGATTTGCTATTATAACAGAGTTACTTCCAGGAGAAAGCCTGTCAGGAACATCCATAATATTTGAGACTAGACAGACGAATAAACTCCGATAAACCAATACGGGTAGTCAATAAAAAGTTGGCTACCCGTATTTCTCTAAAAAGGATACATCTTTATCCTGACAGGTTTCACTCTCACATTTAAGAATCTTTTAACTTTTGCAAGCTCAATCAAAGATTTATCCTCATAATACGCTACTTCATCCTTTTTAGTAATAGCAAACCACCCAGCCAAAGCCTCATTCACTAAATAAGTATGCATCGCGTTCTTCACAGCTTCTACATTAAGTTTTGAAAAGCTACTTGGAACACATAAACGAACCGAATATTCTTCCGGAGAAGTAAATACATCATCAGCATCCATATCCTCATCAGTTTCAATCTTTGTATATCCGGTCATATCATTCAATAATTCTCCCCAAGCCTTGTTAAGGCACATAGTTACCTTATCGACTTTACCATCATCACAAATATCCATCACTAAACTCCGATCATTATCCTCTCCGCGAATGGTTTCACCTACCGCATATGCTGAAAGATTAACATCATAGATAAGTTCAGCTCTGATCAGCTTTATAGATATATAACGATCCATCACACAGATACACTCGGCACAGCCCTTGTAGGGATAGTTCTTTTATTTACTGCCTCTCTAATAGATTGCAGCGCAATAACGGCTAAATCAGAATAGTTCTTTGCCTCATTTGGGTTAGTTATCATAAACCAATCACATATGGCAGTATTTACCAGGAACCTATGGCAAGCGACCGCAATACTATCCAACACAGCTTGATTAAAATTACTTGGCATCTTTAATGTCAATTTGAAATCTCCATCTTCTTCCTCTTGAACATCATTCGCTTTATCTGTATTGCCAACCATGTAATTTGACATTTTTGTTTTCAATTCTCTATAGGCATCACCCAAAGAACGAAGAATCTGATTCTTATGTTCTTCATCATCCCCCATCTGCATGTTTGCGACCTGTTCAAAATTATCTCCTGCAAAACGGCTAACACCAGTTAAATGTGTTTTGTTTTGCACTTCATAAACCAACTCTGTTTTAACCAGAGTAATAACCAACTCCTTCTTCGCCATATATATTTCTTTTTAAAATGAATATTTTCAAATAGACGGGACCACCCTCTTAGGCTTTTTCCGGTAATACAACTTACTTTTAGCTTCATTACCACAATTCACAGCCATCCCTGAATACATGTCTGCCTCCTCCTTATTAGTTATGGAAAACCATTTACTGACAATTGAATTAACAGCATAAGAAAAAAGAGAATCATTAATCGAATCAATCAGATTATCATCAAAGTTACTTGGCATTTCCAAATTAGCAGTCCAAACCTCACTAATATCCACAGTTTGTGAATTAGCCTGAGTGCTAACATTGGTTATAAATCTTTTTATTTCATCTGTAATAGCACCAACAGCTTCTCTCCAAAACCTTTCCAGCATTAATCGATCGTCATCCGTAGTAAATACTCGGTCATAAGTTTTCCCTGTATCTTCAATAGTCTTAGCTCCAACATACCCAGTAAGTTTCGCCACTTCGTCATACACATTAGCTTTCTTTATATTGAGAACTATATCCATATTCATTACTTTAGTATGCAAATGAACCCATAAAAAGAAAGAAATTCTTTCTATATATTAATCTATAATTCAAAACAATATCTGATATTATGTTGATGAAAGGATAACCAAACCTTTTTCTTATATTTGCCGGAAAATCATCTATATGACATTTGAAGAAGCAATTGCTCTTATTGAGCGAATAAAAGACCAGGTTGTCGGTGCTCCAGTTAAAGGTCGGTTCGTTGAATCTCTATTCATTGGACCCTCCAACTGGGATGAAATGCATATCTTTATGAATATCAGTTTGCAAAAAGGAGAAGATGAAGCTATCAGCGAGTTTATCGGAAAAAGTTTCTCCGTGTATGGCAGGTCAGTAACTTATATTAATCCGGATCTTCCGCGGTGGGATGTAACCGTGTTAGACGATTGGGAGAAAACTATTTATAATTGAAAGAGGTAGCTTATTCGGCTACCTCTTTTCAGTTTTTTAATTCAATCATTATTTTAATGCAAATTTACGCTTCGCAAATAACTTACTACGTGCAAAGTCATGGAGGTCAATAAGCATCGCTAGTCTCTTTATTTCCTGTTCATTTCTCAACACCTTAATTACTCTTGTAAAGTCTGAATACGTAAATCGCAACCAGTGACAATAAAACTCTTCATCAATTATCCAAGGAACATCTGAATTAGTTCGATTACCACTCCTATAACAAGTGTACATGTGTTTAAGGATATCCTGTTCGAAATTCCACCGATATTCCCATTTTAACTTTTCTGTGGTAATAACCTCCATTTCGTGCAAGTATTCAAATACGTCTTTTACAGATACGTATATTACTCCATCTTTTTCAATATACCCGATTTTCTTTACCATAATGTTTAATTTTAAAGTTGCACAAACTTACTCATATCTTCAAGAATGATATTTTATTAATCGTATTAATAAGTTAATTTAAACTACGATTACATATTTTACATATCAAAATACAGGGAAATAAGCACAAAATAAAAGCCCCGACTACACTTAGTCGAGGCTCATTCTTTTAGGAATAAATAATGTATTGTCTCTCTCCTCTGAAATCTAGCAACTTTCCATAGAGAGATGATACTAAAAGCTACATTTTTTTATATTAAAGCAAGTTTCAATTATTAGCTGATGATATATATAAAACTACTCTCCTCTATAATTAAAAAGCTGACTCAATATTTTTTTCTTCGCCCCATTCAACGGCGTCAATATCAACTCTTTATATTGCTTATCCACCCATAAATTTACCCCTTCATTGCTGATACTATCCACAATCTCATCGCGGCATTGATCACATGCTTCCAGCATAGATTGATACAATGTTCCATCTACAGCTTCTAGAAAATTGATGAATTGCTCATTCAGCCTTCTAAAGTCTGCCTGTATTTTTTTTTCCACATCAGATTTGTTACATTCTTTTTTCTTTAAGACAGATAAATCCTCTTCTAAAACTGCAAATGAATTATATAGAAATTGTAAATTATAGTCTAATATTAAAGACTTTAGCAAAGCTATTTTTCTATCAGCATCTTTTGAAGTTTCTCTGCTCTTTTTAATACCTCTTTTTTATCCTCAGTTATCATTCTAAGAGTAGGTATCTCTCTTACAGCTTCTCTCTCGTCAAGGTAATATCTAAGTGTTCCTTCCAAAGCAGATAAAACT
>OGMD01000456.1_pt1 | contig 18505 bp, 13 predicted proteins | sample 1573041 | NCBI WGS metagenome assembly OGMD01 (sample SAMEA2582007, study PRJEB24529) | metagenome | biome: Human gut stool | place: China | collected 2011 | reverse complement strand
TCATGCAATTGAATTTTGATGCCATACCATCGTTCCATTTTTTGAACTATTTCCTTCAGATTCTCATTTTCAATTTTCAGCTTGCCCAATCGCCATACGGATTCTACTTCAGCATCGCAAGCCGTCAATTTACACTTCTCCATTTCACGCAAAGGAATAATGGCTTTCTGATTGGGTTTCATATCTGCCAACAGCTTATCCGTTAAAGCCGAGACAACCGTCACGTGCCCTCTAAGCAGTACAACTTCCAATTCTGAATGGTCTCCATATCCATTGACATCGAATGCAGTACCATGAACCAACACTTTCACATCACCTACCGATACATCAAACTGTCTCTTACTGTCTCGCACCACATCAAAAAAAGCCTGTCCATTCAATTTTACAGAACGGCAATCTTTGGCATAATCCGTAGAATAGGTCAAAGTAGAACCGGAATTCAACCAAACTTTAGTGCCATCCGGCAAACTGACTTCTGCTTTCTGACCAACAGGAGCTGTAAATGAGACTAATCCTACTTCTTCCTCTTCCGAAACCAGCAGAGAAAGCGAGAAGCCCAACGCCAGTGCCAACATAGCAGCAATTCCCACTGTTCGATACAACAACCGCCGCGTGTACATCTTCACAGGTTTCACCAGATTCAGATTACTCATTATCTTTCCCCACACACGTTCTTTATCAGGAATTACCGGATGTATTCCCGCATGAGTTATCTGCCAGCTCTCGCACAGTTCCTGAAATTCCTGTTCATGCCCGGCATCGGCATTCCGCCATTCCATGATTTCTTTCTCCTCCTGCGGAGAAGCAGTTCCCAATAGATATTTAGATATGATAATATAAATGTCTTCCATATTTAAATGTGTTTTATAAGCTCTTTTATTAAATAGACCCGTAACTTTTAAATTACCCTGAAAGAGCTTAGCTTTTTTTTTATAACATGCATAAAAGAAACCTATTTTCTTGTTTAATGCACAAACTAGTACCTATACCCGAAAAAAATAATAACTTTGAGTGCACAAATTAATTCGTCGGACTGTAGTCTATCTTTCATCGGACTATAGTCCAACGAAAGGAACACTATAGTTAACGTTGCGTCGGACTATAGTCCGACGAATAAAATCATGCAATCGGAGACAATATTTACTGAATAACTAAAAACAAAATAAAACATGAGTGTTTATTATGATCTTTATGCCAGTGGCAACCCACAAAAAAAGGATGAGCAGCAGCCACTTCACGCACGAGTGATTCCATCAGGAACTCTTGATGCCAAGAAATTCATAGAGTTGGTATCTAAAAGCAATGGTTTCAACCAAGCCACTATTGAAGGATGCCTGCAAGCAGTTACCGATGAATTACAGCATTGGTTAAAGCAAGGCTGGATTGTGGAAGTCGGAGAATTAGGTCATTTCTCTTTATCGCTGAAATGTGGGCGACCAGTAATGGAAAAGAAAGAAATCCGCTCTCCTTCCATTCATCTGAACAAAATAAACCTTCGCGTCAACAAGAAATTCCGCGAAAACATGGAGCCGTTACAGTTGGAACGTATGGAATCTCCCTATCGCAACGATAGCAAACCCGATGAAGACAACTGCCGCGCTGTCCTTATACAACACTTGGAAAAACAAGGTTGCATCACCCGAGCTGATTTCATGAGATTGGCTGGAGTAAATCGGGACAAGGCTATCGGACTATTAAATAAATACATAGAAGAAGGAATGATACGAAAGTATGGAGGAGGTAAGACGGTGGTATATTTAAAAAGGTAGACCAGCCTCTATGTTCCATTCTTGTCAATGTGTGTTACAAATGACAACTGGTAATTAAACTAAAGGATGGGGGTATATCACCCCCATCGCAGTAATATAGTGTCACCATCCTGCGAAAATGATTGGAAGTGACATCCGGAATGCAACAGGCGTAGTCCCTCCTACCATTGCAGGCCGCAAATACAACCGATAGACAGCATCTACAGCGGCACAACTCAAAATATCAGATGGTGAACGTTTTACAATCACTTGACTGATGGCTCCGTCTTCCTCAGCCACTACCTCCAAGAGTACTTTACCGGAAATTCCATTTTCAAGAGCTTGCTTAGGGACAAGCAACTCCCGACGCAAAGAAAGCATGATATTTTCCGTCTGTTGAATCTGTTGATTCCAACCTTCGGCAGGTTTGAAACCATTGAGCATACTACCATTTTCATCAAGTCCGACCGATGCTTCCAAATCATCGTTACAATTGAGCGCCTTCACCTTCCGCCTTTGGGGTAGCGACACAAGAGAGTATTGCAATCCCTGCGTCAATGTCCGTTCAAAATAGTCGCGAAAACCTTTTTCTGCAGCTTCCATATCCATGCGTTTACCGGTAGGCAACGTCAACATAGCATAATCATGCGCTGCCATAGAACGATACTGCATGAAAGCATTGGTTCCCATTTCAAAACTCCATGCATTGAGTTCACCTGCATTTTTAGCAACAGCAATCTCATGTCCAATTGCTTTGAGAATAGAGTCCTGTTTGTTTTCCTTACAATAAACCTCCATCCATTCGTTTTCTAATGCAGCCTCGGCATCCAAATAGATTTTCCGATAAGCATTTAATCCTTTTCCAAACCATTCATACAATATCGGATAAGACTCTTCCTTATTACGCTCTATCACTTCCCTCACTTGAAGATTTTCCCAAAGGGCTTGAGCTGCCCACACACCTGCGGCATAACTGATCTGGTCGTTGTCAGCGAGTAGTGCGTCCAACTCTGCGTTAGTCAAGTCACTAAATCCAAGACTCGGTGGAACTCCGATCATTTCACTTTTCGAAAGTTTAGCTTTTGCTCGCCGAATCAGTTGATCCAGCTGCGGACCGGCAGGCGGCGCTACCTCACCATCTTCAGACTTCGGCTGATCGGATGTAGACACAGCAATCAAGATGGCAGGAGTCTCTTCAGTCAGAGTCACCTCCTGTTGAGAGGCTTCTGACACAATCGATGATTCGCTTTTTGCTTTTGGGTGAAGCATCTGCTCATGCAACATGGCAACCTGCTCCTGATCAATTGATATTTCCGCAGGTTTTCCACTCTTCGGAACAAAGATACGCGCCGTAACAAGGGGCTTTACTGTCGCCGAATCAACAGGCATATACAACAAGATAGCATCGCCCGTCATACCCGATTCGAAATACTTGCCCCAACGGGAGTTTTTGTCCTTACGATTCAGGTTTCCTATCGTTCCTTCAAGGTTCTTCAGATCAACGCCTTTCTCTTCCAGCCATTTCTCAAATGTGAGATTGTTACTATTTTGACTCACCATCATACCTGACAGGTTACCACTATAGGAAGAAGAAGAGCTTGGTTCCAAGATACTGCCGATACTGCCCTCCTGATAAGAATAAAAATATTCTAAGCCAGCTAACCGCTCCGAGTCATCCTGTGAAGCACTAATAATAAATCCTTTATCTGCGATTTTCTCCAAACGGAACGGCACCCCACAAAGCGTCTGGTCTTGGCCAATATCCTTCTTTGTCAATGTCAACCATTCATATTGCTCCGGACTATCAAACCGTACATCAATATATCCGTCCGCCACTTCCGAGAAGGGGATAATAAGCGGAAATTTCAATGCAATGCTGGATTCACTCCCATTTTCCTTATTTACATAGTACACTTTCTCTTCCGGAAGAATAAAAACCGGATTACCACTGCGATCAGTTAAATGAAAATCAACACTAACCCCAAAATCGCAGAATCCACTGTCTTTCCACCAAAAACCGATACGATTGCCGGCACCATCGGTGCGAAATTTCATTCTAAAAGATGAACTTGAAGTTTGAATGAAAGATAACCGATCTTCAAGCGGCCAGCGTAATGCTAAAAGACAGCTATTTGGATTGTCCTCAACAGGCTCCAACTGCATCCTTTCAAATCCCTTGACAACCCGAGTGAACTTCATCTCACTATTTTTATAGGCCTGCCAGGGCAACATATAGATTGTACTAGGTACAGACTCTTCGAACTTGAAATTAAAATGTTGCCCCGTTTCTAATTCATAGAACACCTTGAGCTCTTTTAAAATCTTTTCTTTCTCCTCCTTTGACATTTTCTGATTCTTTTGCGCTCCTACAGTCAGAACAACTCCAAATAATAGGATGATTAAAATGAGATGTTTCATATTTTCTTTCATTTAATTTTCACTTCCAAATAACATTTAAACAAACCTTTGAATAGTTCAGCCTTATCTGGCAAAATACACAAAGTCAGTTCCACCATTCGTTAGCTTTGTAAAGCTTGTTATTTTGTCACTTGCCGCTGTTTTTGTTTGATCATATTACTACTTAAACTTGAAATAGGACACAAAGGTAAAGAAATATATCAATGGATAGACGCACTATCGAGTAAATGATTGAAGTTTCTCAAGTTCAACGTGCTCATTTTAAGATCGCAAATATCGTATACACGATCCAGTTTTTCATTTGAGGTGCTCCCTATATTCTTTCAATAATGCTTTGTATACTAACATAAGAATGAAGCCTTTTTTATTTGAGCACAAGCAAAACCAGAAAACACATGCACCAAAAGGAACTTACAATTTTCTATAAATAAAAGCACTACTTCAATATTAATTATTTTATGAACGCACTTTCTAAAAATAGTTTGCACACCAAATTCCGATACCATACCTTTGCATCGTGATCACAAAATAATAACTAGATTTACTAACGATTAAAACTATTAAGAATTATGGCACTGAAATATGTAGTCAAGAAAACAACCTTTGGCTTTGATAAGGAAAAAGCCAAAAAATATGTAGCAAGACCCTTCAACGTGGTAACCGTTGATTTTAAAATGCTATGCGATCAGGTAACAAAAGTTGGATTCGTTCCACGCGGTACTGTAAAATCAGTACTCGACGGGCTGATAGATTCGCTGATAACCTATATGGAGATCGGAGCTTCAGTAAGCCTCGGAGAATTCGGAATGTTTCGTCCTTCTTTCGGGTGTAAAAGTCAGGATGATGAAAAAGAAGTAACTACGGAAACCTTAAAGAACCGTAAGATTATTTTCACACCAGGAAGCATGTTTAAAGACATGATAAAATCGGTAAGTATCCAAAAGTTGGATAGTTCTAAAACCAATGGTTCCACCACGCCCGATAATGGTAATGGAGGCAATGGAGAAGGTGGAAATGAAGGCGGTGGTGAAGCACCGGATCCGGCAGCATAAACAACGTATTATCCATTAATATTTAGAGACAAATCCGGTTTAAGCGAGTTTAAACCGGATTTGTTAATTTCCAGAATTGCTTGTTTTTCTCACAGAAAATCCCGATTATTGCAGCCTAATACTAATTGAAAGGACTTCCATGAAAAGAGTCGATTCTGTTATATCTCTTATATATTCTCTATCAAAATCAGAAAAAAAGCACTTCTCCTTGCAAGTCATCAAAGACAAGGAGGAAAAAGACTATCTGGTGATTTATGACATTATTACTAAGAGTAAACAGCCAAATGGGAATATCGTAAAAGAGGAGTTTTATAAACGCCGCCCCAATGGTTCTTTTGAAGTGTCTATTCAATATCTATATGAAAAACTAGTAGATACTCTGCTCACCCTGCGCAAAAAGAAAGATGTTTATTATGATCTGCTGAACGATTTGTGCAAGGCTCGTATGCTATATGAACGTTCATTATTTGAAGAATGCTTCGAAATCTTATCCGATACTATAAAGCAGGCGCAATTTTACGAAAATAATGAGATACTGACAATTGCACAAAAGTTAGAATTAGAATATTTGCTTCGACTAAACTTCCCGAACATGACGGAGCAGGAACTTTTCCATAAACATTTCATCCAAAACGAAGCACTAAAAAAGATCCGGAAAATCACGGAACAATCTTCTTTACACAACTTATTAAAATATCGTCTTTCGCACATTGGCGCCATCCGAACAGCTAAACAAAAACAAGACATGAATGATCTGATGGTCAACGAGCTCTATATAGCCGCTTCTTCGGATGCAGAAGGTAATTTTGAATTGACACGAAATCATAAGCTCTTCCAGGCAAATTATTTAATGGGAGCAGGAGATTACAGAGCTGCTTTAAACTCTTATAAAGAACTGAACCGCCTATTTGAACAGAACCAACAATTCTGGTCAAACCCACCCATTTATTATTTATCCGTACTTGAAGGAGTACTCGGAAGTTTACGGACAGTAGGCAGCTATGAGGAAATGCCCTACTTTATTGAAAAATTAAAAGAATTGATAGCAGAAGACTTGTCACTTGAGTTCAAAGTGAACGCTACCTGCCTGCTCTTTCAATATGAGCTGTTTCCTTATCTGGATAAAGGTGACTTTCTTAGTTGTACAGAACTCATGAACCACTATCAGGAATCGCTCTACGACAAAGAAGCATGGTTAAGTCCCATACGTAAAAGTGAATTATTACTTTATACAACCCTCGTACATATTGGTAACCAAAACTATAAAGCAGCAAAGAAATATATAAGTAACGCTATCATTGACCACAATATTAAATATCTACCACTGATGAGAACTATTCGCTTGGTTCGCCTCATCGCCTATTACGAAACACAAGAATACGAACTGATCAGACACGAATCACGCTCCATCACCAGAAGTCTCTCCTCTCCTAAAGAGCAAACATTTAAAACCGAACGAATTATTCTATGGTTCCTGAATAAAAGGAATCTCCCTATTCTGCTTAAAGACCGGGAAGCTTTTTGGGAAAAGCTATCTCCGGAAATACAAGAATTATATAATGATAAATACGAAAACCAACTTTTACGCCTCTTCGATTTTACAGCGTGGATAGAATCGAAAATCCGAAAAGAGAAACTGTCAGAAGTCCTTAGATGGCATACAAATACTAAAGAACTTTAAAATAGAAGGTTATTAATGCCTTTTATCATCACAAAAAAGCTGTATTCAAATTCATTTTTTCTCTTTGTAATTATATAAATATACTTTATATATTTATCCTATCATTCCTTACTATTCAAATAAAAGATCACATTATATCACTTTTGAAATTATATAAACCAATTATTAATGTAGAAAACGATGCATCATTATTTCTTTCATTTGTATCGTCTTAATTTTTAATACCATGGAAACTGTATCTATTCATAAACCCAAAGTAGTAGTGATTGGAAGTTGCAACACTGACATGGTTGTAAAAGCCAACAGACTACCAGTACCAGGTGAAACCGTCTTAGGCGGAACATTTTATATGAACCCCGGCGGCAAAGGAGCCAACCAAGCTATCGCTGCATCCCGCCTAGGAGCAGAAGTTACTTTCATCTCCAAAATCGGATATGACTTATTCGGATTACAAGCTTTGGAAATATATAAATCAGAAAAGATAAACACTGAATTTATCTTCACTGATCAAAAGAGCCCATCAGGCGTAGCACTTATTTCTGTTGATTCTTTCGGAGAAAACAGTATTATCGTTGCACCAGGTGCAAGCCGCTCTCTCTCGATAGAGGACATCAATAAAGCGGAAGAGAAAATCAGGGAAGCGGATATCATACTTATGCAACTTGAAGTTCCGATAGAAACTGCAGAGTATGCAGCTACTATCGCCAATAAGTACAACAAAAAGGTAATACTCAATCCTGCGCCTGCATCTACCTTGAGCAACGCATTTCTTAGAAACATACACACCATACTTCCTAACCGGATTGAAGCCGAAATGCTGTCCGGAATTAAAGTCATGGATATAGAAAGCGCCCACCGAGCCGCCAAAACGATAGGGGATAAGGGTATAGAAAATGTTGTCATCACATTAGGTAAAGATGGCGCTTATGTAAAAGAGAAAGATAAATATGCAATGATTCCCGCTAAACAAGTGGAGACAATAGACACTACTGGAGCCGGAGATGTATTCTGCGGTGCATTTAGTGTTTGCCTATCCGAAAAGCATTCATTGACAGAAGCTGTCGAATTTGCCAATGCAGCAGCAGCAATTGCCGTTACCCGTATTGGTGCACAGAGTGCTATCCCTTACAAAATGGAAGTTACTTTATAAAACATAAAAGACCTAGGTTAAATATAAATCTGATTCACATGAAAGTAGTAGTTATTGGAAGCTCAAACATCGACATGGTTGCCCAAGTCAACCATTTACCGGCACCCGGCGAAACTGTCGGCGATGCCTCTTTTATGCAATCCCTTGGAGGAAAAGGAGCAAACCAGGCCGTGGCTGCAGCGCGACTGGGAGGTTCCGTCATTTTTGTCACTTCATTAGGGAATGATATGTATGCCGATATACTCAAAAAGAATTTTGAAAAAGAAGGAATCACTACGGATTACATCATCAATGATAACCAGCATCCTACAGGAACAGCATTAATCTTTGTAGCAGATAGTGGGGAAAATTGTATAGCCGTAGCTCCGGGAGCAAATTACTCTTTATCTCCCGAGTCAGTCAATCACTTTTCCAAAGTAATTGATGAGACGGAAATAGTAGTAATGCAAGCCGAGATTCCTTACAATACAATTAAGAGTTTTGCTCTATTAGCACAACAAAAAGGTAAAAGGTTTTGTTTAATCCCGCACCTGCCTGTCTGATTGATGCAGAGCTGATGAAAGCTATTGATATTTTAGTAGTCAACGAAGTAGAAGCAGCTTTTGTATCAGGTATCAAACATACAGGAGACAATCTGGAAGAGATTGCCGAAGCATTGATTACGGCAGGTGCACAAAATGTTGTGATAACACTGGGAAGCCATGGCGTATATATGAAAAACGCTTATACAAGCGGCAGGCTTCCCAGTTACAAAGTGAATGCTATTGACACAATTGCGGCAGGCGATACATTCTGTGGTGCTTTGGCTGTAATGTGCGCTCAAAAAGAGATAGATATTGAAGCCCTCAAATTTGCTAATGCAGCGGCGGCAATTGCCGTCACTCGTTCAGGGGCTCAACCATCCATCCCTACTCTCGAAGAAGTGAACCACTTCATCCTAAAAAACGAATTACCTTATCGCTCAACTTCTAAATTTAATGAACATGAAAACCTACTCGAACCGACGATTCATTCTATCAGGTAGAAATCTTCTGTCAGCAACTGACGGTATAAGACATAGACTTATACTGTTACTTAGCTGTCTATTCATCTTCTCAATGAATATACATGCGCAAAACACTGTATCAGGTACTGTTAAAGATGGTAATGGGGAACCCCTACTCGGAGTTTCCGTTATCGTTAAACATGGAAAAACAACTACGGGAACCGTCACAGACCTCAATGGACATTATCAAGTGAAAGCAGAACCGAACGCTACTATTGAGTTCAGCTTTATTGGATTCAAATCAGTAACAGTACCGGCCAATCAGAAAATGATTAATGTGACCCTACATGACGATAATCAATTGCTGGATGAGGTAGTCGTTGTTGGCTATGGAACTCAAAAGAAGGTTAATTTGACAGGAGCCGTTAGTCAGATCACAGCCGAAATACTGGAAAACCGCTCCACATCTTCCGTTACGCAAATGTTGCAAGGAGCTATGCCAAACGTCAACATTCAGGTAAATACCGGTAGCCCCGGAGCAGGCGGAACAATCTCCATTCGTGGAATGGGTTCCGTGAATTCCAGTTCTCCTCTTATTCTGGTAGACGGTATTCCCGGTAGTATAGATCAACTGAATCCGAATGATATAGAATCTATCTCCGTTCTTAAAGACGCTTCTTCAGCAGCCATTTATGGTGCGCGTGCAGCATTCGGCGTAGTCTTAGTTACCACTAAGAAAGCAAAATCCGGAAAAGCAAAAGTTTCTTATGATGGTTATTTCTCTTGGTCGAAGCCGACAGTCTCCACCGACTTTGTTACTTCGGGATATGACCACGCTTATATTTACGATACTTCATACATGGGACAAAAGGGGTTCATGGGAGCTGCTACCGGATATACAGAAGAAGATTATAAAGAGCTGGAAGCACGTCGGTATGATACAACAGAGCATCCGGATCGTCCCTGGGTAGTTGCAACAACAGAAAGTGATGGCAGACAAAAATACAACTACTATGCCAATTTCGACTGGTGGAACTGGATGTATAAAGAAAGAATGCCATCCCAATCTCACAATGTCAGCATCTCCGGGGGCACCGACAAAATCCAATATTATGTATCCGCAAATTTCTATTCAAAGGATGGTATGATGAAACGGGTAGACGAGAAATATACGCAATACACTTTAACTTCGAAATTCAATGCAGAAATCAAATCATGGCTGAGAATTGGAAACCAGACGAACTATTTTGACAGCTCGCACACTTATCCTGGTGAAAATGCTGCCAATGCAGCTTTTGCCAGAACCATGATCAACTGTGCACCTTACTATGTACCCATCGGACCGGATGGCAACTATACCGGTTTGATGAAAAATGGAAAAGTCATCAACGAAGGACGTGTAGCAGATATATATGGAGGCGTCTCCAAAGGGAATGTAGGAAAAAGACGTTTCCGAAATACATTCTCTGTTGAAATTACTCCCATCAAGAATTTATCCATAAACGCTGATTATACATTCGGATTCACGATGGATGATAACTGGAAACGCCAGGGATTAGTATATATCTCTAACGGGTATGCCAACGAAACGCAGTTGAGCACCACTTCCACTCACAAAAAAGACTATATACAGAAATCAATGTCTTATGACCCTTCACATGTATTCAATGCATACGCTACCTACGGTAACACTTTTGCAAAAGTTCATAACGTATCGGCAACAATAGGTATGAACTACGAAAAACAGCAAACACACGATTTACTTGGCTACCGGACAGATGTATTATCTGAAACATTGAATGATTTGAATCTGGCAACAGGAACAGGCGCATCAGACCTCAAAGCTACAGGAGGTGCATCCGCTTACGAACTATTCGGCCTTTTTTTCAGAGCCAATTATAATTATAAGGAACGCTATTTATTAGAAGTAAACGGAAGATATGACGGTTCTTCCAGATTCCTCTCCGGAAACAGATATGGTTTCTTTCCCTCCGTATCTGCAGGATGGAGAATAAGCGAAGAGCAATTTATGAAAGACCTAAACATCTTCGATAACCTGAAGATAAGAGCTTCATATGGTGTCCTCGGTAATCAATTGGGAGTAAGCATGTATCCCTATTCTACAATTACCCAAAAACAGTCTTCTTATATTGTTGGTAATTCGCTTGCCTATTACTTGACTACCCCCGCTCCCGTAGCAGGTGACTACACGTGGGAAAAAGTAGGCACCCTTAACATGGGTATAGATATCAGCGTATTGAATAACAGATTAAACTTCAGCGGAGACTATTTTATCAGAAAAACATCAGATATGTTCGTTGACGGTATTACACTTCCTGCTGTTTATGGCGCGAATCCTCCCCGACAAAATGCCGGAGAAATGAAAACAAAAGGGTATGAAATAACCGTAACCTGGCGTGACAATTTCAAATTGGCTGGAAAACCACTGAATTATGAGGTTTTCGGTTCTTTGGGTGATGCTACCTCTGAAATTACTAAATATCAAGGAAATGACACGAATATCTTAACTGATTATTACGTAGGAAAGAAAATCGGAGAAATTTGGGGTTATAAAACCGGTGGATTATTCCAATCGGATGAAGAAGCAACTGAATGGACAAGTAAGATAGACCAGTCGGCAGTAAACAGGGATATTTTAAAGAGCCAGGGAAAATGGTCTGTTGCTCGTGGAGGAGACGTAAAATTCCTCGACAAGGATGGTAATCATATTATCAACAATGGAGCAAATACACTTGACGATCATGGCGACCTTGAAGTTATCGGCAATGAAACACCACGTTATAATTATGGGTTTGGAGCAAATATCAACTGGTATGGGTTTGACTTTTCTATCTCATTCCAGGGTATTGGAAAAAGAGATTTGTATCCGAACAAAGAAATGGAAAAATTCTGGGGTTCATGGGGGCGTGTCAACAGCGCTTTCCTTCCCAAGGGAATTGCCGAACAAGCATGGTCGGAAGAAAACAAAGGTGCATACTTCCCTCGCCTCGAACGTGGTAGTGCAGCATACAATGATGATGGACAGATGCAAGTTGTCAACGATAGATACTTACAAAATCTGGCATATCTGCGTTTGAAAAATCTCTCGATAGGTTATACACTGCCGAGTAAACTTACAACTAAAGCAGGAATCGAACGATTAAGAATCTATTTCGCTGGTGAAAACCTATGTTATTGGTCACCTTTCAAGACTGACTATATAGATCCAGAACAAGCGATGTCTGCCAACGATGCACGTATTTATCCGTTCTCTAAAACGGTGTCCATTGGTGTAAACCTGACATTCTAAATTCCCCAAACTAAACATCTATTAAGTATGAAAACAACAACGATTATAAAGAAAGCCTTTTTGATAAGTTCATTATCGCTTTCGTTTTGCGCTTGTGATTTAGATCAGTTACCGCAAGATCAAATGACTCCGGAGAACTCTCTGAAGAATGAAACGGAACTTAAGTTATACATCAACGGACTTCTGCCCATGCTGTCAGGAGCATCCAATGTAGATAATGGAGCCAGCGTAGCCGCCGGAAGAATGATGGAAAAGACTGACGACGTGATATGGCCCACACTTCCCGATTATATGACTGGCAAAAGAAGCTCAACGCAATCAGCCGGAAGCTGGGACTGGGACAATCTGCGAAAGATTAACATCTTCCTAAAATATTCTGTAAACTGTCCGGATGAGACTATACGTGAAAAATACAATGCAATGGCCTACTATCTGAGAGCACAGTTTTACTATGACAAACTGAAGACATTCGGTGGAGTGCCTTGGTACGATACTGTACTCGAAGATAATAGTCCGGAATTGTACAAACCGCGTGACTCCCGCGAAACGATTGCGAACAAGATTCTGGAAGATTTGGATAAAGCCATAAAAAACGGTGTGGAAACCAAAAGTCTGAATGAGATAACCAAATGGACTGCATTGGCTCTGAAGAGTCGTTTCTGCTTATTCGAAGGAACGTTCAGAAAATACCATAACATAGAAGGAGCAGAGGATTTTCTGAAAGAATGTGTATCGGCTTCTGAGGCACTAATGACTTCGGGGAAATACACTATTGACAAAGGAGAAGGAACGGATGTTGCTTACAGAGATTTATTTGCACAACCTGTTACAAACAATGCCAGTGACGTAGAAGTTATAACCGCCTATGCTTATAGCATTTCATTAGGCGTAAAACATAACACCAACTATTCTATCATTAACGCCAGTGGAAACCAGATTGGACTTAGTAAAGCATTCATGGATTCTTATCTGATGAATGATGGTAGCCGTTTTACAGACAGACCAGGCTATGAGACTATGATTTTTGGTGAAGAATTTGAAAACAGAGATCCACGTATGTTTCAGACAGTCAGATGTCCCGGTTACGCCCGCATTGGCAAGACCCATGATGTAAATAGGCTCTATGAGGCCATGCAAATCTCCGCCACTGGATACATGCCGATTAAGTATATACAATCTGGCGATTATGATAAACAGACCAGCAACGAAAATGATATCATCCTGTATCGTTATGCAGAAGTTCTGTTGAATTATGCCGAAGCAAAAGCCGAGTTAGGTACGCTTATCCAGACAGACTTGGATCAAAGTATCAAACTAATACGGGATCGTATCGGGATGCCGAATATGAATATGGCAGCTGCAAATGCTAACCCGGACCCAGTGTTGGCAGTACAGTATCCACTTGTATCAGGAAATAACAAAGGAGTAATTCTTGAAATCCGAAGAGAACGCAGAGTTGAAATGGTTATGGAAAATCTGCGTTATGATGATCTGATGCGTTGGAAAGCCGGCCATTTATTTACCGAACAATTCAGGGGAGTTTATTTTTCAACAGTCACCGCTCCTTCTACCAAGTATGATTTGGATAAACCGGCATATACAGTTAGAAACGCCAACTTTTACATTTATATAGGTGAACGTCCCGCCAATCTTACCGAAAAGAACTCAATCGGGCTAAATGTAGGTATTTTCTTGAGCAATGGCAATTCTGGTAATAAAGTACTCAATACAGATAAAGTAAAAACCTGGAATGAGGAACGTGACTACCTGGCTCCGCTACCAAGTTCCGCCCTTGTTATCAATCCGAATCTAAAACAAAATCCGCATTGGGACAGTCCTTCAGATTAACTAATCTATAAAAAAATAGCAAATAAATGAAACGACGTGATTTTATAAAAAACGCAAGTCTAGCATTATCTGCTGCATTTGTACCTAATATAGCATTCCCCTCTTTCTTAAGGGGGGGTGCTCCTCTAAACAATGTTCTGTACAACGGTGTCGCATTACCTGACGTTTGGCCTCCCAGAAATATTGGCATGAATTACGATCCTATGCCAACGCCTTATTTAATCAACCGACCGGAAATCATTCCAATCGACCTAGGAAGACAACTTTTGGTTGACAATTTCCTGATTGAACAGACAGATATGGAACGCAGGTCATATACACCACGTAAAATGAGTTTCAATCCGGTACTCAAACCGGAGACAGAATTGGAACAGGGTATTTACGGCATTCCCGGAGCCAGTGCCAAAGATGGTGGTGTATGGTGGGATCCGAAAGACCAACTCTTCAAAATGTGGTATGAAGCTGGCTGGTTACACAGAATGGCCTACGCTACAAGTAAAGACGGAATATATTGGGAGCGTCCCAATCTTGATATAGTGCCGGGCACTAATCAGATTGTACCGGAAATCGTAGCAGACTCATCTACTGTGTGGCTGGATCATTTTACCCAAAATGATGAAGAGCGTTTCAAAATGTTCCTACGCTCTCCTAATTCTATTCCCGGTTCCACAGAACGCTTTAATTATGGATTCAGTATGGTTTCTCCAGATGGAATTCACTGGGGTAAACCAGTCAAAACCGGACCATGTGGAGACCGGAGCACCATGTTCTACAATCCTTTCCGCCAAAAATGGGTATACAGCCTCCGGAATCCGGAAAACATAAACCGTGTACCTATCGGACGCTTCCGCTATTACCATGAACATTCCAATTTCCTGGAAGGAGCGAAATGGACAAAAGAAGACCTTATTTTTTGGTTGGGAGCAGACTATCTGGATGATCCGGATCCATATATCGGTGATAAAGCACAACTATATAACTTGTCCGCAGTACCTTATGAAAGCATTATGCTGTCATTACCTCAAATACACCTCGGACCATCTAACGAAAGATGTAGAGAAGCCGGAGTCCCTAAAATAACCGAGTTAAAAGTAGCTTACAGCCGCGACGGTTTCCACTGGGATCGTACCGACCGGCATACCTTTATTCCCGCCGAACGAAAAGAAGGTTCATGGGACAGAGGATATGTACAATCCGTGGGAGGATTATGCGCAATTGTGGGGGATCAACTCTGGTTCTACTATATAGGATTCGAGGGAAACAGGAAAAAGAAAAGTTCGGTTTACGAAAAGAACGGAATGCATGCCAATGGAAGTACCGGCATAGCTGTATTACGCAGAGACGGCTTCGTATCTTATTCCACTTCAAAGGAAAAAAGTACATTATTAACCCGTCCAGTAACATTCACTGGCGAATACCTGTTCGTAAATGTAAATTGTCCAAACGGAGAGTTAAAAGTGGAGGTGTTAGATACTGACAATAATGTAATTCCAGGGTTCTCCGCAGGTGACTGTAAGCCTCTCTCAATAGACAGCACGATTGCACAAATAAAATGGAAAAACAAAAAGGATCTGTCTATTTTAAAAAACCAACCAGTCCGATTCAAATTTTATTTAGCCAACGGTGATTTGTATTCATTCTGGGTAAGTCCCGATATAGAAGGTGCCAGTAACGGATACAACGCAGCAGGAGGTCCGGGTTTTAGCGGAGGTATAGACATTGAAGGCAAAAAGGCCTATAAAAAAGCTGAAAATTTCCCTAACCTGTTAGAAAGATGTTAAAACAATTAATAAATAAAATAATATAGATAACGATGGATAAAAAATTATTTGAAGGCGTGATTACCCCAATGGTGACCCCCCTTATTGACAGAGAGAATATTGATATTAGAGGTTTGGAAAAATTGCTGGATCATTTGATAAATGGCGGAGTCAGTGGAATTTTTCTTATGGGTACTACTGGTGAAGGAACAAGTATTTCTCTTCGAATGAGAAAGGAACTCATTAAATATTCAGTAGCATATGTAAATGGCCGTGTACCTGTATTTGCCAGCATTGCTGATTGTTGTATCGAAGAAAGTCTGAATATGGCATGTTATGCAAAAGAATGTGGAGTCAGCTATTTAGTATCCGCACTACCTTTTTATCTGGGATTAACTCAAAAAGAAATAGTCGACTATTACACGACGATTGCCGACAATGTATCCCTGCCTCTGTTCTTATACAACATTCCGGCACAAACTAAATTAATGATTTCCGTAGAAGCAGTCAAGACATTGGCTAAGCACCCGAACATCATCGGAATGAAAGATAGTTCTGGTAACGGTACTTACTTCAATACGCTACTTGCGGAAGTGAAAGCTGAACATTCTGATTTTACCATTCTCGTAGGACCAGATGAAATGTTGGCTTCTACAATGGCATTAGGTGGCAATGGAGGTGTAAACTCCGGTTCCAATCTATTCCCTGAACTTTATGTCAACTTGTTCAAAGCGTGTAAAGCTAAAGATGCGGAAAAAATATTCAATTTACAGAAGCTAGTAATGAAAGTTTCTACCAAGATTTACTCGGTTGACAAATCAAGCGTGTCTTTCCTCAAAGGGTTAAAAGCCGCATTATTTACAGAAGGCCTAATAACCGATTACATCTGCGAACCCCTACAAAAAGTAAATGACACTGACCTGGAAATAATCAGAAAAAATGTAGCGGAATTGAAGAAACTAATTATTCAGGCATTATGAAAACAACCAGCAAATTAATCACTTTATTAATGATCATTACTATGACTTGTTCCTGTGGAAACCCTAAAAAGAAAGCTGAAACTATCACTTCTGACACTGATTCTACAGAAGTAGACTGGAAATATGGTTGGCCGATAGTTGCCAGTCCGACACTCGACATGAATGCTTTAAAGAAACATCAAGCCCAATACCCTGAAAGATGGAAAGCTACATTCGAGTATCTGAAAAGTACAGAATTAAGTAAATTAACTCCTGGTGAATATGAAATTATAGGGCGAGACATATATGCCATTGTTAGTGAATATGCTCCTAAAGAAGAAACAGAATGTAACTTTGAAGCACATCGCAAATATATCGATCTCCAATACCTGATCAATGGAAAAGAGAAAATGGGAGTAACAACATTGGATAAAGTAGTCCCTGTTTGCGAATATGACGAGAAAAAGGATATTGTTTTCTTCAAACCCGATGCACCGGCCATATATGAAGTGGCAACTCCCGGTTTTTTTTATGTTTTCTTCCCTAAAGATGCTCACCGTCCCAGTATAAAAGAGGAAGATGGGATGATTGTGAAGAAAATAGTTATTAAAATCAAAATATAGATATGCTGAAAGATAAGAAATTTTATCCATGGATGGTAGTAGGGATGCTCGTCGTAGTGTCTCTACTCAACTATTTAGATAGACAGATGCTAGCTACGATGCGGCCGTTCATCATGGTAGATATCAAAGAACTGGAATCTATCACTAATTTCGGACGACTGATGGCTATATTCCTCTGGGTATATGCTATTATGAGCCCCATATCAGGAATGATTGCAGACCGCTTGAACCGTAAATGGCTGATTGTCGTCAGTTTATTCGTATGGTCTACCGTCACTCTTATGATGGGATATGTGCATGATATTAACCACCTGTATATATTAAGAGCATTAATGGGTGTTAGCGAAGCATTTTACATACCTGCCGCTTTATCTCTCACAGCCGACTACCACCAAGGGAAAACAAGATCTATTGCTATCGGCGCACTGACTTCCGGTATTTATTTAGGGCAAGCTATCGGTGGCTTCGGAGCTACAGTAGCCGCTCACACTTCCTGGCAATTTACTTTCCACTCTTTTGGGATGGTCGGTATCATTTATAGTTTTGTGCTTATCGCACTGCTGCATGAGAAAAAAACTTATGTAGTAAATACAGAACAAAGGAGAAGTATAAAGGAAAATCTTTCAATGACCTTCAAAGGATTGGCAGTATTGTTCAGTAATATTGCATTTTGGGTAATGCTATATTATTTTGCGGCACTTAATCTCCCTGGATGGACCACCAAAAATTGGTTGCCGACAATGGTCTCCGATACATTAAATATGGATATGGAGTTTGCTGGTCCGCTTTCTACCACAACTTTGGCCCTTTCTTCTTTTGTCGGGGTATTCCTCGGAGGTTTTATCTCCGATAGATGGGTACAGAAGAATATCAAAGGAAGAGTTTACACCAGTGCCACCGGATTGTCACTGATTGTTCCCGCTCTTTTAATGATGGTTTACGGAAACAATATTATATTTATTGTTGCAGGA
>OGMD01000453.1_pt1 | contig 18572 bp, 9 predicted proteins | sample 1573041 | NCBI WGS metagenome assembly OGMD01 (sample SAMEA2582007, study PRJEB24529) | metagenome | biome: Human gut stool | place: China | collected 2011 | reverse complement strand
GTCGTTCTGCCTTTTCTTGATCCGATACTTTATTTTTTCGGCGGAAGCGATGAAACAGTCAAATATGCCCGCGAATTTATGCAGGTTATTCTACTGGGAAATGTGGTAACCCATTTATATTTGGGACTGAATGCGGTGCTCCGTGCTTCGGGCCATCCGCAGAAAGCGATGGTGGCAACCATCACGACCGTGTTAATCAATGTGTTGCTTGCACCTTTGTTTATTTTTGTATTCGACTGGGGTATTCGTGGAGCGGCAACGGCTACGGTCTGTGCACAGTTGATTGCCTTGGTCTGGCAGCTTCATCTGTTCTGTCGCAAAGACGAACTGATACGGTTGAAAAAAGGTATTTTCCGTTTGAAACGGAAAATCGTGATGGATTCATTGGCTATCGGTATGTCTCCCTTCCTGATGAATATGGCATCTTGCTTTATTGTGATTCTGATTAATCAGGGGTTGAAAGAATATGGAGGTGATTTGGCGATCGGTGCATTCGGTATCGTCAATCGTATCGTGTTTGTCTTTATTATGATTGTATTGGGATTGAATCAGGGGATGCAGCCCATTGCGGGTTATAATTTTGGTGCAAAGCTCTATCCTCGTGTGACGAAAGTACTGAAAGCGACCATTTGTTGTGCAACTGTAGTGACGACGATTGGTTTCCTGATAGGTATGTTCATTCCGGAAATCATATCTTCTATCTTCACTTCGGATGAAGAATTAATCGGTATCGCTTCTAAGGGATTTCGTGTGGTAGTGTTCTTCTACCCGATTGTAGGTTTCCAGATGGTGGCTTCCAACTTCTTCCAAAGCATCGGTATGGCCAGTAAGGCTATTTTCTTGTCGCTGACCCGACAGATGTTGTTTCTGGTTCCCTGCTTATTGATCCTACCTCATTATTATGGGCAAATGGGTGTTTGGGCCAGTATGCCTGTGGCAGATTTGGCAGCCAGTCTTATATCCGGAGGAATGTTGTGGTGGCAATTCAGCCAGTTTAAAAAAGCAGCATCTACCGTAGGGTAAATGCTGCCTGGGTGTTATCCGTGAATTTTATTTAACTTCCCGTACGCAACGGTAATAGAATTTGTTCGTCGCATCGAAGTAGTTGCCGTATTGGCATAATCCTGTACTGAAGTCAATGATATATTGCGCAGACAAGTCGCAGGTCATGGTCCAGTAGTTGGCGCTTCCGCTAACAGATTTAAACGCTTCAAAACCGGAATTGCTTTCAAGCAGGCTTTTTACTGAATAAACCATCAGCATTTCCCTTTGGGTGGGTAAACGCCATCCTTTGCTGGAATCGCACTTCCCATTTCCCTGACGCAATGAATTGAAATCGGTGACTGCGTTTTCCTTGCGTTGAATTTCAAATCTTTTATAGACTTGTCTGTTGGCATATTGAATATTACCCACGTCAGCCGAATTAATATTTATCTTTGTATCGGCAGTGTACATATTGTTTGGTAAATTTGAACAATCTATAATTGTGGTTCCGTCTACACGATGAGATACAATAGGTCGGATGGCCGAAACATTATTCGTTCCTGTGGGTACTGTAACACGACGCACGCAACGGACGCGAGGGAACTTAGGTCCCAGTAATGCAGTTGTTTTACTGATAGGTTGTGGCACCCCGTTATAAGTTTGATGAGGGGAAGCCGGACTGTTTTGCATAGAAAAGGCGTATGCATGGTCGTTATCTGTTGTTGTAGACGACCAATAATAATCGGGATATAAATTAATAGCTTCGTGATATGTCCAAAGGAGCTGCATCTCTTGTTCCGAAGGCAGATACCAGGATGTTTCGGTTCCGTCAATTTGCCCGTCTCCATTGATATCCCGGTTCTTTTCATGACAATAACGTGCTGCCGTACTATTGTAGATGGTATTGTAGGCGGATGTGCTGGTTGGCGTTGCGCCTGGACCTTCTATTATTTTTCCGTCATTAGCCGTGGACCAACCGGAAGCTTTACTGCCATATTTGTCCAGATACGTCTTATAATAGTCGGCGGAGCTTGTACCGGTGTACACTCCTTGTAGTGTATTGGTATACCCATCTCCCATGGTTGTTCCGATGGATTGGTAAGGTCCCCATTGCATTCCCGTTAACATCTGCAGAGACATGGGCAACTGTGCCTGACTGAAATGCTCGTATTCTTCCATGCGTTCAGTGACTAACATATAATTGCTACTGCCGACATTAATCTCTGCAAACCGGTATGGAGGATATTGCCGGACAGTGAAATGTGTGTATTGGGGAGCTTCGCTTCCTTTTTGTACGGTGAAGCGTACCACTGCTTCCCGATAGGAGGGAGCTGTGGCGGCAGCATCGAAATCATATTCATGGGCGTATATATACAGGTTAATCGGAACGCTCTGTCCGTTCGAGCCAGTCGGTATGTCTGTTATTTTTTTGCACATACGGTGCGCTGCTTTCGAATATGGCAGACTTGTGTCATCAGTGGGATAGTTATCTGCTGCATCGTCCTTCACCAGGCCGCTTCCCGTGAAATCCGTACCCGCTCCTGTCAGTAAGTCTCTGACTGCTTTATTCGGAATAAATTTGGGGCGTACATACGTATTATTACTCCCATCCTGCTGCCATTGTGAAATGTCGGATTCCGCACTTTTGACACTCTGTGCTGATGAAGAGAAAACAGCCAGGTTCAGCCAGGACGGATTGATTTCACTGTTGATACTTTGCAGAACTTCGGCACTCACTTTTACATTATCTTCTGTTATTCCGCTCGTATTCAGTGAGAACGAACGACAGTCATAGTGGGCATCCATATTCATTAAGTCGGCCGCCGGAGTGATGTCCAAAGAAACTTCCTTGCTTTCTATATTGGTATCAATTTTGATACTGTTCATACTATTGATGGTAATAGTATACGTATAGTGCGTTGAACGGTTGATGTTGTAATCGTCTGTATTGTTGGCACCTAAATAGTGATTAATACAGATGGATGATGTCTGGCTGCCTTTCAGCTTGCCTAGTATACGTATGCGGGAAGCGTTATCGGGTGCATACCACGCTTTCAGTTGATAGGGTTCCCGCGTGTCTTCTGTGGGAGGAGGCTCCTGCCTGTCTTCTACCCGTCCTCCGCGTCTGTTTTCGAGCATATAGAAGGTCGAGTTGTAGCTTCCATCGGTAGAAGACACAGGATCTTCTTCGAAAGGAAAACACTGGTCGCTGAAATCGTAATAATAATCATGTGTATCTATAATATTGGAAGCATCGTGATAGTTGGGGTCTTCACCAACGCTGCGTTCGAATACATACGATTTCAGGGGGATTCCGTCCACCGTCCAGCCGGTGATGTCGAGGTCGGCACATTTATTGATAACCTTTACGGTGATTTTTGCCGACATTTGTTCCAGTTCAACTGTGATATTTTCATTTGCCCGTACAGGTTGTTTGTAGAGAGTCCCCACCATTACCATGCCATAGTCTCGTGAGAGAGGATTTCCAAAAGTTCGGGCTATCAGTTGTTTGGCATCGTCAATGGTAGACACTCCTTTCAAGTTTTCGATGGTGCAGGAGTGGTAGTTGGCTATGACGTAAATATCACGATTATTTCCTGTCAACGTTTCAATAGCGATATAGTTACTTCCGTCAGGGCTTATCACTCCGTCTTTATCCGAGTCTTTATCCGAGGCATGGGCACCTGCGTTTTCATGAATGGTGTTGCTTAATAACGCTCCGGTGTTTGAATCGAAGATGAAAACACAGAGTGAGGTAATTTTCTTTTCGTCTGTATCTGAAAGAGACGCACGGCTATAAACTTTCATGTCCGGTGATTTCAGACTAAGATGGATGACTGTCTTTTCGCCTTCATGCGCAGCGTTGGTATCTACCAGCTCTTCTGTATTACAGCCGGATAAGCATAATATCATGGCAGGTAGCCAATATAGTGTTCGTTTGAACTTTTTCATACGTATAATCTGTTAGGCTTTAATTAATTTCAGTTGAAATGTCTTTGCTGTTCCAGGGTTTTACATGAAAGAGAAAGTTTGTTTTCTCACTTTCTGCTTCGAAGAACCCGAACTCGATGTCATATACATACAGGCGGCCGGGGTGCCAATCTACGGTAAGCGGTACTTTCTTGGTTCCGATAATCCGGTACTCACAACCTCCCGCTGCTTTCAGATATTCAATTGTATATGTCACATCCAGTTCGACATTGTTATATTTTTGCGGAATCATCACTACACTTGCATCGCGAGCTGAAGTAGTGTTGGGATTCATTACATATTTGAAATCGCCTTCAGATACGGGAGAACCGCTATTGCCCAGTTTTAGAGTTGCTCCGCTAATGCCGTCCACTTCTTCTCCTTTGGGAAGAGTCCATGCTTTCTCTTCCATCTTGTATGTACCTTTTTTATAGATGTTTCTGATGGAAATAGAGTTGATATAAAGTTTAGTCAGTGGAGTGGTATTGGTGGTCTTTGCCCGGAATGAAATTTCAGATAATTTGCGGTAGAACAGAAAGTTGACATGGTTTGATTCACGTTGAATGGAATCGCCCTCATTGGTTGCATCGTATGTCGGAGTGATGGGACCTACTTCGGCAACGGCAAAATCCATTTTTTCATGTTCTATTCCCAGTTCTACCGTAAATTCGGGTCTGCCGCTCCAAACGGAAGAACTTAGGAGGATGGCACCGTCTGCTACCGAACTATTGTGCGGATAGTAGGCGGCAAAGTAAACTTTGCCTGTGGCTGTTGGCCAGTGTACGGCAGGGTTACTTTGATAACTGGTGATATCTTCGATTGTAGTCTTTGTCAGGGTTCCGTTATAAAGGAGGTCGGGTTGACCGAGATTTTCTATGCCATCATTGGCGTTGTATGCAAAGACTCCCAATACTGCTCCTTCGGAGAACTGTTCATAATCTGATGGAACGATTGGGGTTGTTGCACGTGTTGTTGGCATCCCTTTGGTTGTGAATAGGATAATAGGAGCAGAGTCCGGCTGTTCGGAAGAAACATCTTCCGAACAGCTAGTTGTCAGTAGCAGACAAATTGTATATATAAGATAGCCGGTTGGGCTTATAAAAAACTTCGTGTTCATACTCTCAATGTTTAATGAGTTATTAGTATTGCTTGATTGCTTTCCAGGTTTTACCTTTCCAGATGCGGTTTGTCAGGTCGGCGACATCATAGTCTTTTCCTCCCAAATGGAGTTGTACCTGACTGGTGTCAAATCCGAATGACGCAGCGTTCGCTTCTATTCCGTCCAAATAGGATAACGAAAGATTTGTCAAGCCGGTTAGTCCGTTACTGAAAGCTGAATCTGTTATCTTTCTGATATCAATCAGTGAGATTGTATTCCAATTGGAACTGGTGAATGCACCTGCCTGCAATGTTTGATAATAGTATCCCCGGATGACAAGATGCTTGAGCTGACAGTCATTATAATCTCCTGATTGACTGGCCCAATTGTTGAGGAAAATAAAATCATCATCGGTTAACGCATTTACGACGTTGAGAGCCAATGTATTAATCCTTTTTCTGTCATCAGCGGTATATCCCTTTTCAATAGTAGTTTTCAAATTGCTTCCTTCAGTGTTATTGCTATCATACGTAAAGTTGGCCACCATGGGTTTGTTGTCGTCTTCTACCGGAGGTTTCACACCGGTATTGTCGCTGATTGCCGGCGGGAGTTCGTCTTTAATACAGCGGATGGGGTACCCGGACTTGTTACTTGTGCTTGAATAATTATCGAATACATATTGGTCTCTACCACCGGAACTGATAAATCCGAAAGCAACTACCCAGTTATTACTACCACCTCCATTGGTTTTGGTATTGATGTATCCTTCGCCTCCAAAATACGCACATCTCCGGCCGACAGCTTCATTGTAGAAACCACTGAAAGGAAGAAAAATAGATGCATAATTGTGTGGGTTGAATACGAGGTAGCCACGGTAGGCTGCAGCCACGTGCCCGGAGCGAACGCTTCCTATCGGATTGCTCGGATCACTTCCTTCATTCTTAATTTTTATTATGTGATGACGATCGAAATAACCATCTGCCAGATAACCCGTAAGCTGATTGGAGAAGTCGCTCCGTTCCTTTCCCTTTAGTGGAAATAGCCATAAGGATTGTCTGACTTCAGAATTTTTTACGTCTGAATCATTTTGATCTGTACTCGTGGTTCTTGCTTTTCCGTCATGAGGGCGGCGATACCCTTTCGGACAGGTTTCCCATGTATTGTTCCAATTATCATTATCATAACTGGGAGGATCGGTGATATACTTTGAACCTTCAGCTGCACGCGGATCAATGGCTGCTGTGCCACTGACAGGAAAGAAGAATCCACCTTGGGAAGGATATTGGGCGAAAGCATATCCACGGGTTCCTCTGTCAACCGAATTCTTTGTTGTTTCATCAGGCGTCGGATCAGTCAGGTTGCATACTGCAAGCTTGGTAGCCAAAGGACGTGTACCGCTCGGAAAGTCGTTTGTTCCTGCATTGATACCGGTTTTAGGCGTAGTACCCGGATCCCAGGGGCGCATCAGATAGTCGGCGGCTTCTCCCTGACGGACGTAGATATTGTGTGTGCCTACTGTTACCCCTTCCCGATATCCATACGAAATAGTGATTAAGCCATAGCGTGGTTGAGCGCTGGGACCGCTTAATTTTCCTGTAAGTCCTACTCTGAAATAAATATAGCTTTCTTTACCGTTCACGGTTCGCAGCTTACTATCCACCTGGTATTGTTCCACATAGTTGTCGTCCAGGTCGCTCGGGAATCCTGAATCATCATCACCTTCTCCGTAGGGATTGGGTTGTGAAGAATCGCTACTCTTGTAAATATGAACCCGGCTGTCTTTAGTTATTTCCGTATCGAGTACAATGAATTCACGTCCTGCCACTACGGTTGCTTCCCACCAACCTATCCCAGTAGAACTTCCACCCGGATGGCTGGCATCAATACGGATTAGGCGTTCGCCTGTCTGATTCCAGCGATGGAAAGTGCCTACGTAGGTGTAGGGTTGAAGCTGGAGGTTGCCGTAGTAAACGTCGTAACTGTCTTGCTGTACGGTGACTTTGATACGTTGATTATCTTTTTCGCCCGCAATATAGGCGGATGCTTCTCTGGGGGTTGCAGAGGTCTCAAAACCAACATTCGGTTCTACGTGAAGATAGATGCCTCCGTCGGGATTGGTCACTTTATCGTTGAGTGATGAATTGTAGGTGTTTTCCTTCAATGAAGATACTTTAATCCAGGAAGTGTCGTCCGAAGGAGAAATAATTTCACCTACTTTAAAATCTTTCTCATCATTGTCTGTTTGGATATAATAATCGGTTATCACTGTTCCGACTTTAGGGGTGACATTTCCTACACGGACTTTGATCTCTTTCAGCAGATTTCCGATTTGGAGTGTGATAAGTCCCGAATTATCCTTGAGTTTACTCGGAGTAATATCTACCACAATATCCCGATAGCTGGCTTCTGCATCTCCCCGTACATTCAAACGCGGGTATGCGCCTGCCGATAATGTAATGCCCTCGTTGCAGGTGATAGAACCATCCGACCAGCTAGGGTCGCTGGTGTAGGAAAGGGTAGTGACATGAACATTGGTGATGGTGGCTGTGGTATTATCCTTTGGATAGATTACAAATTCGGCGTTGGTGACTCCCATATATTGGCGCCCATTGGTGATGATGTCATATGCATAAGGATCAGTCACAGTGATTTCTGTGTCCAGCATCGTGTTGAATGCTTCGCTTTTGGCTGCTTGCTCAAAAGAACCATATCCTGTCTTTTTTACGTTCTTAAGTTTGATAGTATAGATTTTGTTGCGTTCTATATCATAACATTTTTTTGTGACACTACCACCCTCGGTACTCGTTGTTTGTTCGTAGATAATATCTATAGGATACCAGGTGTCGGTACTCGTTCCCGAGCTATGTCCGCGTATTACTATGCGTGTCGGGTTGGGGGTATCACCTATCGAACCTTTGTTTTCAAAACAATAGGCTTTGCTTTCCAGTTTGGTTTGGTCGGTGCCATTATCTACCAAAGGATAGGTCACTACGTTGGTGGCATCCCAAAGAGGTAATGTAGATTGGGGAAGCAAATAACCGGATGGAGCTCCATTGGCTATTCTTATTCCTGTCACAATGAAATCGTTTTTATTTTCTGTTTCTGTAGTTTCTGCTGTGCCGTCCACGTCTATTCTCGCTACCGAGCGAGACAGATTGACTGTGATATTTCCGGTACTACTGCTGATGTTGGTAGGTGCCGACCAACCGCTCATGGGGAGAGGATAGCCAATCCCGGTGCTTTCTTCACTTTTGTCAAGGTCTTTTTGGAGCATAGTGCGAATAGAGGAAAGCTTTGCTCCTGTGTCTAACGATGTCAGTGTAGTGATTTGATCGTCAGATAAGTTGGCTACTACACAGAGATAAACACCTGACTGGGCGTAAAGCTCTGCTGTTGCAGTAGGCGAAGAGGTATTCATTGTTACTTTAACGGGGACTTGTAATAGTACAGGATCGCCGGTTACACCATCAAAGACCATTACCACTGCTTTCTCCAACTTCTTTTCATCGCTGGAAGGGTCGGTGGTGTCTGTGCTCCGTGTAGTGATTGATACTTCAGGCGGAGTGTTGAGCTGGATGCGCATACTTATCATTCCATCTTCAGATGAATGGTATTTGTTGAATGGATCGTCGGAGCAGCCACTTAATAATAAAGTGGCGGCTACTAAACTATATATGTGATGTCGTAGGTTCATAATTATTTTTGTTTTAAGATAATTATTTGGCGGCGCGAACGCAACGGTAATTTATGGTAGAGTTGTCATAGCTAAGGCCGATTATCATATCACTACCGTACGCATTGAAATATGCCAGCATATTATTACTACTTCCATTATCTTTAGTTCCAGACCAAAGGCTTGTTGATAGAAGTGTTGTTTTGAGGCTACTACTACTCTTCATAATCCAATGTAATTCAGAAGCACGTGGTAGTCGCCATCCGTCACCTTTTGCTTGACAGACCTCATATGCTATTTTGGGTGTTGTCGGTCCCAAGAGTGCTTCTGTAAATTGAAGCTTTGGATATGCTTTTTCATTGAAGCAATTATTACCGCTGTATGGATCACCATTACTATTGAAAGTATATGCAGCATATATATCACCCCCACTTTCGGAAAGCAATTTATCATCAGCGACATTCAAGTCTGTTTTATAGTCAACAGTGATATATGATTCTTTCTTTTTCCATTTTGCATACAGGGTAACGTTTGCGGTTAGCTTTCCAGTGTTTGAAGGATATAAAGCTCCGGGTGCATAATCATCTCCTGTACCGTCTTTTTTTGTATTCCATGAGGCAAACTCATAATTATCCATTCGATACTCATCGGGTATTATTGAGGAAGGAATGTGCACAGGTTCTGTATTTTTGGTGACAGATATGGCACGTGGCGCATTTTCGCCGCCATTCGCATCAAAATAAAGTGTTGCCGGATCGAGGATTTTGATACAGCGCATATAGAAAGAGTTAACTTTGCTATAGCCACCGATGGCAGCTTTTGGATTACCGTTTGTCACGAACATGGCGATAGCTTTTTCTTGAGTTGGATCTTCTGAATCATTTTCTTTTGACCAGTAACCGGCTTCGGTTCCTATACCTATAATTTCACCTTTTGTGTCCCGGTATCCGATAGTAGGCATAAATACAGAGTGTAAGTTACTTGGATAGTATAACATGACTCCTGCAGAAGCAACATTGGTAGAGTTGTATTCCACACGATAGTTTTCCATGCTCCTACGGTCAAAATAACCATCCGCATAATATCCCCATGTGATAGGCAGAGCTCCGAGGCTTGCTTTCAATACAGTAATAGTCTTTTCATCTGGGTAAGCATAGGTCTCCGGACAAATATTAACGTCCAGGCTTAATGTCTTGTCAACATCTACCGGGTATTTTGCCGGGGCTCCCATAGAACCAATAGCAGGCCATGGTGTGGGACGTCCCCATTGTGATAAAAGTCCTCCTTGGGTAGGATAATCTACTAATACACCGTCGCTCATCAGATTATAGACACTAAACGGACTGCCTATATTTAGCCCTGTCAGATCTTCCGGCTCTTCACCTTGACGGCAGTAGATGTCAAATGTCGTTATTTTCTTGTCCTTATCCGTGCAGGTTACCTTGACTAAAGCATGACGATTGGTAGTAGTGGTGCTTTTCCAGCCTATCCGGAAATAGATTCTTCCTTTTCCTCGTACAGAAGTTCCAGTGCTTACCGTAGCACCTTCGGGGTTGCGTGGCGAATAAGAATAAAGAGAATTAGTCTGATAGTCGGGACTTGCCATGCGGTCTATACACAAATCTTCCCAGCAGTTTCCTTGTTTTTGTATTTCGGCAGTCCATTCTGTTGAGATGTCGGCATACCATGTAATGATACGTTCGCCTGTTTCTGTGCTACGGTGGAAAGTGCCGATATACGGGGTTTTGTCCCCTCGTGCCACTTCGGTGGTGATGACAGGTTGTACGGTGATGTAGCGCACTAATTTTCCTGCGTGGAGTTTTATGGTAACAGCTTGTCTGGCTTTGTTTGTACCATCTCCGGCAGCGAATGTGTCATAATTAATCAGGTCGAAATATCCCTTATGACTTGATGCGTCAAAATGGAAGTTGGAAATTGTTTCGTCGGATGCACCACTTGCTGATGCATCACTTGTTAACACATCACTTTTGATGATATTGCAGAACGTCTCCGCAACGCTGATAGATTGATTGCCGGAGGCTACAGTTCCGCTCGGATCGATATAGACGCTTTCAGCCGGTTGATTCGTGTAAAAGTAAATGCGTGTGGCGGCTGCGTCGTAGGCGGATACGCTGATGTCTGTCAGGTCGAGAAAGGGGTCCGAGTCGATGGTTACATCTGTTTCTACATTGTTCCATGGAGTAAATTCCGGTTGCAGGGTTATTTCAGCTTTTTCCTCCTTGCCTTTATATTCGATGGCTATTTGGTAGCGGATGGATTCTCCTGCCTGCCAACCGGTAAGAACATCGGCTAGTTTTTCGATTTTGAGCGTCTTTTCTTCTCCTTCTTCGTTCCCTTCTTCTTTCGTTCCTTCTCCTTTGACGGAATAAGTAACCTCCAAAGAGGCGTTCTCGGAAAGTTGTTGAGGCATCAGGAAAAGATAACCTGAAGTGGAAGTAATGTTCTGATATTCTTTTGTAAGGGATAAATCTGATAGTTCGGTTTCCGCTTCCACTTTTTCGGAATCGGAACTGGGAGCGGATGCTGTTGAACTTAGAGTGTATGTGGCACTATTCGGTTCGGTAGATGATGTGTTTATTATCCAGTTTCGTTGCTGGCCATCCATAGGACAGCTTCCTTTATCATAAATGTTTTTCAGTTCGATTTTGGAAATTTTGATGATGGGTAAGGTGCTGGTATTTTCTGTGTTTATTCTTGCTGCAAAACTGATGCGTGTCAAAGCATGTCTTAATAAGACGTTGGCATATCCTTGTGAAGAGGTTTTTGTCTGATTTTTGAGTGGGTTAGCCACTAAGAGGTCGACTTGTTTGGCGGATGTAGCAGCCACCTCGAAATTAAATGTTGGTGTGCCGTTGCTTCCTGTAATTGTCAATCCGTCCGGGTTGTATGGCGCATAAGCGAAAAATGAAACATTTCCGCTTCCCGGCCAGTAGACTTCGGGGGAATAGTTCCAGGAAGAGTTTGCATCGGTACGTGCTACTTGCTGGTTTTTCATAAAGTTCCAGGGGGAATTGTCTGCCCAATCGCTTTCGGTGTGAGCAGCATAAATTCCCATAGAAAGGATAGAAAGAGGGCCTGTTCCCGTAAACCCGGCACTACGGGTGTCTACGCCGTCGCAACTGAAGTGCACGAGGTTTCCTTCTTCGTAAATAGAAGATTCGGAGTCACTACAACCGATTGGAAGCGTGGCAAATATCATGGAAAATAGACAGGTAAATACTGTTTGTGTAATTGCGACTCTCTTCATAGTCATACAAATGTTTGGTTTGCAAATAGTGACCGTGTGGGCGGCCAAGCCCGCACGGTCTGGGTTCTCCACTTTGAAAAAAATGGAGATGGTTTAGTTTAAAGTTTGATGAAAGTGATGTTGCTAGTTTTTGCTGTAGCATCCAATGTTTCACCTACATACTTAGTAGCACTGCCCAAAGTAGCTTTCCAACCGGCAGGAACGATTACGCTAAGTTTACCACTAAATGATGTTATGCCTGAAAGATTAACAGTTACTTTACTAGTGCCTGAAGTACCTCCCAACAAAGTCAGTTCGTCGGCAGAGAAAGTAATGTCTTTAGCGATAGTTCCTGTAACGTTGATAACCCATTCTTTTGCGCGTACTGTAGTTCCTTCATTGATGCGGATAGCAGAAATGAAATCACTGATATATTCAGGAGCAACAAAAGAGTATGTTATGTTAGCATCAAGTTCACTAGTTTTGGTCAAGACAACGATATTGGCACTTGTTCCGTCTAATTTAGGACTGCTTGTTACTTCAGTTGCAGTAGTGTCATCCTTATAATATTTAGCTGACCAGCCAGTTGGAAGACTATTGATGGTAAGAGTTTTCCCCCATACATTAATTCCTGTAAAGTCGTATGTAACTGTACTACCAACAAGTATATTGTTGTCATTCAAACCAGATACAGAAATGTTCTGATTGGCGGTTGATGCCTGACTTAATTGTCCTGTAACTTTGATGCTTGATTTGTAAACTTTCGGAGTACGTGCTGATTTGATGTCATTTATCAGTTGATTAGTATAACCATCAATGAAAGTGCCGTCTACTGATCCTGAATTAGCATTGAATGTAGCAGTCAACAGAGGAACGTTTACATCTACCCAGTTTTCTACAATAGCATTGAAACGGATTGGAACAAGGATTGGATCACCATCAGGGTTGTAACCACCACCACCTGAACCGGAGCCATTATCACCGAATGTGATAAGGTAAGTGATGCGTTTGCCTGCAATCCACTCGCCTAGATCATCTGTAACTGAGCTTACAGGAATACGGATGATACCGTAAGATTCTGTATTATTAGTACCATCAACGTAGTTAGGTGTACCACAGTAATAATATGGTTTTAGATTATCCACTTTTTCCAGAGTGGTAGCTTCTGTAAGTTTAGTATCATTTGCATTAGCTGGATCTTTTACTACAGCCAACAGTTCGATATAACTACCATCATTATCAGCAGCATTAGGATTCCATGCTGCAAATGTTTGTGGCAAAAGAAGTAATGCATTGTTGTTTGCACCTGCTATTTTCTGAATAACAGTATAGTTGCTGTAATCTCCTAGTGTTGCGTTGATAGGAGCAGTGTATGCTTTGGTTTTGTCGATGTTGATAGGATTTGACCAATCTGTTGCTGCTTCTAAACCTTGAACATGATATTTAGCATCAGCTGTACCCGACAAATCCCATGCGATCTTTGTTCCGTTAAATGTCATTTTTTCTGCCGCATTATCTACATTAACAATACGAACGCCACCGATTTTTACATCCAGTCTGGTTGAATTTACGTTTCCTGCTTTAAAAACAATCTGAGTTAGAGCATGCTTGAACGTAATCAGTGTGCGTGATTGCTTGGTTGCTCTCATCTGACCGCCTACTAAAAGGTCTTTTTGACCAGTACCGTCCAATTTATCTTCTGCTATGGTAATTTTATTATCGCCACCATCTTTGTGTGCAGCAGTAATTCCTGTTGAAGCAAAAGTCAGTTTCGTATTAGTATCCCAATTAGCATAAGCAAAGAAATCGATTTTAACCTCATCTCCCGTCGGCCAATAAGGTTCGTTTGCATATTCCCATGAGCCACCATTCCATGCCACATTCTGTGCTGTTCCACCATAGATTGATGCATTATTGTAATAACCGTCAATCGTGAACGACCCTAAAGTCTGCAACGCTTGTGTGTTATTAAATGGATTGTTGTCAGCCGCTCTAGTGCCGGTTAATGCAGAGGTTGCGGAAAAGCGTACTTTTCCGTCATTAGATGTTCCCTGATCAGGCGAATCGATCAGATCATTTTGTGCGCAGCCACTGAAAATGAGTAGAGTTGCTGCAAGCTTCATTGTAAGATTCTTCATAAAATAAAATTTTAATTATTAATAATTCCCCAGGCAATCATTCCCTAGCTTTTCTTCCCATACATAATATTATGCTATGATTGCCAAACTCCATGGTGCTTGTTTTGAATTCTGTTTTTTCTGTTTCGTATTTAAAGGATTAAGTGGTTAATAAATATGTTAGTTGTTGTTATCTATGTTTGCTATTTGACATATTCCATATAGCATAGAATATAAATCCTCCCTGTTTCATTTCATAAGGGTCTCCGGGATAGAAAACGGTACCTGTTCCGTCAGCCTTACTGTTCCATTCTTTAAACTCCAATCCTTCTACAGAACTGAAAAGTTGTTGGGGCAAATTGACTGTTGTTCCCGGCAAATTGCTCCACCAGAACGACTCGCTACTGCCATTGTTGGCTACGAAGTGGAGACGCTGTGGCCCGTCCAGCGGAACATCTACATCGTTCCAATCCTCCACGCCGACGTCCATTCCCCCAACAGGAATCTGTTCCGGCAGCTCCAGATCAACTTCAATTTCCAGTTTATCCCAGTTGTTGTGAGGGTCATTAGGTTCTTCGGGGGTAAAGAGGAATTTGCGTGCTTCTGTTTTCAGATTGATTTCCTTCGAAACCAGCCCACCGGGGAAGACGAAAGGCAATGTCAGTTTGTATGTATCTGTATTTTTGGCTGTATCGTCATATCCCGCTACCGGGCGGACTACCAGCAGGGTACCTTTGAATACAGCATCTTTGCTTCCCGAGTTTCTGTTTGCCTGCGTGAAACTGATGGCATGAGATACGGATTGGGTGGAATACTCATTGGTTCCTGGAAAATACGACTCTGCCATGCCCGACAAAACAGGCGGGTTACGTAATGCAAAATAGTAGCTGGCCCCATTCTGTACATTAAGTACAATAGATACTGCTGTGAATACACGCCACGGAACGAACGTGACAGAGTGGGTCACATCGTTGAAGTTGGCGGCATCCTCCTTCGATGTGGGATGCTTGTGCGCCGCGTAGATCATGTCTTCCGTGACGTCGAAATCCAGTATGCGGTCGGCGGCAAGAGTATCTACTTCTTCTTTTAGTGATCGGGTGATACTGCGTTCGTATTTGGTGTCATCAAGTGCTTTTGTTTCGAGCGTAGACCATTGCTCTATTCCCAGAAACTGGAAATATTTTTCAAATTCATAGGTTTGCTCATTCATTACCACTATGTTGTAGTGTCCTACGGGCAGGTCGACCACTTTACGCACAGGCGGGTAGACTGAAAATACTTCCGTGCGGAAATAGCTGCCGTCTTTATAAATTATGGCACTGGCACTGTTGGGAGAGAGGGCGGAGCGACTCCAATCTATCTTCAGCTCGATCAGCGCGTCGCTGGGATGAAGGAAGCAGAGTTCATCACGCCGACAGCCGGTTGATAGTATCAGCATCAATGTAAATAACAGAAACTGACGAGCGGATATGTTATATATTCTTTTCATACAGGCTATTTTTTGATCTTAAACTGAGGTATCCACACGAGAGAAATTTTTGCCTTGGTCGGGCCGAACCATGTCTGTTTGCGGCGGTCGTACTGTCCGCTGGATAGTATTTTCACTACTTTATGACCATCCATCGGGGTATAGTTGTAGTATTCCGTACTTAGGTAGCCCACACCAAGAGAGTATTCCATGTGCCAGTGTCTGCCTATGGGATGTGCGTAGCCGGCGCTGATGCCGGCGGCAATGAAAAATTCCCCCTGCATACCGTCGCCACCCAGTTGGAAGTCGTACTTTCCGGCTCCTGCATAGAGGCCTGCAAACCATCCGTTGAGCGGATTGTAATCTCCCCAGCGTCGCGCCTTGTTGTTGAGCGACTTGCTGCGCGGAAACCAGTAGCGCCCTTCCAGCGTTCCGGAAAGCATCTGCATTGTGTACTTCTCCGAATAACGGGGGACAGGTGATACTCCGCCGTCATTGCCCAAACCTCCCCACCAGGGGAAGATCCATTCGCCTGCCACTGACCATCGTCTGCCTATCGGCACTTCCAGCTCTACGTTGAAAAGAGTAGCTACATCGAAGAGCAAGTTGGTTTTTATGGCAACCGGCCGGATATATTTGAATGGACGTTGTGGGCTCTGTTGTGGCAGAGCGCACGTAGTGATTAGTGGCATTTCAGGGAGTTTTACCTGCTCCGTTATGGGAGTTTGTAATACTTCCATTCTTTTGGGATAGAAAATGAGACAGGTACCCCCGATGCGTAAATAAGGTAATATATGATATTTGATGTATTGATAGGCGACTCCTTTACCGATGCGGTTGAGCCTCCGTTCCATTTCTACTTTATTGATCGGCATTTCAACCAGGCGCAGAACTTCTTCTTTAAAAGGAACTTGCGGATCTGCTTTCACTATCATGTGAAGCCCCTCCCAGTTTTCGCCCAATGCATGACCACATATCTTGTCCGATTCCAAAGATGGATATTTTTGTCTGAGGAAACGGATGATAGTGGCCAGTCGGCGTTCGGAAAGTTTTTGGTTATAAATGGGCGGACCCTCCGGTGAAGCGGTAGCTGTAATGACTACCGAATCCATTTGTGATAATAAAATTGGATTGGAGAAAAGACGGTCTATTTCTTGTAATACTCGCCCATTACTCATATAGTCTGTGTGTAATGCATCTTTATCCCATGGAAAATAGAGTACCAATATCCTTGAGGAAGGAGGTACACTGTTTTTTATTTCTTCCTGTGCTTTCAGTGGAGAATAGAGCAACTGTAGAAAGAATAGAAACATTAATAAGGTAATTTGCTTCATGAAAATAATGCTGTTATGTTGTGTGTGAAAAAAGTAATATTGTTTCTTGAGACTTAATCAATACAATATTGATGATTTTGTCCGCTTAATAGATAATTGATGCTTTTCAGTAACTCACTTGTCTTGAATGGCTTGGCTATGAATCCATTACATCCGGCATTGGATGCTTCTTTCTGTTTGTCAACATCGGCCGTGATTGCAAGGATGGGAATGTCTTTGTTGAATTCACGTATGGCTTTGATTGCTGCCAATCCATCCATGATGGGCATGCGTATGTCCATTAGTATAATGTCAAATAATAATTCTTTCGCTTTTTTGACAGCTTTTTCACCGTTATTCACTCTTATCAGGTTGTACCCTTTGAGTATTATCTTAAGTAGAAGATAGTTGGTGTCGTTATCTTCTGCCAGTAAAATCCTTATGTAGGACTTACTTTCGTTTTTGTTTGTTCCGTTTGGTGCCATATTTTTTTCATTTTGTTGAAATAAATATTTTTTTTGTTGTTCCCTTGACTTTCTTTTCTTAAAGACTTGTCAATCTGTAGAATATGACTCCTTTTTGATGCGTTTTTAACGAACGTATAAAATGCTTCATTTTTTTGAGATTTATTAATACAATTATAAATAATGAAATATGTGGCTATAAAACAAATAGTTAAGTTTGTGTGATGTTATTTGATTTTTTTTATTATCTTTGTACTGCAGAATTAAAGAAGCATTTTATACGTTCGTTAAAAACGATTCAAAAAGGGAAGTTTAGTGAGTTGTAAGGGGAATTTTATGAAAGAAATATGTTCTTATTGTTTACTGTGAAATTTTACTCTTTTTGGTGTGCTTTTTCTTTATTCATTAACATAATAAAACAATTGCGATAAACTATTAAGGCGTTACTGCTATTATATCTTAAATAAAATGAGATTTTAGTTATGGTAATAGCTTATTTGAGGGTAAGTACAGGGAAGCAGCATATAGAAAATCAAAGAGAAGAAATTCTTCGATATGCTTCTAGCCGACAATTATCTATTGACTGTTGGATAGAGGAGACAGTAAGTGGGAAGACAAATCAAAAGTCGAGAAAATTAGGTAAACTCGTTAGTGGATTAAAAAAAGGAGATGTACTGATTGTGACTGAAGTTTCCCGTTTAAGTCGTTCGCTTCATGAAATTATGGTGATTATGAAACATTGTATAGATACAGGAGTAGCTGTTCATAGTACGAAGGAAAGCTATGTGTTTGATGACAGCCTGAATAGTAAAGTCTTGAGCTTTGCTTTCGGATTGGCAGCAGAAATTGAACATAAGCTGATGTCACAGCGTACAAGGGAAGCATTGGCTGTAAGAAAAGCCAACGGCCAACATGTTGGCAGAGTGCATGGCTCTGATTACTTGTATCAGAAAGCTGTTGATAAGAAGGCTGAAATAATGTCGGCAGTCCGCAACGGACTAACGATCGGACAGATCTGTATCAAGTTTGGTTTCTCACGAACTATATTGCAGAAATTGAGGGAAAATATTCCTGAGGTAGATGCTGAGATCAAGAAACGAAATGCATTGAAAGGGAATAGGTGGGCAGAAGCTTAAGTTTGTCATCAAGGTATTTTTAGGAAGGTAACTATAGGGAAGTATATGTCTTACCCTGGATTTTGTTGACTCTAATAAGTCTCAACTAAAACCAATGAAAG
>OGMD01000450.1_pt1 | contig 18671 bp, 13 predicted proteins | sample 1573041 | NCBI WGS metagenome assembly OGMD01 (sample SAMEA2582007, study PRJEB24529) | metagenome | biome: Human gut stool | place: China | collected 2011 | reverse complement strand
GTTGAAAATACAATGAAAGAAATATGGAATGAGCGCGAACGTAATTTAAAAACACTGATCTTCAACAATAATCCCAAAGATGTATTGACAATGGGCGATATTGCAAAAGATGCAGATATTGAGATACCTACGATATATTATATGTTTGGGAAGGCCAATAATTCAAAACTCCATAGTTTTGTTGTAACGGATGAAGATATGTTGTCTTTTTGTCAATCATGGCTAACCGAGGATAAACGTCCTAAAGTTCTTTCACGTATATTAGGAGATAAGTTTTTATTATTCCTTGGCTGCAATTATCCCGATTGGTTAATTCGATTTATTTGGTATTCCATGCGCCGTAACCTAGACAAATCGGGAATGCTTGTAGATGAACAATTGGAAGATACACTTATTGATTTCTTAAATAGAGTTCATATCAATACACAAAAAGATCCCGAATTTGTGATAAGAGAAATTGAAAAAAGAATCGGAGAACGAATGAAGCTATACAACATCCGAAAGTTTGATACTCCCCAAGAAAGAACAGATGTATTTATTTCTTATTCAAGAGCAGATGAACACATTGCAGAAAAGTTATACAACAGCCTCACAAATAAAGGACTAAATGTATGGTATGACCGAAAAAATCTGGCAGCAGGAGACAAATGGTTAGAGCGAATAAATAATGCCATAAAATCAACCAAATTTTGTGTAGTACTTATCTCAAAAAATATTGCTTCACAAGTTTACGAAAGCCATGTCTACCGGAAAGAATGGAATATGGCCATTGAACACGCCAAAGGAATGGGAAGTAAACGAGGATTCATTATTCCTATTTGCATGGATAATATTGATTTGTACGAAAATAGCTTAGATCTGCCTGATAGTCTTAGAAGTCATAATGCCTTATATATCAATGAGAACGATGATCTTTCAGATATAGCAAGTAATATTATGGATCGTGTGAATGGTTTAGCCAAATAACTATTAAAAACTCATTAGCTTATGAAAGAGATGAAAAATCCTTGGTTAGGGTTAAAAACATATGAAGAAGGTCAGATATTATATGGCAGGACAGAAGAGATAAATACGCTCTCCCAAAATATTCTTTTTAACATCCAGACTGTCATTTATGGAAAATCCGGAATAGGTAAATCGTCTATTTTAAATGCTGGTATATTCCCTATTCTTCGCCGCTCAAATTTTTTCCCTGTTAAAATACGTTTAGTCCACAATGATTCTGCCAATAGCTACAACAAACAAATCAGGAAATGTTTAATAGATAGTTTATATCACCTACGTAAAGAATACATAGATTCTGATGGAGTACTAAAGACTCGGGAAGCAAAAGGGCGATACGAAAAACTAAGTATCCGATACGACTACAAGCATGAAGAAAGTTTATGGGAATTTTTCCATAGACACGCTTTTTACGACGAAAAAGGGACAAGAATTCAACCCATTCTTGTATTTGACCAATTCGAAGAAATTTTTACTCTCGAAAAGGATCAGGAACGCATAGTCGTTTTTTTTAATGAGTTGGCTGATTTAATAAATAATGTGGCACCTGATTATTTGTGTGAGAATGATTCACCTAATACACTGGTTTCCGATGATATAATCAAAAAAAGTACAAACATCGCCATTGATGACGAATTGCTTGATGAAGAATACTACTCTTCTCTTACAGGATATTTGACCTATTCAAATTTTCATATCATATTATCCATACGTGAGGACTTTCTATCTTATCTGGAGCGCAATATAAGCAATATACCTTTACTTAAACACAATAGATATTGTCTTAAACCGTTAAGCGAAGATCAAGCTGCCACTATTATTATGGATCCGCGTCCTGGATTAATTTCCAAAGAAGTGGCTAAAGACATCATTTGCAAAGTAACAGGAGCCAAGTCAACAGACTTTGAAATTGATGACAATCCTGAAATAGAAGTAGATTCTGCAATCCTTTCTCTCTTCCTAAGCGAAATCTATGAGAAAAAGCATGAGGGGGATAAAGCGGTATCAAAAGAATTGATAGAAGAATTTGGCGACAATATTATACATGATTTCTACGAGAGAACCATACAGAAAGTTACTCCTGAATGTACTGAATATTTAGAAAGAAGGTTAGTTACAGATGATGGAAGAAGAGATAGTATTTTCGAAGTTCGAGCATTAAACAAAGGTATTAAATATGAAGAACTGCAGATATTAAAAGAACAACGCCTCATCCGGGAATTTCCTTGGAATAATGAAATGCGTATAGAATATATGCATGACATCCTATGTCCTATAGTTATACAAAGAAGAGAAGAAAGAAAAAAACTAGAAGAACAGAAAAAAAAGGATTACGAAAGACTGGAAGAAATACGCATAGCACAAATAAACACAGAGAAATTAAAACAACGTAATAAACAATTACTTATTGGACTTATAGTGGCACTATTATCCATTGTTGCCACAGCATTATTTATATGGGATGGCTATTTCCGCGAAATAGATACACGTTATGGTATTATCATAAAACAAAATGGTTGGTTCACAGGATTAGAAAAACTATCAAAAGAAGAGGCCTCTTACCGTCCCTGTCACTATATACTAAAAAAGAAAGGTCGATGGGCAAAACATGCATATTGGATGGAAGCAAGAAATGGTTATGATCAGTTAACTACTGATCATGGTTTTGGCGCATATATTCTTAATCAATATGATGATACCGACAAAGGTGCCAATACAAAAATGGTGGAAAAATTAAAAACCGTATGTCAGTGGGAAACAATCTGTAACCGAGAAGGCAACTTCGTCGTCCAAGAACGAGCCTTAGACAAAGAAGGTAATTTAGTATTCTGCTACAATCGTACACAAACAGAAGAAGCCAACAAAGTAATTAGTACTTATGCAGATGAATATGGCTTCCCCATTATTTTGCGAGATTCGTGCTATTTCTATTTACGCACAACATATGACAACAGAGGTTTTGAAATACTTTTTGATTTTTTTGATGACAATGGTCATCCGATAACTAACAAAGACGGCGCTTTCCAAACGAAAAAAACTTATTTGGAAAATGGTATTCCCGACTCTGAGTTTTCTCTCTTTTTTAGTGGACAGAAGATGTTGGACAGATTCGACAATTGTGGTTGGAAAAATACCCAATATAGTGACGATAATCTCCGTGCAGTGGAATCTATATCTTTAAATGCAGATAGCGTACCATGCAGAATAACCATTGCCTCAAAAACTATTGCAAAAAGATGGATTTATGATAAACATGGAAGAATAGAAACAGAAACCTATTGGAATGGTTATGGAAAACCGGACATGAATGGATATAATGTTCATGGATATGAATATAAATATAATCGGCATGGTCAAATTACACATTGCTATAGGATAGATTCTTTAGGCAACAGATGTAAAGATCAATTAGGGTATCTCGATTATCATCGAGAATATGACGAACGCGGCAATGAAATCATTTCAGAAATGATAGCACAAGATTCTATAAAAAATGGATGCAGATATAAATATTCTGAAGATGATGTTCTTTTAGAAGAAGATAATTACTATGTGTACAATAGTGACACTACTTATACATACAAGTATCGAAAAGATATAGCACAAAGAAGCACTTTTAAATATATAGCTGGAATGTGCTGTATCAGAGAAGAATGGGACGAGAAAAACCATCAGACACTTTGGGCATATTATGATACTTTAAACATTAATCCAATAGAATATTATGGCTATCACTGTAATAAAATAGATTTCAGATATTTAGGGAAAATAACCAAATATACTGATAGCTACTATGACAAGAACGGAAAACGTTGCTGTACAAATGAGAATAAATGGTCTTATGCAGAATACACAGTAGATTCCATTAAAAACACATATAGCATAATAAGATATGACTCTCTCAATAATTTTTATGAGGGATTCAAAAATTGTTATACAAGCGACTTCAAAAAGAAAACATCAGAAGAAAGCTTAGATCCCAATGGAAACACTATGCGCACATATCAAAATGGAACATTTTATTTTAAGGAGAGACTTATTTATCCAATCAAGCCCTCTCTCTCATCAAAATGCATCGGTTGGTATGGAATTAATGAATTTGATGAACCTTCTTTAGTAAAGTCCGGTAGCAATATTTACTATGGATACTACTCTCGCAACAATAAAAACTTATATTTTGACGAAAATGGACATCTAAAAAACAACGCTAATGACAATGCTCAACAACCATTTTTAGCATATATTGAAATATCTGTCCCCAATAATCAATTAGGATTCCAACAAGGAGATGTTGTATTGAAATGTAATAATTGGCTAATGGAATTTGATGTTAATGATCCAAATAAATCTTTCAACGACATATCTTACTGGTTTAAAAGAGAGAAACGAACTTTTCATGTAGCCCGCTTCAATAAAATGAAAAGAAACTATGGCATAATAAAAATAGTAGTAGACGAATCGACAGATATTGACAAATACATAGAGTTCAAAAGATTTCATTATACAAGGCAGGAAAAAAAGCGTATTTCGACTTTAGTGGAAGAAGCGTTCTACAAGCCTATCATTATGATTGAACCTAACGATACGACCTCTTTAGTATACAAAGCCGGACTTCATCGTAACGCTGTGCTATTGGAGTATAATGATTGGAATTGTCAAATGAAAATAGATACTGCAACAATTAGTTCTGTAATAAAAAGCAATATAAAAAAGACAAAACATATTGTGTTTTTTGATTTTGATAGTCTAAAAGCCAAAGAACTAACAATAAAAGTTGATACTTTAGGACTACAAATGTATTCTAAAAAAATACTTCCAACGTTACATGATTTTTTCATAATGCAGTACCAACAAAGAAAAAAAGATCAATAACCAAATAGTAAGGCACTGTCCATTATTATGCGTAAAACAGGAAAAAGCATCATAAAGATATGATTCTTTTTCCTGTTTGCATTTTTATTAATTGTGCCTAAAATTACTGTATGAAATGAATGTTTGTTATCATTTAATATAGTTTTCGAGATCCGCAAAAACCTGTTCACCTAACTGGTCGATAGAATTAAAATAATAGACGATTCGTTCTTTCTCTATTTCGTTCAATAGTTCTACCATTTTTTCACTGTTATCTTCCGTCGCAATACCCTCTTTTGCATCTTTAGCAATATAGACCAAAATTGGTTTGTTGGAAGCCAACGCTTCCCTATATTCTATTTCGGTCATTGACATATTAGATTTTTTATCAACATAGCCATACCGTGCTCCGAATATACCAAGATAGATATCTGCTTTCTTCACCTCATCAGTAATTACCGAAGTTACCTTATTGGCATTAGCACCCCAGTTTTCCATACAAATGGGAACCATTCTACGTTTAATGATCCTATCAATTATCGCTTTGCGATATTCTTTCATATCTTCAAATGTTGAACTTAGGAAAACTGATTTAAAACTACTGCTAAGTGTGTCTGCACTTTCAACTTCTTTTATCTCCCGCATACACGAGTATCTGATTTTATTGTTCTCATCAAGTTGATAGTGTAATGTTTTTATCTGTTCATTATCGTTTTTCTCAATAGCCTCAATCAGTTTAATCTCAAAATTCATCCTTTGCTCCTCAAGCTTTATCAGATAACTATTTAAATGGTTCAACCGCATTGATTTTCCATCCCACTGCTTTGTGTTAGTTTCTGTTTCAGCTGGATTAATTTCGGTGATATCAACACCTGACGTAAACATCCTACGATAAAATTGTTCGAAGAAAACAATATAATCAATGGCTGTTCTCCTGCCGTAACGATCCATCAGATAAATATAAATATCTAATTTTTCACCGGATTTCGATAAGAATTCAGAAATTGCCATTGACATAAAGTGAGCAACGTCTTCCAGATTATACCGCGCAGCCCCAGTACCTATCGCAGGGAAAGCGATACTTTTTAACTCCAGAACAGACAATAAGTTCAAGCTCTTTTTAATAATATTATTAATGGACTTTTCAACTGTCACCTCATCTTTTAGAGACCAGTCTATGGTAATGGCATGAAAAACATATTTTGAGTCTAATTTTCCAGCCGATGTAACTACCACATCCCCCATTTGGCATGGCACGTTTTTCCGGGCATCTTTGGATATTGCATCTCCACCCGCTCTAAGGATAGCCGCAGAAACTCCGCCACCCATAGAAAGAAAAGCATCATCAGAACTGACAATGACATCAGTCATTGCCGTAGTGATATCGCCGAACTTTATTATCAATCTGGATTTACCAAACTGGTAGGTTTTTTCATCATTCATATCTACCTATCATGTTAAAAGCTCAATTTTCGGAAGCTTAATTTTAGAAACAAAAATAAAGATTCCAGACGAACTATACAAGTGTTCTTGCTAGCATTTTGTTTCATACCATCTCATTCCTCTTTCAGAGCGGTATAAAACCGTTGCCGGGACTGATGCAATGTCGAAATGGCAACTGGAATAAGTTCTTCCAGTTTGTGCTCTTTATCTAACATATTCTCAAAACACACCCACACACTATCATTGTTAACTACGAGTTTGGCAACTTTCATCGAATTGTTCACATTGTTGATAGCACGCAATACTTCCAATTCATTTTCTTCACTTACATCATAGATGTTAGGAATTAATAGATTGAAGAAGCTTTCATCATTCACATCTTCCATATAGATATAATTTGTCATCTGGTACTTAAACGCGATGCCAAAGTCCTCCTTCACTGGAACTAAACCTTCATTTTTCAATGCTTCAAATACTTTTTCTACTGTTTTCATGATTCTAATTATTTAAGTTAAACATCTTATTTATAGGTAGCAAAACCAATTCTCCTGCGTTCCTCTAACCTGCCGAATTGTAGTCCGGCATACATAGATTCATAAAAGCTTCTCTGCTCCTTAGTTACCGATTTTCGAATTTTTCCTATTTCATCCATCAAGAGTTCCTGCGAAATAGGAATATCTTTCATTGCCGCTGCCAACGCTGTTTCATTGACAATAAAAGTGATATCACTGGCTACATATCCTTCAGTCTTGTCAGCCAAGATCTCACAATCGATACCATCCTTGCAGCATCTGTCTTTCAATTGAAAGGCAAATAAGGATGCTCTCGCTTCTTTATCCGGTAAAGGAACATAGATCAACTTATCTATTCTTCCTGTACGAAGCACAGCCGGATCAATTCTGTCGGGACGATTAGAAGTGCCTATTACAAATATTCCTCTTTCGGCACAGTTATTTAGCTGGCTTAAGAATTCATTTACTTCCCCCGATTGACCAACATTATCCATCCGTGAGCGATCTGGCACCATTGCATCAAATTCATCAAAACAAATCACAGCCGGTGCTTTCTTTTCAGCTTCACTAAACAGTTCGGCAATCTTACCTTGCGTCCCATGAATATAGATAGAGCCAAGATCTGATGCTTTCACCATCATAAAATTCAAACCGGATTCTTGAGCAAACTTTTCTGCAATATATGTTTTTCCACATCCCGGAGGACCATACAGCAATGCACCATTCGGGATTTTCAGTTTGTACTTTTCTACTTTCTCTTTATTCTTGAGTAAAAACAATACATCCTTATAGAATATCTGTTTCACTTCTTCCATTCCGGCTACATCCGCAAAACCGTTTCCTGTCTGCCTTTTTATCTTTTCATCCCATGGAGAAACATTTTCTTGTTCTATAGATACTGGAGATGTTTTATTCACTATGGACACCTCGTCAATCAGTCCTTTCTTAAAGGTTTCTATATCTGAAAATCTTTTTTCATAATCCAATGCCAATACCTTTCTCAGAATGTGTTGCTGATTGTCCGTCAACATCAATTCTTCCGGAAACAGGAGTTCTGCTTCACGGGCCTTTTTTACCATTTTCTTGCATAGTTTGGCATCGTAGGGGGGATTCGGGAAGTCTGTCTGCCAGGGAGCTTTTCCTGTCAGCATCTCATACAACAATGCTCCTGCAGAAAACTGATCGGATCGTTCATTATACATTCCCATATACGTTTCCGGTGCACGATACCACGGATTTAAGTCATCAGTCGGAAATGAAGCTACTCCACACCGCCGATAAGATAAATGTCCGGTACCAATAATACGTACCTTTGTCTCACATTCCTCATTTTCACAGAGCAAAATATTACGAGGTGTCACATCATTATGAATAATTGCCCGTTCTTGCCGATGTAAACAAGATAGCCCATCCAGGACTCGATGAATAATCGGTATTGCCTCATCCCATGAATAACGTTTTCCTTCAACCAGTAAATCTGAAAGACGTTTGCTTTCTATATATTCACGAATCAAACAGTGATATTCTTTCCCGTTCAATGAAACGGTATCATATAAATGTATGGGTATAAAACAATCATTATACATTTCATCCCGGATATCTCCTTCAATCAAAGTTCCTTCTCCTGATAATTGTTTTGACGGAATTTCAGCCACATCATACAATTTCAGCAAAACTTTGTTATGTTCTTCCCGTACACTGGTAGCAAGATAAGTTTGCTCATATCCGTACATTGATTTCAAGAATGTATCTACTCGAAAATCATTAATCTGTTGTCCGACATTTAACATACGCATCATATTATCTATAAATAATTCCAATTCATTTATATAAAAAGAGATTATAATAGATGGAAATCTATCACCTATACATAAATAATCTTCCCAGCGTCGTTCCAGCTTTAATAAAAAAGTCTCTGCCATATAGCTAGAGCAGAGACTTACCTAATATCCTACGATTGCATTTATGCACCTATAATAACAGGATTCTCTTTACTCACCACTGGTCTGAAGATTTTAGCTACATTTTCTGAAATATAAGTCCAGAAAATTTTCAGTCCCTCTTTTATTCGGGAGATGATATGTAAACCGGAAAAATACTCTATAACTTTATCATAGGCATCACCCAATCCATTCAAGATAGGCTCCTCAACGTTGTCATAAAGCCAGTCCAATGCTTTATACATTCCGTATCCACCAATCAATACGCCAGCTATGAGTCCAAGAGTTGCCGAACCAATCAGACTACTTAATACAAGACTTACTGTTCCGATTCCCAATAACATAAGATGCAAATTGATCCAAATGAAAAGCCCGATAATAAGTGCTCCGCCAATGCATTTCAATAAGTCAAACGCAGTCTCCCATGAAATCAAGCCACTTTTAGCTTGAGCCACTACTTTACTACGTTCCATGCCTGCAGCTACACTCATCCCCAAAAGTTCTGCATCAATTTCTCCGGAAAGTGAGGGTAAACGTTTATTCTTATAGGCTACATAAGCCGCCAACGCTGCATACGCCTTATAATCCATTTCCTGTAATCCTTTTGTTACCAAAGTCTCGGCTAATTGAGAATCCACCTCAAGCGTCTCAAGCAATTCTTGCATTTGTTTGTCTCCTGCTATATAAATAGCATTATTCTCAATGGTATCCCGAAGCTGATTCTTCAAATCAGCTAGCTGCTCCTCTGAAATTCCTTCAATAACCTGTGAGTCCATTGATTTAAAAGCCTCAAATTTTGCGATGACATCCGCATTGGCGTCGGCAAGAAGATCGCCTAATACTGTTATGTCCAGCGTCTTCATTACAGAGATAAAGTTAAGTATACAAGCGGCTTGTTCTTGTGGAGTACGATCCTTAATTTGTTCCATACAACGTTCATAAAGACTATCGTTCCCTGCTTGTTGCTCACGCAACTCTTCATAATTCGCAGTAAACCCTGTTACGCCCTTCAGTAAATCCCGGGCCACATTAGAAGCTAATTCCGGAGAAATATAAGTAAGACGCTCTTGAAGTATACTTATCATATTTTCCTTTACAGATTTACTGGCATCAACACTATTTACAAACGTTTCGGTTAAAGAGGTAATGATATTCATTTCCTCATTAGTAAAGTTGAAATTTGACTTCATAATACTTTAAATTTGATTGTTACTATTTCTGTTCTTTACTACTAATACTGCAAAAAACAAAAAAGTAACAACTCAATCTAAAATATTTTTGTTATCCTCTAATAACAATGAAGTTAGAATATCTTTCATACTGCATTCCCTCAAGGATTTTCCTGAATTAAGATTAACGTCACCCAGGCTTTGAGCAACTGACTTTAAAGGAATGTGACCTTCCTTTGTCTTTAAATCCATCAAGGCTGCAATAGGGTCCGAAGCAGAAGAAAGTAATAATTCATCCTTCGCATTATTGCGCATTTCTTCTATTACGTCGAAAATCAGCTCAAAATTATCCGATAAATATCTCCGGGCTTCATCGGTCTCTTCCTTAGTTGTAGTACCTTGCGCATACTTTTTCAATAATTCGTCCTTATCCATCTTCATTACTATTTAAAAGATATAATTACTGGGGCAAAATAATGCCTTTAGCATATACAAAATGATCCTCTTTTCTCATGATAAGAGGTGTAGCAAAGTTAACGCTATCGCTTTCTAAAAAATATTCATTCCAATCCAATGTTACGTCTAGCCCTGAAGGTCCGTCAATAACCAAGACGCCCGCTTGTTCTAACACCTCTTTCAATTGGCAAACATATTCCATTATGGCAGCACGTGCTGACTCCACGTTTGTTTCTTGCAGATTTTCAAAGTAATCCTGCTCGATTTGCAGGACAAATGGCTTTACGCTTTTCCATAGATTTTCATAAAACAAAAGGTTCATATTATGTTGTGCCTCTTCCAAACGTTCTCGACAGCTTTTCAAACGTTCTTGAAGCAAATTAAAATCTTCTGTTGTTTCTATTTCGTATTTTTCTATATCCATCAGAATCATCTCGTTCTGGTTTAAGTCATACTTCCGGATATTATTCTGCAATATAATGAGTAAGTTTCGAATGGGATCAATATATTTACCAATCAACCGTTCAATCACTTTCTGTTCAATAGTCTTGTTTTCATCAAGATAGCAATTCGTATATCCCCAAATACGGGCAAAAGAGGACAGAAATCCTCCTACATTACTAAAAAAATGATTGTAATTATCAATACGCTTCAACTCATAATACTCTTTACTATATAATTCAAAAGAAGATCGAATCTGCCCTCTTGCATACTTCACCAAGGCATCATTTTGTTTTTCCAAAGAATCAATTTTTTTCTTCAGAGGGTCAACTTTTGAATCAATAATTTCGATCAACGTTCTTTTTACCGACTCATAGTCACTTGTAGATATCATTCCCATACGCCACTATTTAAAGATTTAACAATGAGTTCCTTTATAATAAATCAAATCATCTTGCCGCACAATTGCCGGCATTTCTCTTGCATATGGAGAAGATGACAAAACAAAATATTCGTTCTGCTGTTCGACTGTAGCATCACAATAGAAAATACAGTGTATCTCATAACGTTCAATCACGTCCTTTATTGAAGCCGAAAACTTCTTCGCCGAACGGATTACTTCAGATGCAGGTTGATCTTCCATATTCTCATTGGTGCAATATATATTTATTATCGGTAATAAATCTTGCAATAAACGGTTATAGAAATTCCCATTTGCGTTACCCTTAAGTGTATTCATTTCCTTTTCTATACGAAATAATTCATTTTGCAAAATGTTGTTTGTTCGTTCATCTGTTTTCAAATGCTCTATATCAACTCCAATATTAAACAAATAAGTATTCTTATCCATTACTGGCCTAGGAACATCAGGAAGCACAAACATACCATCTTTGAAGCTCAACTTAGCCATAGCTACATTATGCAGATTATTAAATACAAGACCCGCAATACGAGAAGCTAACTGTTCTTCATCCAGGGAAGAATTCAGGAATCCCAGCAAGCGCTGCAAATAATAAAGAATACCCTCATTGCAAATGATACTTTTGCACAGGTTATAATTATGAGTAATACCATTCAGTTCAACATAACGGCTCCAGCACTTTTCAATTAGATTATTCATGTTATTCATCGCCACCCGATTATCTATTAATGACCGGGTACCTCCTTCTTTTGCTGGTAATTGACGTATCTCTTTTTCTTTAGAAAAATAATAATAGCAACCGATTACCACACATGCTATAATTATCAATATTCCCCAAAACAGGTTTTTATACTCATCCATAACCTTTACCTTTTTAATTGTTCGACATGTGAATCATAATAGATAAGAATTGGTTTTTGAACACAACAAGGAATATTCTCGCAAATGGTAAAGTCGTCCACATAATGATCTAAAACCAAATCAGTCCCTTTAACAATCAATTCTCCTGTGACGGGTTCTATTTTTAACTCCAAGCCTGATTCTGATTTCATCTGTTTACCTATCCCCGTAGAAGTTTTTCCGGAATAGAAATGAGTGATTCCATCGCGTGTCTTTACCGTAGGAGTTTTGGGATTTAACGAACATACCGAATAAATATTATCAACCGGTCCTTTCCATCCCTCTACATTAAAAAACAATTTCGCTTCACTAGTCAACACATACATGGTATAATTAGGTCCTACACCAATAGAAACGATATTGCTTAAGTTACTTAAAATGTTATTTCGATAGTTCGAAAATGTACGCCCCTTGTTTGTCAATGCAAGCAACATCTTACCACAAATTACGACTTTCACAAATTTCTCATCTTCCTCTACTGGAAAATCAAAATCATCCATCGGATTCAATAAGGAAGTATATGGCAACAAACATCCATTAGCTATACCTATAAATCCACCTTCATCGTCTGGGCAAAATTGAGTAATTTCATCGTCAACAGAATACGTAAAAGTTTGTTCTGTGGCAAAGATATAGCGCCCTATCGTAGCTTTTCCACCTCCATTATAAACAAGGTAATTACAATGATCAGTAGATACAGCAAACCTTAGAATAAACTCCACAAAATAATTTCCAACAAAGTTTGCGAATAGAGTTTCTCCATTTTTTAGCCGAATCATATCCAAAATCATCCCATCTTGATTTTTCACAATGAGTGTAGCAAAACCGTCTAACTTAGAAGCATTGATAATCTTCACTGTACGAAGTTCGTTCTTTATGACTTCCGTTGCTACAAATAATGTAAATTCCATCCGTTGGTCAGAATGTAATACAAGTGCATTGGGTATGTATTCAACACCATCACTAGCCTCTGCCGGAATACCCATCAACTCTTTCACAGAGATACTCTTATGAGCCAATTCGTGAAGTAACACAATTTTAAGTTTTCCCGCATCAATTTCCTTTATCTCATTAGCACCATCAACAGTCAAATAAGTCAGAGGGATTGATACATTATCATCACATTCCATGATAACCGCACCATCACTAAATGTCAGGGATATGCCTGCCATTCCATCAGTTAGGATACTTCTAAGAATCTGTTGGATTATCAGGTCCTTACCCTCTGTAAAAAGAGTATCATCTATCGCAACTCTACGCACTAACCCTAAGACAACGTCTAAATCAAAGAACTTTCTAAATAGTACGTCTGACGTTATAACAGTTCCATTTATTTTAATCATTGTGCTTAATTTTATTCTGTTCTTCCAACTGATATTCTTCTATCATCTCTTGAATTTGCTTATAAAGTAACTCATCATATCCGTTTACTTCACCTGCATAATCATCAATTGTCTTCTTTCTTATATTTACTTTACGAATATCAATCAAATTAGTCTTTGAAGAAGGTGCAAAATGATTTCGTGCCAAACCAAACAGACATTCCACGATCTTATCCATATCCGTTTCTCCATAAGTTTGAGCCTCCATAATAGAATCCTTCAATGCTTGTTTAAAAGGTTCCACCATATACAAATAACCACTCGCATTATTCTGCTTATGATTCAAAGAATCCAAATAAACAAGGAATTTAGCATCATCCACAATCCCCTGAATATCAGCTCCGGTCATAAACTTTCCATGCTTTCCGCAGAATGAAAGAATCTCATCTAAGAACTTATCTGTAAAGATCTCCGGTTCAAACAGTTTCTTCAACACATCATTCTTACCTCCAATAACTCCCTGAAAAATGTATTTACACTCTTGTTTAGTAGGCATAAAAGTAAAAAACTTCCGGTCAAAACGCCCCCGACGAAGAAATTCAGGAGGTAAGGAAGAAATCTTATTAGCTGTAGCAAAGATGAAACAAGCGGAACGCTTCTCCTGCATCCAAGTAAGAAAAGTTCCAAAATTACGGCTAGCGGTACCACCATCAGCCTCTCCAGAAGAGCCTGCGCCTGCAAAAGCCTTCTCTATTTCATCGATCCATAACACGCAAGGAGCCAAAGATTCGGCCAAGTGAATGACACGTCGTAAGTTCTGTTCACTTTCTCCCTGATATCTACTCAATAATCCCCCCATGTCCATCGAAATAAGAGGAACACCCAATATCCTGGCAATTTCCTCCGCCAACAACGACTTGCCTGTTCCCGGAACTCCTGAAACCAAAATGCCTTTAGGAGAATCTATGGCCCAAACATTACTTGCTTCCAAAGGATTCTCAAATAGCTTTTTACGAGAGCTAATCCATTCCTTAACACATTCTAAGCCGGCAGCTGTTTTATCTCCAAGTTCTTTACTTTTAAGCAAACCTGACTTTTGAAGTATTTGTTTCTTTTCATCTCCAATAATCTGCAATGAAACCTTTTCCACCGCAATATCTGAAACACTGCCACATTCCAATAGAATTTTCCGAAGAACTTCTTTTATCTTTCCTTTGGTAAATCCTCTAAAATTCACCGTCATCGAATCCAGCAAATGCTCATAAGGCTGCGCTTCATGTTCATCTCTTGCAAAATCACAAATAATCTCTTTAATCTCCTCATCCTTTAAATGAGGAACTGTGACAACCTCCACATAGGGTTCAATCCCTTTTGGCAAAGCTACTACAGGCGATTGCAGAATTATAAACCGACGAAGAATAGCATCTCCCGGCAATGCAGAAAGATGTTCGCTAACCAGCCGTTCCAAGATTTTTGCTGTTTCAGCGTCATTCTTAAAGTTTCTGCAAGCAATCACCATCGGGACTTCTCCTTTCACTCCGGTTTTGCTATACTTGAATCCTGTGTGTTCTACCACAAAGGAATTTCTAGTATAAGTCTTTTCTCCGTTAGTTGTATTTATATCATCAAAATAGCTGGAAAGAGCCCCATTCACTATTGAGATATTTGCGGGTCTGATATGTTCTACTTTGTTTTCATGGTCCAACCTTAACCAACCTTCATCACAGTCTTTATACCAAAAAGGCAATAATCTTTCAGAACGTAAAAGTACATCCAACAAAGTCATGTCTTCTGTTTCCAGATACAATATAGGAATACCTGCAGACATTGCTGCCGCACACTTTTCTATTACATAATCCAATTGTCTTCTCATAGTCCTACTAGTTAAAAATACAATGACACATTATCTACAGCTCTGTTTATAACAGGATCCAGGTTTTCTATAATCATGTTTACCATCTTCTTTTCGTTCTCGCTCGAAATACAGTTTAACTCCAAAGAAGTCTTGATCAACCTGATATTGTCATTTTTCTTGGTTCGCAAGTTTGCGAGTACTTTTTCCCGGTCACTTTTTGAACATACTTTATATCGGTTTTCCTGAAAGGCTTTATCCATCTTATCACACAATTCTGTTTCAAACGCCCAGTCCAGGAACATACATATAAGATAAAAAGGCAATAAGGCCAATGCTACAAGAAAATTATTTTTCAATGCACGGGAAATAGTATCTTCAAAGTCTATTTCATCAATTAAAAGTCCCGCAAATTTCAAAGAGTCTACATTTGAGACAAGATCTACAATACGTGTCCACTCATTAGAATCTATAGAGAATTTATCAATGGAACGGGCGGATAACTTACCGGGAAACGCAGATTCAAATAATTCATTTACTGTACTGACAATTATTGATTTTATCCCTTCATTTCCTGTTTTATTCAGATAAGACTTAAGTACTTCCTTTACAGCCAGTTTTACCTGAGTCTTGCGATCCGTCATGAACTCTTCTGTACATTTCTTCAGAATAGAATCAAGCGACATAGAACTACCATTATTAACCCACCAACTGATTTTACCTTCTACATATTCAAAAACAATTGGAGCTAAACGTTCGGCAAGTGCAGATTTTAATACATTCCCATTACTATTGATGGCTGCAGCTATTTTCTCTTTAGCTGTATGAACCAAACAAAATGCTTCCAAATCAGTACGAGTTGCCCATGATAGCCCACGAGAGACACAATAAGACGGTTCAGGATCACGTACAATAGTAGCCTTCGGATAAATCTCTTTCGCATTCTCCTCTACAAAATCCATACGCGAAGCACCACCCGTCAACAGTACAAGTCCATCAAACTCGCTTTTGCCTACCTTTGACAGCCAATTCTTCTTACAGCGAGACAAAAAATTTCTATGTAAATCAGACCATGTCCCACGCACCACCGGACATTCGTCGGTACTATAGCAAACTTCAACACCATGTGTTATTTGATGCATAAAGTCCGGTGTAAGCTTTTTCATACAAAGATCATCATTATTGAATTCCAGTACCACCTTCGAACCGCTTCCCGGAGCTATGTAGAAAGCCTCTTTGGCAGTTCTCAAATCCAATTTTGCAATCTCATAGTCTACAATATCAGTCTTCTTATGTTTTGATTGCTGACAGAATTCCCTTATCATAACCTCCTCGATAAAAGAGGCACCCAATGGAATACTTTCATCATTCTGAGTATTTGTTTCAAAGTCAATCGAAGTGGAATCCAGTGTACTGGAACCATGATCTTCTACAAATACCCCTTTATGAAACTTATTCCGAAAGTCAGGAAGCTTATAATGCTCTTTATAGACTTTAATCAATGAAGCACGAGATTCGGGCATAATGATGACAGAGAGATTGAAACCACACCTTTTCACACTCTCTGTGAGAATCTTTGCATAAGCAACATCCATCCCGCCTGACAACCATTCCGAACTCGACGGACAACCTATGGCAAGAATACCCTTTCCTGAAAAATCTCTTGCATTATTCTTTTTTATCGATAAAAGGCCTTGCAATAACATCTCCTGAATCAGTTGTTTTTTAGTTATTTGCGTAGCCTCATAAAGTTCTCCACTTTCCAAGCGAGCAGGCTTTACTTTGAAGCAAGTAAAAAGATTACCATCTGTATTTGGTAAAAGGACTTCAGTACGCCCAGAAAGGAACTCACCATTTTTCTTTCTAAACAGGGCACTAAAAACTTTCCGGTCTTCATTCTTATTAAAATAAAGGTCGATTGGAGAAGGATCATTTGTCTGCAGGTTCCAATAAGATGCAGAAATTTCTCCATGTCCCAGATCAAATCCGATCACATAGTTAAAACAACGTTTTAAGATTTCCTCATCACTTATGCCAAATCTACCAAAATTAAGTAAAGCCATATCATTTCAGTTTAAAAGTTACAGAACCGTTATCATCAAGTTTAAATTCCTCCTTCTTTTTTTCATCATCAGCTTTTTGTTCCTGAAGTTTCTCTTCCACATATTCACGAAGTTCCGGACGTAGTTCATCAGGGCGAAGTGTACGCACAGGAGTTACATTTCCAACCAACATATTCAAAGCCCCATCCGGATTGCGTTTCAACTCATCCATAAACAGAAATGCATTGAATTCATTCATTTTTCTATATTTTCGAAGCTCCGAAAATGTTATTCCCGAATATTTCAACTTTGGTTCTATACCATTCGTAAACCAGTCAACAAATGCTTTCTGAATCTCCGGTTCGGTATGTATCAAACGCCAAACCGTGTGAAAGACCTGTTGTTCTGTATATTTGTACGGTGTGTTCATCATCCGCTTACGGAGACTTACATATTTCAAGATAATTGTAATCTGAGTATTCATTAGATTATTTTTTAAAATTAAAAATTCTCCGTTATTTTCTCCGCTATCTGACGTGCATCAGCTTCTACAGCCTGCTGTTGGTAGAGTACAAAGTCCACTTCGGCAGGTATATAATTCCCCTCCATAAAGTTCAATGCCCACAAATGTAATTGTTCTTCTGAACCATAACTGAAAGTTTCATCCGTCACGGCCCGATATTGTAGGGCATGTCGGCATTCATGGAATATAGTTGTAACCATTGCACGTATCACTTCTGCTTCATCCGAGGCCAAAATATCCAAATTAATTGCTATACCATTAGTTTCTCTATCAAAGAATCCTAACGTATAACTTCCTATTTCACTGGCTGGCGCAAAAGTTATCGAATCAATATCTACACGATAAAGCTGGTTAGCCCGCTCTATCAAGGCTTTCATCAATTCTACACGTTGTTCCAAAGTCTGATGTTTAAACCGTTGCTCTATTCCTGCAGGAAAGAATTCAGCCATCAGTGCTCTGCCACACTCTACCAGCCGTTGATCTTCTTCCGTAAGAGGCAATGTGACCAAATACTCTTCGCATTTCTTGCGAATGCTGTTTTGCCTTAATTTTCGGAATCCCCAAGATATACCGGACAGGACGGCTTCCACTGCAAGGTATAATGCCAATGCGGCTCCTACTGAAACGATTACTTCTATCATATTTTATTGTATTTATTACTAATAGTCTGAATTACGAAAAAGTAACACCTTTCTTCAAATATTTTTTTGCTTCTTCCCTGAATCGTTCCAACGCTCGTTTGTTGGACATTTTAACAGCGCCTTCGGACATTCCTAATTGTTCTGCCAGTTTTTTC
>OGMD01000424.1_pt1 | contig 19277 bp, 15 predicted proteins | sample 1573041 | NCBI WGS metagenome assembly OGMD01 (sample SAMEA2582007, study PRJEB24529) | metagenome | biome: Human gut stool | place: China | collected 2011 | reverse complement strand
CAGGGGAAGGCGTAGCACACTCTAAACGCTGGTATGTCGCTCTGGTTCGTATGCACCACGAGAAGAAAGTAGCCCAGTATTTAGCCAAGATGGGGATTGAGAATTTTGTACCAGTCCAACATGAAATCCATCAATGGAGTGACCGCCGTAAGGTGGTTGAATCTGTGTTACTTCCAATGATGGTTTTTGTGCATGCTGATTCTAAAGAACGTAAAGAGGTTCTTTCCTTTTCTACGGTTAGTCGGTATATGGTAATGCGCGGTGAGAGCAGTCCGACTATCATTCCAGATGAACAAATGGCCCGTTTCCGTTTTATGCTCGACTATTCAAAAGAGGTGATATCTATGAATAGCGCTCCTTTGTCACGTGGCGAAAAGGTACGTGTTGTCAAAGGTCCTTTGACTGGTCTTGTAGGAGAACTTGTTATGGTAGATGGGAGAAGTAAGATTGCTGTCCGGTTGAATATGTTAGGGTGTGCTTGTGCGGATATGCCGGTTGGATATGTGGAATTGATAGGAGAAAAAGTGATGAATTTGTGACTGAATTAAATAAATTAATCATCTTAAGATCGGTTATATAGTATATTCTTAATAAATCTATATGCTATAGGATAGTGATTTCTTTATTTCTCAGAGTGATAGATTTAAATTGAGTTAGCAATTTTATGATAGCAATTTATTTTCTTGTTTTAAACAATGCCCAATAATATATCTGAAAATAATAGACGTATTGCCAAAAATACAGTTTTGCTTTATACAAGAATGTTGCTGACTATGGGAGTTGCTTTGTATACAAGTAGAATTGTTTTGCAGACTTTGGGCATTGTTGATTATGGTTTATATAATGTCGTTGGTGGTATTGTGGCAATGTTTACTTTCTTGAATGGTGCTATGGCTGGAGCTACTCAACGTTTTTTAAATTATGCATTAGGGGAAAATGATGTTGAAAAATTACGTTTAATTTTTTCAACAAGTGTATTTGTTCATGCCGCTATTGCGATGATCATTTTTCTATTGGCAGAAACTCTAGGACTATGGTTTCTTTATAATGAGTTGGTAATACCAGAGAACAGAATGGATGCAGCATTTTGGGTGTATCAGTGTTCTATTTTGTCATGTATTATAATGATCATGAGTGCACCTTACAATGCAGTTATTATAGCTCGTGAAAGAATGGGAGCTTTTGCGTATATATCTATATTGGAAGTTGTATTGAAATTAGTGATTGTTTATTTACTTACTGCTTTTGATATTGATAAATTGATGTTTTATGCAATTCTGATTCTTCTAGTTCAAGTATCAATTAGGCTTGTATATCAGATTTATTGTAACAAATATTTTTATGAGAGTAAGATACTTTTTGTTTTTAATAAAAAGATATTTAGTGAAATGGGGAGTTTTGCAGGATGGAATTTGTTAGGGAATTTTGCGATTATTGGACTGACTCAAGGACTCAATATCTTGTTGAATATCTTTTTCGGTCCTACAGTCAATGCAGCTAGAGGTATTGCAGTACAAGTACAGCAAGCGATAAATGGATTTTCCTCAAATTTTCAGACTGCAATTAATCCTCAAATAACGAAATCCTATGCATCTCAAGATGTAGTATATATGCATTCTTTGATAATACGAAGTGCGAAATTCTCTTTTATTGTTTTATTCTTATTATCGTTGCCAGTTTTGATAGAAACAAATCAGATATTAAATATCTGGTTAAAGAATGTTCCCAGCTATTCAGTGAGTTTTATTAGATTGATTTTATTTATATCATTATTAGATGCTATGGCAAATTCTGTGTCTACAGCAATTAATGCAGTAGGTCGAATTAAAGTATACCAAATAACGATTGGAGTCATACTTTTGATGGTAGTTCCTATATCATATCTATTTTTAAAATTGGGTTTTCATCCTGAAATAGTCTTTATTGTATATGCTTGTGTTAATCTTTTGGGGCAAATAGTTCGCTTGTTCTTTGCTAAAAGAATTGTGAAAATAAGAATTAAAGATTTTGTTGTCAAAGTTTATTTAAAGGTGATTTTGGTAAGCTTTTCATCAATGATTATTCCTATTTGTATATCTTATTTAATGTCCCCTAGTATTGTGCGTCTTCTGTTAGTTTCATGTATTTCATTTGTTTCTACAGGATTTTCTATATACTACATCGGATTAGATTTGTCAGAGCGTCAGTTAATCAAGAATATAATAATCAATAAATTAAATTATAGAAAAAGATGAAGCCAATAGCTATCATTACATTTCACTCTTCACATAATAGTGGTTCTATGCTTCAAGCGTACGCTTTACAGAACAAACTTAAAGAATTAGGTTACGAGAATGATATCATAGATTTTTCTAATGATGGACAACGAAAATTATACTCTGTAATGCCTTCTGTTGTGTGGCATGGATTTGTAAGAAAAACATTAATACTTAGATGGCTTAAAACATTGCCTTATTATTTTATATTAGAGAATCAAAAGAAGTTCTATTTAGATTTTAAATCTAGTTATTTAGATATGACTTTTAAAGAGTATCGAAATAATAAAGAATTATGTAGTGAGAATTTTGAATATAGTTATTATATCACAGGAAGTGACCAAGTTTGGAATATAAAATGTATTGATGCGGATGATGCTTATTTCTTGAATTTTGTAAAAAAAGGGATTAAGATTGCTTATGCGGTATCTTTAGGTGCAAATATTATAAAAAACACTACTGATAATGTCAATAAGTACAGAGAATATATTATGGATTTTAATTATATTTCTGTAAGAGAGACAAATGCAGTAGCACAAATTAGTGATTTAGGTGGAAAAAATGTGGAAATGTGTATTGATCCGACTTTATTTTATAATCAAAATGAGTGGGAAGCACATTTACCTGTAGGTGATAGAATTGTAAAAGAAGAATATATTTTTTATTATGCTTTTTCATATTCTGATGAGGTAAATAAAACTGTTGTTGAAATTTCTAGAAAATACAAATTGCCTGTTTATATTATGGACGCTCGTGTATGGGGGCCAATGGATAAGAAAAAGAATGGATTTAAACTGTGTGGTGTGTCTGGACCATTGGCTTTTCTTAATCTTATGAAGTATGCTAAGTTATCATTAACGACCTCATTTCATGGCACTGTTTTCTCTGTTATTTTTCAAAAGAAATTTTGGTTTATTGATAGTTCAATGCATAGTGAGCAAGATGATAGAGCTTCATCGTTATTGAAACAATTAGGATTAATGGATAAACTAATATATGGGGATAAGCTGTTAGAATCTAATATCTTCCAAGATATTCATTATGAACATGTTTATGAAAATATTAGAAATCTTCAAGAAAATGCTATCGCTTTCTTACATAAGAGTGTTAAATGATATATTTTCATAGTAGATGAAGAATCATGTTTTTTTAATACAAGCTCATGCCTATCCAGAACTTCTATTAACATTGGTTGAAAGACTAAAAGCACCTAATCATTACTTTGTTATTCATATTGATAATAAAAGTAAAGTGTTTGATACATTTACTAATTTGGTAAAAGGAGAAAATGTCTATTTTATAAAAAAACGGAGAAATGTGAATTGGGGATCAGTAACTCAAATCTATTTAACGTTAGATTTGATTGAATATGCTATAAATTTGGATTGTGTTTTTGATTATTATCATCTAATTTCTGGACAAGATATGTCTATATATAGTAATATTAAGTTTGATAATTTTTTCGAATCTATAAATAAATCATTTATGGAGTTAGATGCAAAATCTGAAATTAGCCATCGTTATATGTTTTTTCAATTAGATGGACTTATAAATCGTCGTTCTATAATAGGAATGTTTTTTTTCAAAGGTGCAACAAGGCTACAAAATAAACTAAGTAAATATATTAAGTTACGTCCTAATTTGCCACTAAAAGTATATAAAGGATGCAATTGGTGGTCATTAACAAATGAAGCTATTAAATATATTGTAAGTTATATAGATAATAATCCACAATATCTCAAGAGATTTAAATTTACAACGTGTTGTGATGAGGTTTTTTTTCATACTATTTTATTTAATAGCTTTTTGCGGAAAGATATAATTTTAGATGATAAGCGATATACTGATTGGAATGCTAAGGAAGAAGATGAATCATTGCCTAGAATATTGAATGAGTATGATTATTCGAAAATATTATTATCCGGCGCACTTTTCGCTAGAAAGGTTTCATTAGAGAAGTCTGATAAACTTATTAAACTGTTAATTCAGAATGATTAAAATATATTGTTTCTTTTGCTTTTTTTTGATGATATTGACGAATTGTTATTTAACAGCATCGGAAGTTGAAATTTCTATGTTTTCTAAAGTGGCTGTTTTAATTCCTATTCTGCTGTTGCTATTATACACAAAAATAGATTTATTTTTATATAAGAATATATGGTGGGTAATGATCTATGTGTGTGTATTACAGATTGTTACTGATAAGAGGAATCTAGGAGAACACATTCTGTTTTTTGCTCCTATAGCCCTTTATTTGCCATATTATAAATTTATCTTAGTGAAACAGAAATCTCTTCTTTTTTATATACTGATAATTTATCTTTTGGAATGTTCCATTTGTATATGGGAATATCAATCACATACGAATCTTTTTTATCAGATATCTGATGAGTATCAGAGGTTTAGATCGACGGGGATATGGGGACATCCATTAAATAATGCAATGTTGGTTTCTGTATTTATGTTATTTGTATTGTTATCTAAAATTAGTACTAAATTAAAATTTATATTGTTTGCGCTAGGATTTTATACTCTTTTTAGTTTTAATGCACGTGCCTCTATTGTTATGACTTTATTTTCGTCTTTTATTTGCTTCATAATAAATAGAAAGCGAACTATTTATTACTTGCGAAAACATCTTTATATAATTCCTGTGATTATAATTTTATCTATAATTTTCTTTTCTTATTTAAATAATTCAGATCTGGGAGGCAAATTATTTGATAGTGAATCAAGAAATTTGCAGGATAATAGTGCGCAAGCTCGTTTAGGTGCTTTGATGATTTTGAATAATCTAACCTTTGAGGAATGGTTGTTTGGTTTTAAAGCTTACGAGGTGCTATTAAAAAACACAGAATTTGGTTTTATAGAAAGTGGTACTCTAATTATGTTATTTAAATATGGATTGGTAGCTGCTATCCCTGTTTTATTTATTCTTTTTAAAACCTTATTTGTTTTTATGAGAGATATTGAGGTAAAGAATCGTTGGATACTTATTATACATATTTTTGTAATAGGGAGTACGAGCCCTAGTTTTGTGAATTTATTTATATGGGTTTTTATTTACTTGTTTTATACTGCTTTGTTTCTGTCTACACAATATATATCTAAGAAATCAAGATTTTACAAATTATGTTTTCAATAATTATCCCTCTGTATAATAAGAGTAGCTATATTAAGGAGACTATAGAATCAGTTCTCAATCAGTCATATTCAGAATATGAAATAATTATAGTTGATGATTCATCTACAGATAATAGTCTAGAAATTGTAAGATCTATAGTTGATGATAGAATAAGAGTTTATAGTAAAAAAAATGAAGGGGTATCTGCTGCTAGAAATTATGGAATAAAAAAAGTAGTAGGGGATTATATTTGTTTTCTAGATGCAGATGATTTATGGAAAAATAACCATTTGCAAGTGCTTTATGATTTAATATCTAAATATCCACAATGTGGAATCTACTCTACGGCTTATTGTATTTTGAATGATGCAGAAAGAAGTACCGAGAAAAGAGGTATTTTAACATGGGAAACAGATGAAGATAATATAATATCTGATTATTTTAAATTGAAAGTACAGTATAAAACGCAATTCTGTTGGACAAGTGCTGTTTGCGTTAAAAAAGAAATAATCAGGGAAATACATTTTTCATATGGTATAAGAAGAGGAGAGGATTTGGATGTTTGGACTCGTATTATAGTTGATAATGATTACGCTTTTTCTAATAAAATTACTGCATACTATAGAATTAATACAAGTAACAGTTTAAATTCTGAATATACATCATATAAAGATGAATATCCTTATTGGGAATGGAAAAAACTTAATTCGAAATCTCCTTATTTTACTCAATATATAAATAATCATATTTTTATGTTGGCTCGTAATGCTTTTTTGAATAAAAAGTATAAAGAATTTAATGAAATAAAGGCATATATATCAGTAAAGGATGTGGAGTATAAAAAGAGTTTTTTATATATGTGTATTATGTCTAAAATTAATTTATTTTTCTATGATATATAATCGTAAAGAGTTGAAAGAATGTTTGAACCTAGAAAACTCTTTGTATTCTTCGTATATGTTTCCTACATTAAAGAAAAATGTAAAAGCTCTGATAATGCATACAGTTCCTCGAATGCTTTGGGAGTGGCAGAAAAAGTCAAGAAAATCAGACTATTATGATTATCTTGTACAAAAAAGAGGGGGAGGGTTTTACCGCTTTATGCGGTTTTATTATGATTATAAAAAAGGTGTTTTGGCAGAAAGACTTGGACTTGAGATTGTAACTAGTAATATAGGTCCTGGGCTTATGATATATCATCGCAATAATGTTATAAATAGCAATGCTATTATTGGCAAAAATCTGAAATTGCATGGAAATAATGTAATTGGGAATAACGGTATATCAAAAGAAGCTCCAATAATAGGAGATAATGTAAGGCTTGGGATAGGTGCAAAAGTTATAGGAAATATTATAATTGCTAATAATATAACTATAGCAGCTGGTGCCGTAGTCGTTCATTCTTTTGTAGAACCTAGTATAACAATAGCAGGTATCCCTGCGAAAAAAATAAATCGATGATACAACCTAAAATTAGTATTGTACTTCCTATATATAACGTTGAAAAATATTTAGTGCGTTGTATGGATAGTATTTTGAATCAAACTTTGTCGGAAATTGAAATCATAATGGTTGACGATGGTTCGCCAGATAATTGCCCTATTATGTGTGATGATTATGCAGCGAAAGATAAACGTATAAGAGTTATTCATAAAAAAAATGAAGGATTAGGGTATGCACGGAATAGTGGAATGGAAGTTGCGACAGGTGAATATATTGCATTCATAGATGCAGATGATTATATTAGTTTTGAGATGATGAAACAGTTATATGACATAGCAAAAAAAAATCAACTGCAGGCTGTATACTGTGGTATAAAAAGAATAGATCATGTAGGAAATGTTATCGAAGATAATATTGGAGTTAGTTCATATGTGGAATATTCAGGTTATGGTGAGTGCCGTAAGATAGGACTTGAGATGATATCAAGTTTAGATTCTAAAAAACTGGCAGGGAAATTTATGATGTCTGTGTGTCATTCTATATATGATCTTAAATTTTTGCGAGATAATTATATTAAGTTTTATTCTGAAAGAGATTTTATATCAGAAGATATGATTTTTGATATTGATTTTTTTACTAATACAACAAAAGTCGGATTTGTGCCTTATTCTTATTATTATTATTGTTATAACTCAACTTCCTTGTCACATACATTTAAAACAAATGAATATGAACGTATAAAAAAACATTATTTTGAAGTCCTTATAAAATTATCAAAGGCCGGTTTCTCTTCTAGAGAACTTAATGTTGCTCATAAATATATGATAATTAAAACGCGCGCTTATATATATAATTTATATGGTACAGATTTAGATTGTAATGTAAAAAATAAATTAATAAGTGATGTTGTGGAGGATGATTTGCTTTGGGATCAAATAAAAAAAACGAATGTAATAAGAATCTTGCCCCTTAAGTTGAAATTATTTTATATAGCACTACTCTTGAAGCAAGAATGGATACTTAAAATGATTACTTTATATGCTAATAGATACAGTCGGAAATGAAAATACTCCATATAACTAACTGCTTAAGAGGAGGAGGAATACAGAATTTTCTTTTATCTCTTCTATCTGAACAAGTGAAATTGGGATATGATGTCGCTTTAATCGTTATTGAGAAAGATGATTATGAATATAGTCTTCATTTGGAGAATATTCTGAAGAAAAGTGGTGTTCGGATTTATAGATTGAAAAAAAAACGTTCTAGTAAATTTTCATTTCTAAAGACATTATTTGCTTGTAGAAAAGTTACGCAAGCGTATTGTCCAAATATAGTTAACACCCATGGTGAGATGAGTCATATATACGGTGCTTTTGCTACTATGATGTCTTCTATGCCACATTGTATAACAGTTCATAATGCACCAGAATATTGGGATAGAATCAATAAAATCTTGAATTCTAATAAACCTTTAATTTATTGTTCTGACTCAGCTTATGAATTAAGGACTCAGAAGAATAAGGATATTATAGCTATTAATAATGGAATATCTTCTAGTATTTCAAAAAGTGAATCGACTGTAGACTTAAGAAAAGAGCTAAATTTATTGCTAACAGATAAAATTATAGTTTCTGTCGGTTCATTACGGCCCCAGAAAAATTATGATTTCTTGAAGGATATAGTTGATGAATTGAAAGATTCGAGTGTTCATTTTTGTATTTGTGGCGGAAATTATGGAAGTGGGTATATTAATATAGAATTATTTAAAAATTATCCAACAATACATTTTTTGGGATTACGCTCAGATGTTGCGGCTATTCAAAATGCAAGTGACGTTTTCTTGAGTTGTGCGACGTTCGAAGGACTACCAATTGCTGTTCTAGAAGCTTTTTTAAATGGGATTCCTTGTGTTTTATCACCTATTGTACAGCATCAAAAAATAGCAGAAGATGTGGCTTCATGTATCATACCTAAGGAATTTACTGCAAAAGCATTTGTTGATGCTTTGGAAACTGTATTGCTTGATACGCAATCTCATAAAGCGATATCAGAACAACGTATATTTTGTATCAACAAATTTTCAATAGCACACACTGCTAAACAGTATATAGAATTTTATATGAGATTTGTACGATAATGATTCCTAATATTAATTTTGTATTAAATAATAATCTTTGTACAGGCTGTGGAATATGTGAGGATATTTGTCCAAGCCATTCTATAAAAATAAAAAAACAAGATGGTAGATGGAGCCCTGCAATTGATAGTACAACTTGTTTAAATAAAAAGGGGTGTCATAAATGTTATAGGGTTTGTCCTGGCTTAGGTATAAACTTAAAAATGATGTCCGATCAGTTATATGCCATTGGGTATACAGATAAATATATAGGTCATTACTATTCGCTTTATACAGGATATAGTACAAATGAGGAAATTCGTTATCATGGTGCTTCTGGCGGTATGGTAACTCAGTTTCTTATCTACCTTTTGGAGAAAAAAATAATCGATGGAGCTGTTGTCACATCTTTTTCTATGGATGATTGTATAACTCCTATTTCTTATATCGCTCGTTCTAAAGAGGATCTGTTTAAAGCAAGAAGTTCTAAATATTGTCCGGTATCGTTGAATGGAGTTGGAAATGAAATTTGTCAATTAGATGGGCGATATGTAATAGTAGGCTTACCGTGTCATATTCAAGGTTTTAGAAAGAGAGAACAAATAGATAAAAAGTTTAAAGAAAAAATTGTTGGATACTTCTCAATTTATTGTTCTTCAAATCGGACGTTTAATGCACAATCATATTTATTCAATAAATATAATGTATTGAAAAGTGATATCTCTTACTTTTCTTATCGGGATAATGGATGTTTGGGAGATATGATAATAAAGAAAAAAAATCAAAAGACTGTAATCACTGTTCCTTATATTCATTATTATCCTCGTTTAAGAAGTTTCTTTAAGCCAAGACGATGTCTGACTTGTATAGATCACTATGGTGAGTTGGCTGATGTTTGCTTTGGAGATATTCATGTCGAACCTTACATAAATGATAAAGTAGGTATTAATTCATGGATTGTTAGAAATGAATATTTTGATAAACTATTAAAGCAGGCTCAGCAGGAAGGGTATATTATCATGAATGCTTTAGAGGCTAATATACTTAACCAATCGCAGAAGGAAATGCTTTTTTCTAAGAAAAGAAAAGCAAAAGCTTTGATAAATATTGATCGCTTTTTTGGAAAAAAAACAGTATTATATGATATTGTGTTTAATGAAAAAATAACACTAAAAGATTATTTATCTGTTTTTTGTATAAATATACAACGCTTTATTGGACGGCATCGATTTTTGTGGTTTTTAATTGATATTTCTAATTTTAAAAGATAAAATGAAACAAATGAGAAAAGTGGGAGGAGTAGTGATTATGCACCATAATCATAATAATTATGGTACATCATTACAAGGTTTTGCTACAGTAAAAACAATTCAAAACCTAGGATATCCTTTTAGGATTATTAGATATCAAAAAAAAAGAACTATAGTTGAGCTGATGGAAACACTCCCCGGATTGATAAAAAGTGGAGCCGTAAAAGAAGCTAAATTTAGATTATGCAAAAAACTATTCAGAAACACACATCCTGTATATGCACGTAATATATCTGAACGTACCGAATCTGTGAATAGATTCAAAAAAAAATATTTCGATTCTATATCAGATTATTATACAGGTTATGACGAATTGTGTAAAGGGGCAAAAGAGTATGACGTAATATTCGTTGGTAGTGATCAAGTATGGGGACCTCTTAGCTTATATTCTCGTTTTTATAATCTTTTGTTTGTGGATAAGACTATACCTCAATTTTCTTATGCTTCTAGTTTTGGCGTTTCTAATATATTTGAATGGCAAAAAGAAGGAACCAAAGAATTTTTAGATAAGCTGGATGTTATAGGGGTAAGAGAAGTGCATGGTAAGACTATTGTAGATTCACTTTCTAAAAACAAGGCTAAAGTTGTTGTTGATCCTACAATGTTACTGACAAAGCAAGATTGGGAAGAGGTAATATCTAATTCTAATTTAGAAATAAACGAACCGTATATTTTAAGTTATATGTTGGGACCAAGAAGGGATGTGAGGCAAGAAATTATGAATTTAGGTAAACGAATGGGACTTAAGGTTGTTTCTTTCCGTCATATGGATTGGTATGAGCCAGCCGATGAAGGATTTGGAGATATTCCAGTGTATAATGCGGATCCGCTTGATTTTATTAAATTGTTAAGTAGAGCTAAGTATGTATGTACTGATTCATTCCATGGGACTGTTTTCTCTATTCTTTTTCACCGAAAATTTATAACTTTTTATCGCCAATTACCAACAAGCTCGAAATCGACACATTCGCGCATTGATAGTTTATTAGATATTTTGGGACTGAGTGGGCGTCTATTTGATGAGTGTGCTTATGATCAGATAGTGAAAGATATAAACTATGCAAAAGTGGATAATAAGCTACGAGATTTAAGAGAGGACTCATTGGAATTCTTGAAAGGCGCTCTTGAAATAAGAAAAAAGGCACAGTAGGTATTTCCTTGCTATTGTATATACTCTTATTGAATGAACTTTGAATTTTGGGAAAGTACAATAACATCTTATTGAGAATGTGTTAATTGATAGATGTAATAATAAAAATATTAACCTTTCAATTTTATATAATGAAAATTTTACTTGCGAATAAATTCTACTATACTCGTGGTGGAGATTGCATCTGCACCATTAATTTGGAAGAACTTTTAATAAAAAATGGGCATGAAGTGGCTATTTTTGCAATGCAGCATCCACAAAATTTACCGACTCCATGGGATAAATATTTTCCTAGTGAGATTAATTTCAAATTGGGGTTAGGTATGTTGGAAGCCTTTAAACGACCTTTTGGTACAAATGAGGTGAAAAAAAAATTTAATCTTCTATTGGATAATTTTTGTCCAGATGTGTTGCATGTACATAATATACATAGTCAACTCTCACCAATTATTATACAAATAGCACATCAGCGTGGAATAAGAGTTATATGGACACTACATGATTATAAACTACTTTGTCCTAGATATGATTGCTTAAGAAATAGCAGTATATTATGTGAAGAATGTTTTACTGATAAACATAAAGTTCTTGATTATAAATGTATGAAGGGTTCTTATATTGCTAGTTTTTTAGCCTATAAAGAAGCTGTGAAGTGGAATAAGGAGTGTCTCGAAGTTTCAACAGATGTTTTTCTATCACCCAGTCATTTTTTAGCTCATAAGATGGAGCAAGGAGGTTTTAACAAGAAGAAAATACATATACTTTGCAATTTTATAGATGTTTCAAAAACTCTGATAAATAATTATGAGAAACAGGATTATTATTGTTTTATAGGCCGTTTATCACATGAGAAAGGAGTGTCTACCTTAATAGAAGCAGCCAAACAGTTGCCTTATAAGTTGAAGATAATAGGTACTGGCCCTATGGAAAGTGAGTTGAAGGAAATGGGCATTACAGATAATATTGAGTTTCTTGGTTATAAAAACTGGACGGAGATAAAAGTAATAGTAGGTAAAGCACGCTTTAGTGTTATTTCTTCAGAGTGGTATGAGAATAATCCTCTTTCTGTAATAGAAGCTCACTGTTTAGGAACTCCTGTGTTGGGAGCACATATAGGGGGAATACCAGAACTGATTGAAGAAGGAGTTAGTGGTATGCTTTTCGAAGCGAAAGATGTGTTAGATTTGAAAAGAAAGATTAAAATGATGTTTACTCATAGTTTTGATTGTAAAGGTTTGGCAGAAAGGTCACAAAAAAGATACTCATCGGAAAGATATTATGAGAAGGTTATGCAAATTTACAGTATGAAATAATATTTTCTCACTTGTATATATAAATAAAAAATAATGAGCATTATGTCTATAAATAGTACCCCGTGCCCTACGGACGCGAGCATTATCTTGACGTATCGTTGTCCGATGCGTTGTAAGATGTGTAATGTGTGGCAATATCCCACAGAAAAGAGTCAAGAAATACAACCAGAGGAGCTACGTACACTTCCAAAGTTGAAATTTATAAATCTGACAGGCGGAGAACCTTTTATTCGCGAAGATTTGGATAAGATTGTTGAAGAGTGCTATAATCACTCTGATCGTATCGTAATTTCAACATCTGGATGGTTTGAAGACCGTGTAGTAGCGTTGGCCCAGAAATTTCCGAATATTGGTATTCGTATTTCTATCGAGGGGTTGAGTTGCAAGAATGATGAATTGCGTGGACATGCAGGTGGGTTTGATAAAGGCTTGCGTACCTTATTGACATTAAAAGAAATGGGATTGAAAGATATCGGTTTTGGATGTACTGTATCTAATAATAACTCAAAGGATATGCTTTCACTCTATCAATTGAGTAAATCATTAGGAATGGAGTTTGCTACAGCTGCGTTTCATAATTCGTATTATTTCCACAAAGATGATAATGTGATAACAAATAGGGATGAAGTCTGCAAGAATTTTGAGCAATTGATCGAATGGCAATTGAAGGAAAATCATCCAAAAAGTTGGTTTCGTGCTTTCTTCAATATGGGGTTGATAAATTATATAGAGGGAGGGCGCCGTATGTTGCCATGCGAGGCCGGGTCTGCCAATTTCTTTATTGAACCTTATGGAGACGTATATCCATGCAATGGCTTGGAAGAAAAATATTGGATGAAAAAAATGGGTAATATTCGTGAGACTCCGAATTTTATGACTATTTGGGAGAGTGAACAAGCACAGGAGGTGCGTGCTATGGTGCGTAAATGTCCGAAGAACTGCTGGATGGTGGGTACTGCTTCTCCAGTGATGCACAAATACATCAAACATCCACTGAAATGGGCGTTGAAAAATAAATTTCTTAGTATGCAAGGTAAGTCTGCATGTTTGGATAAATGTTGGTATAATGTGGGACAGGATTCTAGTCAGGGGGATTTAAGAGAGAATTTCTAAAATTATGAAAGTTGTAGTAATCGGCACTCGGGGGATTCCCGATATTCTCGGTGGTGTTGAAACACATTGTGAGGAACTTTTCCCTCGTATTGCACAAAAAGGCATTGATATAACTATTATTCGCCGTAAAAGTTATGTTCATGATTCGCTTACAGGATATAAGGGGGTGGATTTAATAGATATAGAGACTCCCAAAAAGAAATCATTCGAAGCTATCATTCATACATTTAAAGCAATTTTGAAGGCCAAAAGTCTGCATGCGGATATTGTGCATATTCATGCTATCGGTCCTGCACTGTTGACTCCTTTGGCGCGTTTACTGGGTATGAAAGTGGTATTTACTCATCATGGTCCAGACTATGACCGGGATAAATGGGGAAAGGCAGCTAAAACAATGTTAAAAACAGGCGAACTAATGGGATGCCTGTTTGCCAATGAAGTGATAGTTATTTCAGAAGTCATTAACGATATTTTGGTACGTAAATATGGTCGAAGAAATTGTCACCTTATTTATAATGGTGTACCTACACCAAGCAAAATCGCTAGTACGGATTATTTGCGGAAATTGGGAATAGGACCATATAAATATATTTTTGCAATGGGACGATTTGTTCCGGAAAAGAATTTTCATCAATTGATTCATGCTTTTGCTGCTTTGAGACAGCAACAATATAAATTAGTGCTTGCTGGAGATACTGATTTTGAAGATGATTATTCAAGGCAACTGAAGGCTTTAGCAAAGGAAAATGGGGTGGTCCTGACTGGTTTCATTAAAGGTGAGAAGTTGTATGAGTTGTTAACGTATGCTCATTGCTTTGTTCTGCCATCTTCTCACGAAGGTTTACCTATTGCTTTATTGGAAGCGATGAGTTATGACCTTCCTGTGATTGTAAGTGATATTCCTGCAAATTTAGAGGTAGGACTAACTTATGATTGTTATTTCCAAACAGGGAATGAAAGACAACTACGAGAGAAGTTACAAAAAAACTTGGAACATGATTTGTTTTCTGAATTCAATTCATTCGATGAGTATAACTGGGATAGAATAGCAGAGCAGGTAGCTTCTGTATACGAAGGTATATTTTGATTTTTATATATTCTAAGTTTATTATTATGCAGGAAATCCAACGTTTTAACAAAGTCCTAAAATTTTTTGTCCTTTTGGGGGATATTATTTTGCTAAACCTGCTTTTATGGGGATTTAATTGGTTTTTAGGTACCCACTTCTGGTGTATACATTGCGGTTCTATCTATCAAGGGATGACTCTTATCACTCTGTGCTATTTACTTTGTAACATGCATTCGGGTGTCATTCTTCATCGTCCTGTGGTCCGTCCTGAGCAAATAATGATCCGTGTCTTACGTAACATGGTTCCTTTTGTCCTTTTTTCGGTCTGCATGTTACTGGTTTTTCATTTTCATTTTTCTCATTCTCGTTTTTTCGGCTTGTTTTATGTCACTCTGATATTTGTTGTTGCCAGCTACCGTTTGATTTTCCGTCATTTTCTGGGTGGGTATCGTAAAAAGGGAGGTAATGTTCGTAAAGTAGTATTGGTTGGCAGTCATGAGAATATGCAGGAACTTTATCACGCAATGACAGATGATCCTACATCCGGCTATTGTGTATCCGGATATTTTGAGGATTTCCCTTCAGACCGTTATCCAAGTAAAGTTTCTTATTTAGGACAACCGAAGGAAGTGCCCCTCTATTTGGAAAAATATTCGGGAGAAATAGATCAACTTTATTGCAGCTTGCCTTCTGTACGTGCAGAGGAGATAGTACCAATCATTAATTATTGTGAGAATCATTTGGTACGTTTTTTTAGTGTACCTAATGTTCGTAACTATTTGAAGCGCAGAATGCATTTTGAATTATTGGGTAATATTCCTGTACTTTCTATTCGTAGAGAACCATTAGAACTTCTTGAGAATCGAGTTTTGAAGCGTGGCTTCGACATTGCATTTTCTTTGCTTTTTTTATTGACCCTTTTTCCTTTTATATATTTGTTGGTGGGCCTGGGGATTAAATTGAGTTCTCCAGGACCCATCTTTTTCAAACAGAAACGTAGTGGGGAAGATGGTCGTGAATTCTGGTGCTATAAATTTCGGTCGATGAAAGTAAATGTGCAATGTGATATGCTTCAGGCAACAGAAGATGATCCCCGTAAAACTCGAATCGGTGAAATAATTCGTAAAACAAGTGTTGATGAATTACCTCAGTTTATAAATGTATTGAAAGGTGATATGTCCATTGTCGGCCCCCGTCCACATATGTTGAAACATACGAAAGAATATTCTCAATTGATCAATAAGTTCATGGTCCGTCATTTTGTGAAGCCTGGCATCACGGGTTGGGCTCAGGTGACTGGTTATCGTGGTGAGACTAGAGAACTTTGGCAGATGGAGGGTCGGGTAATGCGTGACATCTGGTATATTGAGCATTGGACTTTCCTGCTGGATTTATATATTATATACAAAACGGTGTATAATGCCATTCATGGTGAAAAAGAGGCATACTAGAAAATTAAGAATAAAAGGTGGGTGATCCTGCCTTAAAGATAGGAATTAAAAGGGCGTTTAATTATGAATTTAAAAATTATGATGAGAAGACTTAACAAAAGAAATTTATGGTTGGTGTTGCTACCATTTTTATTGACTGCCTGTCAGTCTTATAAGAAGGTGCCATATTTCCAGGATGTGGAAGTGGTGAACGAGATAGAACAACAGGAGAAATTGTATGATGCAAAGATTATGCCTAAGGATTTGTTGACTATTGTGGTATCATGTACTAATCCTGAATTAGCTATACCCTTTAACTTAACAGTTGCTAGCAATGCCAGTCTGACTACGAGTACTTCGTCTTATGTGACTACTCAGCCTGTATTACAACCTTATTTGGTCGATAATGACGGTGACATAAATTTTCCGGTATTAGGAGAATTGAAGTTAGGAGGCTTAACGAAAAGAGAAGCAGAACAGCTGATTATAGATAAACTGAAGCCTTATATGAAGGAAACTCCTATTGTAACGGTACGTATGGTAAATTATAAAATATCAGTTATCGGAGAAGTTACCCGTCCCGGAACTTTTACTATCTCTAATGAGAAAGTAAACCTGTTGGAAGCTTTGGCTATGGCAGGGGACATGACGGTATACGGCCTTCGTGATAATGTGAAGTTGATTCGTGAGGACGCAAACGGCAAACAACAAATTGTATCTTTAGATTTGAATAAGGCAGAGACCATTCTTTCACCTTATTATTGGTTGCAACAGAATGATATTATCTATGTTACTCCCAATAAAGCAAAGGCTCGAAATTCGGATGTAGGTAACAGTACCAGTCTTTGGTTCTCTGCCACTTCTATCTTGGTGTCCATTGTCAGCCTATTAGTAAATATTTTAAAATAATGATTTGCAATGAAAGAAACAGATTTCAACGAAGCAAAAGAATCTAAAGAAGAAAATATAGACATAAAGGAACTGTTGTTTAAGTATTTGATTCATTGGCCTTGGTTCGTGGGAGCAGTTGTGGCATGTTTAATTGCGGCATGGTTTTATCTGCATATGTCCACTCCCGTATACAATATTTCTGCTACGGTTTTGATTAAAGATGATAAAAAGGGTAGTGGTGCCGGAATGTCCACCGAACTGGAAAATTTAGGATTGGATGGTTTAATCTCTTCTTCACAGAATATTGATAATGAGATTGAGGTGCTCCGCTCTAAGACTATCGCCAAAGAGGTTGTTGAAGATTTGGGACTCTATATTTCTTATGCCGATCAGGATGAATTTCCTTCCAGAAATATCTATAAGGCTTCACCTGTTCAAGTGAGCCTGACTCCACAGGAGGCTGATTTATTGGAAGAACCGATGCTTGTGGAGATGACATTGCAACCTCAGGGAAGCATGGATGTGAATGTGAAGATAGGCGATGATGAATATCAGAAGCACTTCGAAAAATTACCAGCTGTATTTCCTACCGATAAGGGTACATTAGCTTTTTTCCTAACCCCGGATTCAGTATTGTTTTCTAAAAAAGCATTAGGGGAAACAGTGGATACGGAAAAGACTGCGCGTAATATAACAGCAACGATTTACAGACCTTTGGTTGTAGCTAAAGGATATTGCGAAAATATGACTATCGAGCCTACTTCTAAAACAACTTCTGTAGCTGTGATATCATTGAAAAATTCGAATGTGCAACGAGGCAAGGATTTTATCAATAAGTTATTGGAAATGTATAACATCAATACGAATAATGATAAGAATGAAGTAGCGCAAAAGACTGCAGAATTTATCAATGAACGTATTGGCATTATCTCAAAAGAACTAGGAAGTACAGAAAAGGATCTGGAAAGTTTCAAACGCGGGGCAGGCATAACAGATTTAGCCAGTGATGCACAGATTGCTTTGACCGGTAGTGCGGAATATGAAAAGAAGCGTGTGGAGAATCAAACCCAGATTAATCTGCTTCAAGACTTGCAAAAATATATGCAGAATGAAGGTTATGAGGTTCTACCCAGTAATATAGGACTGCAGGATGTCAATCTTGCTGCTGCCATCAACCGCTATAATGATGTGCTTGTAGAGAGAAAACGTTTGCTGCGTACATCAACGGAGACTAATCCTACTATTATAAATCTGGATACCAGTATTCATGCCATGAAAGAGAATGTACAGGTTTCTTTAGATAGGGTGTTGCGTGGATTGTTTATCACAAAAGCAGATTTGGATCGTGAGGCGAACCGTTATTCCCGTCGTATTAGTGAAGCGCCAGGTCAGGAACGTGAATTTGTTAGTATTGCTCGTCAACAGGAAATCAAGGCTGGGCTTTATTTGATGTTGCTCCAGAAGCGTGAAGAGAATGCTATAACTTTGGCTGCCACTGCCAATAATGCTAAGATAATTGACGATGCAATGGCAGATGATGCTCCTGTATCTCCTAAAGGTAAGATGATTTATCTGATCGCTTTAGTGTTAGGAGTCGGAATTCCGGTAGGGGTTATTTATCTGCTCGAATTAATTAAATTCAAGATTGAAGGTCGTGCCGATGTAGAGAAACTCACAAGTTTGCCTATTGTAGGTGATATTCCGTTGACGGATGAAAAGCAAGGTGCTATTGCTGTATTCGAGAACCAAAACAATCTGATGAGCGAAACTTTCCGCAATATTCGTACGAATCTTCAATTCATGCTTGAGAGTGGCAAAAAAGTGATTTTAGTAACTTCTACGGTTAGTGGTGAAGGGAAGTCTTTTGTATCTGCCAATCTTGCTATCAGCTTTTCTCTATTAGGTAAGAAGGTTGTCATTGTTGGTCTTGATATTCGTAAACCGGGTTTGAATAAGGTGTTTAATATTCCGAGAAAAGAAATGGGTATTACTCAATATCTTGCAAACCCAGAAAGTAATTTGATGGATTTAGTACAGCTATCTGACATCAATAAGAATCTAGT
>OGMD01000423.1_pt1 | contig 19281 bp, 16 predicted proteins | sample 1573041 | NCBI WGS metagenome assembly OGMD01 (sample SAMEA2582007, study PRJEB24529) | metagenome | biome: Human gut stool | place: China | collected 2011 | reverse complement strand
AACGGAACCGCATGGCCATCGCCGGCCACAACACCATCCTGTCCGTACTTCCCGCCTACTGGCTCCGCCGTGACCTGGACACCACGCTGATTCCGTCCCGCTACCGCATGTTCTCGGAAGGCACCCCTCTGAAGGTACGCAGGGTGACGCCGGAAGATTCGGCGCGTATAGCGGAGAGATACTTCGATTACAAGCGCATTGCGGAGAACGAACGCAAACGTGACGCGGTGTCACGCAAATATGAGGAGCTGGTTCGTTTCCCTTACCAGGCCGCCCGTCTGGATACGGTCATCAGGAACAGGAACAATACCTTCAGCTATTATTACCGGCAGGAGATGGATGTTACCGATAACACGAAACGTATTGACCTGACAGTAGACGGAAGGATACTTGCCGTCAATGGCAGTTCCGCCAATTTACCGTCCTCGGATACCATTACCTATTATATAAGCAGTATGGTGCAGTTCCTGGACCATGCGCCCCGGTACAGGAAGGAGAAGATATACCGCAAGGCCACGGCCAATACGACCGCCTATATCAATTATCCGGCAGGCAGATACCTGTTTGACGAGGAATACGGGAACAACCGTTCCGAAATAGACAAAGTCCTGGAAGCGATCAACAAGCTGACCTATACCGGTGAGTTGGTGATGGACAGTATTGACATGACCGCCACCGCATCCCCGGAAGGCAGCGCGGCCGCGAACCGTATCCTGTCCAGGCAGCGTGCCGTTGCCTTGAAGGAGTACCTGTCCGGAAGGACGGATGACAGGACCGGCATCGACACCCTGATCCGTCCCCGGTGGATTGGCGAGGACTGGCAGCTTCTTGTCCGCAAGGTACAACAGGATACGGAAATGGATGACAGGTCAGCCGTTCTGGATATCATGTCCTCCGTAAAGGATCCGGACGCAAGGGAGGCCGGGATCCGGAAACGTTTCCCGGATGCCTACAAGCATATCAGGGAGAACTATTATCCTCTGGCACGTGCGGTGAACTTCGCATTCTACCTGCACCGCCGGGATATGATAGAGGAATTCAAATACACCACCGTCCTTGACTCGGCCTACATGCACGGTCTTGACCTGATGGAGGACAGGCAGTACAAGGACGCGCTGGTGATACTGTCGGACTATAACGACTACAACACGGCCATCTGCCTGATGTCACTGGGCTATGATGCACGGGCTGCCGGAATATTGGAATCCCTGCCGGAAAGTTCCAATGTGTGCTACCTGCTGTCCATCCTGTACAGCCGTCTGAAAGACGACGGCAAAGCCGTGTCCTCCTTCATGCGCTCACTGGAACTGGACGGTTCCAAAGCCTATCGCGGTCGTCTTGATCCGGAAATCAACCGGCTGATAACAACGTATAATTTAAACCTGTCGCAATATGAATAAAATAGTAAGAATTCTGCCCGGCATATTCCTGTCCCTGCTGTCACTTTCCTCTTGTGACGGCCTGTTCACCGAGGATTGTATCTACAAAGGATACCTGCACGCCCGTAACGGGTTCCATCACCCTTCCGATATGGGCACACCGGAACAGGCGGAGATGAACCTGATGGTTTTTCCGCTGACCGGTAACGGCGTGGCGGAATATGACAATCTTTCCATTCCTTTTAATGGAAGCGGTGATGCGTATGGGACCTTGCATATCGGGAGTTACGAGTTTCTCGCCTGCAACAAGGATGTCAACATCCTGGAGGATGCGGGCTCCGCCGCCACCGTCCGCTTGCGTGTTCCGACGGAACAGGGAAAGATCACGGCGGAGCAGGGATACGCGTATTCCTCTTCCGTGACCGGTACGGTCATGACTGACGACACCCTGCACGTCACCTGCGAGAGCAAACTGATGGTGCAGCGGATTGTCTTCAACATCACGGTGACGAATACGGGAATCCTGGAATATACCGGAATCACCGCCGAACTTGACGGCGTGACCACAAGCCGGTATGTACGTACAAGGGAAAAGGGAAGCGGTTTCGCCACCCTGCCTTTCACCGTCTCCCCTGAAAAGGAGAATTTCTTCCGGAAGGAAGTGCTGGTGTTCGGCATCAATACCGGGGTGAGCAATGTCATCCGTCTTCATCTGGACGGGGACATGCCCGTGGATGCGGATCTTGACCTGAGTGATGTGTTCAAGGACTTCACCGCTGACGGTATCAGTGTGGACATCACCGTCCGCGTATCCCCGTCCCTACATACCGCATCCGCTTCCATCGAGGACTGGCAGAATGTGGAATGGGGCCAGGGAATAATTACTTATTAATACTGTTTTTTTATCATCAATTTAAAATTTTACAAAATGAAGAAAATGTTTTTGTTCGCAGCGTGTCTTGCCGTATTGGCATGCAGCTGTTCCGAGAATGAAGAAGGAACCGTCAAGGATGTCCGTGCCTCCTTGAAAATCAACGCCAACATCGGTGCTCCCGCTGTTTCCCGCGCGGAAAAGACCGCCTGGGAAGCCGGTGACAAGCTGGGTCTTTATGTCTGCAACGGTACTCTGGGCACTCCGTACAACCAGAATGCCGTCTATACCAACACCCCTTTCACCTATTCAGCTGCCGGATGGACTTCGGAAGAGATCCTGCTGGATGAGAACGAGGCGACGGTGTTCGCTTATTATCCGTATGATGCCACGCTGACCACCCCCTCCGCCCTTCCGGTGGACATCACCACCCAGACGGACCATCTGTACGGACAGGGCGACACCAAGGCGAGCATCCTGAACCGTAATGTGAACATCACGATGAAACATGCCCTTTCACAGGTCGTATTCCGCATGAAGAAAACGGAAGGATACAGACAGGAAGGCGTCCTTACCGGAATCACACTGAAGAATGTCGGTTCCGCCACTCCGTTGTATACCCGTGCCACTATGGATATTTCAACAGGTTCCCTGACAAAAACGACGGCAGGCAATGTGGAATTCAGCGCCGGCGCCACTCTGACAGACAAGGCCGTATCCTTTTCATCCATTGTCGTTCCGGTTGATGCGACAGCGGGCAAGGATATGCAGGCCGTGTTCACCATTGACGGAAAGCAGCTGCAATTCACCTTCCCGGCCGGAACGAAATGGGAACGCTCTTACCGTAATATCTACGACATCGTACTGGGGAATAACGGTCTGGTCATCGGCGGTGCCGATGGCAGCGGTGTGACCATCGAACCCTGGACAGACGATGTGAAAGGTGAAATCCAGCTTGTACCTGTAATCTGACTTTAAGGGGCGGGAAGCCTTTCTTCCCGCCCTGTTACAAACCATATCGGGGCTGCCAATCCCCCATAATCAGACAAAACGATGAAAATGAAGAATATTTTAAACAGCCTTTTCCCCTGGCTGGCCGTGACAACCCTCCTGTCCCTGCAGGGCTGTGAGAATGAGGAAGGCACCGCAATCCACAGCCGTGATACCGTGTCCTTTGAAATTGACGCAGGGGGAGCACGGGCAACCGAGACAACGTTTGAGACCGGGGATGCCATCGGCGTCTATGCGGCAGTACGCATGTCATCAGCGCCTGCAACCTTGAAAACGTCCGGAAACTATGCGGACAACAAGCGGTTCGTCTGGAACGGCTCGCAGTTCGTGGCGGACGGGGACGCCAACGAAATAGCCGCCGGCTATGAAACGGATTATTATGCCTATTACCCCTACAGGGAAGACATGGGCAATCCGTTGGATTATGATTTCAGCATACAGGGGGACCAGCGGGAAGGCATCACGCTTTCCGACTTCATGTATGCGGCCAACAGGAGCGGAACAACCGATAAGGTCATAACGCTCGCCTTCTCCCACCGGCTGTCCCGGCTGCAGGTCACTTATACGCCGGAAGCGGGAGAGGCACTTTCCGGCGTGACCATCCAAAGGGCCAAGGCTACAGCCAATATCAACCTGGGAACCGGCACCGCCAATACCCTTGGAGCCACCTCGGATATACGGATGTATAATGACGGCGGCACATTCACTGCGGTCATTCCGGCGCAGGACCGGGATGCCGACGGTACATTCCTTACCCTTTTATTTGCCGACGGCACAAAAAAGGACTACACCCTTACGGCAAAGAAAGAATTCCTTGCGGGGCATACTACCGTAATTCCGTTCATGGGCAAAGAGCTGCAGTATACCTTTACCGTCAGTCCGGGAACCATCGGCAGCGGCTATTCCGGCGGCATCTATAACTACGAAACGGTTTCAAACAAATATTATTCAATAAACGGGAAGCCATTGCCCGGCACTGAGAGTCCATTGGATTACACGGTTTCAACGACAGACGTCTGGATAACCCCGGACAAGGCGGGCAAAACAATAAAGGTGGCGGAAAACCTGAATACCGCTCCCCGAAACGGCAAGGTCCTGTTTACCCAGGCAGAATCCGGAAGGACTTACATCCTGCCGGTACAACAGTCCTCCGCTACCACGCGGCAGACCTTGCAAATCAGCACAACTGCGGGAAACATACCCGCTGCCGGAGGAAACAAGGCTGTCACAGCCGTTCTCAGCACTTATTATAACGACCACCGGGATCCTGATAAAAAAGAAAATGTAACGGTTTCCCTCAGTGGAACCGGGACGGGATTCAGCCTGTCCGGGAATCAGGTCCTGGCTGTCAACAATACTACGACAAATGCCAGAAGTATTACCGTAAAAGGCAGTTACAACGGCATAACATCGGATAACAGCCTGACCATAACACAGGATGCCGGTGCAAAACAATACGCATCCTGGAGCGACTGGAGTGTAACCGTATCGGCCAATCCGGAAACGGTTGCAAACACGGGAGGTACATCCGTCATCACGGCCGATGCAGCCCGTACCCGTGCGTGGACGTGGAACGGTGTCGGCGGTTCAGGAGGTACGGAAACAGACAGGGCCACACCGTCATTGTCGGCAGCCGGCAGCGGATTCAGCCTGTCCGGAACAACACTGACAGCAGGCAACAACACAACAACATCTGAAAGATCCTGTACAGTCACGGCAACCCATGCCGGTAAATCAGCGACCTGTACAGTCAAGCAGCCGGCCGGAACAACCGGTTACGGAGATTGGAAAGTAAACATATCCGCCAGTCCGACCACTATCGCGGCCGCCGGAGGAACGTCAACGCTGACCTGCTCGGCTGCGCGTGACGTATATACCAATGGGGTAAAGACCGGTACGGAAACCGCCACACCTGTCATCTCGGGCAGTGCAGCCGGATTCAGCCTGTCCGGAAAAACAGTCAGCGCCGGCAACAACACCTCAACAAGCACGCGAAGTATAACATATACGGCAACCCATGCCGGTAAATCAGCCAGCTGTACGATCACCCAGTCTGCAGGAAACAGGCAATATGCGTCATGGAGTGCCTGGAACGTGACAGTGTCAGCCAATCCGGCCACGATAGCCGCAAGCGGAGGCACATCCTCCATCAGCGCGGCGGCAACCCGTACCCGCACATGGACGTGGAACGGTGTCAGCGGTTCCGGCGGTACGGAAACAGACAGGGCCACACCGTCATTGTCGGCAGCCGGCAGCGGATTCAGCCTGTCCGGAACAACACTGACAGCAGGCAACAACACAACAGCGTCTGAAAGGTCCTGCACAGTCACGGCCACTTCAAACGGCAGGTCGGCCGCCTGTACGGTCAGACAGTCCGCCGGCAGTCAGACAACGGAGTACGGCAACTGGACCACGGGCTCATTGTCAGTGTCCGCCAGCCCGTCCGGTATCGGCTCATCCGGAGGCACAAGCCGCCTGAGTGCGACAGCATCACAAAGCCGTCCGAAATACACGAAGTGGAACGGCATAACAACAGGCACCACCACAGAATACCGGAGTGTGGATGTGAGCTCATCCGCCTCATGGTCAGGAAGCGCGTCGGGCTTCAGCCGGAGCGGCACGACTGTCACAGTGGCGGCCAATGGCAGCACTTCATCCCGCAATTGTACCTATACGGCAAGTTACGGAGGAAAATCAGGCCATGTGACAATCCATCAGGATGGAAAGCCCGCCGATGTAATCACCTACGGGTACATATTCACGCTCGGAGCCGTCAGCGGTGATGACGTCGTCTCCACCGGGGGAACCGTCACCTACAGTGTCACCTCACAGAAGATCACATACACCAACGGCAGCGAAACCTCCCGCAGCAATATCGGCTGGTCGGCTTCCGCCAACGTGTCCTGGATCAGTGCCGGCACAAACTCGGCAACCGTCAGTGAAAACCCGACAACTTCCGACCGTAGCGGCACGATTACGCTGACCCAGAACGAAAGCGGAAGGAAACTGTCAATCACTGTATACCAGGACAGAAAGGTATCGGTGGACATAAACTAAAAACTATAAATATGGATAAACCATTCAATCATCTCATTATTTGTCTGACGTTTGTAATGCCGGTTGCAGCCCTCAGCGGCTGCTCCGGCCCTAACGACAGTCCGGAGCAGGACGCCGTCATGTCCATCAGCTCCTGCACGGCACGTGGTGATGACGGGCAGGAAATGTCCGTCAGCGAGTTCGGCATGTTTGTAACGGATACGGCGGGAAACCTGTATCCGGACAACATCCGAGTCCTCAACCGGTCCGGGAAATGGACATTCGCGGAGATTTCCCTGTCGGACGGGGATAAAGGCATATATGCGTATTATCCTTACAACCCGTCCTTCAGCGGCGGAAAGATGGGCCTGGACGCAAGGAGCCAGACAGACTATCTGTATTCGGAAAGGACCATGGTGTCCGGGAACGCACCCTCCGCCTCCATCACCCTGTATCATCTTCTTTCGAAGGTGACTTTCAGAATGCCCGCCGCCGTCACCGCGGTCAGAGTGGCGGATTACAGCTACTCCGCTTCGTACAGTCTTCTGACGGGCTCACTGGAGATAAAACCGGAAAAAGGCACAATATCCTCCGGGACAGGAAGCCTGCTGCTCTATCCCGGTGACAGTCCGGCCATGCACGTGGCGCTGGTGGCCGGCGGACATCCATACGACTTCGTCATGCCGGCGGCGGCATTCCGATCCGGAAAGGAATATGTCTACACTTTGAAAACCGCCGGAAACGGGGTGGAGATAGAGGACATCACCATCACCGGCTGGCAGCCCGGAGGCAATTATGAAGGAACAATAACTGAAAAAGAACAAGAAAGGCAATGAAAAAGAAAATTTATACTTTATCCGTCCTGCTGGCGGCGGTTCTTCCGGCAGGGGCACAATCCATCAAAAGTGACATCAACACCGTCCTGAACGACATCGCACTGCCGGTTTTCCTCGGTGTGATGGTCATGGCGCTTGCCGTAGGCATAGGAAAGAACTGGAGACTCATCAATGACGAGAACAGCGAGGGCAACAAGAAACAGGGATGGATGAACGTCGCCTACATGGTCGGCTATGTCCTTATCGCGGTGACCGTCATCAGCTTCTGCGTGGGCAAGATAGCCGGTGTCAGCTTCTCAATCTGACCGCCATGGAGTACAAGGTGCGCAAAGGGATCGAGAACCCGTGCAAGATACACGGGCTGCTGGTACGCGACTTCTATCTGTTGCTCGGTTACGGCGGATTCGCCGTGGCCGTGCTCCTGCTGAACGTCAAGAGCTGGCTGGAGGACGGTACGACAGGCGGTGAAATGCTTTTCATATTCGTATTGCTTGTCGGATGTGGTCTGTTGTTGGCAAGGAAGTTCTATAAGAATGCCTCAAGGAAGAAGTACAGGCCGCCGCATTGGGAGAAGACGGTTACAAACCGTGATGTGAGAAATGCTTTAATGAAAAAACAGATAGACTACAGAAAATATGAATAGACTTATAACTGACTGTCCCGAAGTGCTGTTTGCTTTTGTCTGGACATTCTTTTTTTGTGTGTCTTTTGTCTTTTATTGTATCACCAAGGAAATAAAAGATTCAAGAAATATACGTATACGTAAAAACAGCACTCCTAAAGAAATTGGAAATAAGGAAATAGGTGGTGAAAACAATGATAAAAAAGAAGATGATAAAGAGTTGCCTCCTTAAACTGTTGCTTTGTCTGTTACCGGTTTTGACATGGCGGAGTTCCCACAGGTTGATGGCTATACCCAACAATAGCATGGGCGGAAGGAGTATTATCATAACTCTCCAAAATATTATAAAGTTGGGGTCAACTCCGGAGAGAGGGCAGGCAAATACCCAGTAAATCCCTGACATACAGGAGCGGATAAATGACCAGTGCGCATAGAGCAATACATAGAAAAACATTAAAATGCTTTTCTCCGATTTCCAACTTTACAGTGATTTTGTCAGTCAATGTTTTAAGGGCTGTACTGATTTCATTCATAAACTAAAAAGATATAAAGATACAATATGTTTTATTGCTGCAAAGATATAAATAACAACTGAACGGGATAACAAATAAAAAAACAAACAATAAGAAAATGGCAAACGAAGGATATTCCATACTGGATGTCATCAATGACGAATACGGTGTCATCCTTACCAGAAACGGCTGCGTGTCTGTAGCGTTCCGCATGTACAATCCGGAATGCTACAGCCTGCACCGTACCGACCTGGAGGAGCGCAACGCGCGTCTCTACCAGGCGTTCAAACACCTGCCCTCCGGCAGCTTCGTGCACAAGCAGGACGTGTTCCTTAAAAGGGAGTGCGTTCATGAGCTGGAAGGGGACAGCTTCATCGACAAGGCGGAACAGAGGCATTTCTCCGGCCGTGAGTATCTGGAACATGACTGTCTTCTGATATTCACCCTGTCCGGCCTGTCCTCCCTGGCAGCCTCGTACAATGCCAACCCGTTCTCCTACCGGGAGAGGCTGCATGTGTCCGACCGGGAGAAACTCACCGAATTTCTGGAGGGGGTGAACTCCGCCATTGGTGTGATAAACAGTATCAGGGACACCCGTCTGGAAAGGATGGCCGCCGCCAGCCTGAGGGAGTATGTCATCCGGTACATCAACTTCTTCCCCCGGGCTGACTGCGACCGTGACATCCATTTCTCCGGAGAGATCACCGTCGACCGGGAGAAAGCGCGTTGCTATACCGTCTGTGACGGTGACTATCTGCCTGACCGCACCGTCAGAAGCGATGTGGAGGACACCACACTGCCCGTGTCCGGATGCAGCCTGTACATGGCGGAACTGGAAGGCCTGGGCGTGCACCTGCACTGCAACCATGCGGTCAACCAGATCCTCTATTTCGAGGGCTCGGAGAAACTTTATGAAGAGTTCTCCCGCCGTGTGGCGGTCTACCGCACCAACAAGGGATGGGACAGGGCCATGCTGGAGCCGAAGGCGGACGAGCTCGAGAACATGCAGAAGGAGATCATGGAGGAGAGGCAGCTCCTCTGCCGTGCCAATTTTTCCGTCATGATATGGGATGACAGCCCGGAACTGCTGGACCGGGCCGAGAAGAAGCTGCGGGAATACCTGACCGTCTCGGACTTCAAATTCTATATACCGTCCTACGAGCATCTGGCCAACATATACCTGGCTTCGGTTCCCGGACAGGAGAAAGGGCTTGACAGCGGTTTCCTGTTCCTGACCCCGCTTTCCCTCGCGCTCTGTCTGTTCATCAACTACACGACATTCACCCCGGATGAGGAAGGGGTGTATTTCAATGACCGTATTTATCAGATACCTTTGAAAAAGGATATCTGGGACGCGAAGAAAAAACGCATACCGGCCCGCAACGGCATCGTGGTGGCATCCACCGGCGGCGGCAAGTCCGTGCTGACACTGAATATCGTGCAGCAGCTCATCGAGCAGGACTATATCGTGGTGGTGGTGGAGTTCGGGTACTCTTTCGGACAGCTCTGCAAGCTTTATCCTGGAATCTCGCTGCATGTGGACTATGACGGGGAGACGCCGCTGGGCCTGAATCCCTTCGATCTGGAGGGCCGTTCCCTTGACAACAACAAGATAGAGGTGCTATCGGGTATCGTGCAGCGTTTCTGGCGCCGCATGTTCGGGAAGGACGAGGAGGAGCAGTCCGTAGCCCTCACAAAATTCATCCAGGATTATTACGCCACCTGCCTGCCGCCCCATTCCTTTCCCTCTTTCTACCGCCACGTGACGGAGCATTATGAGGATATTTGCCGGCGGAAGGACGTAGACCCCAATTATTTTGACCTGTCCTCCTTCCGCCTCATATGCAGCGAGTTCCTTCCCGGTGAACGGTATGCCAATGTATGCAGGACCGACGGAGTGCCCGATTTCGGGAACAGGCGGCTGGTCGTGTTCGAGCTGACGCAGATCAAACAGGACAAGTTCCTCTCCGACCTGGTCATGGCCCTGATCTTCGACGTGATTCATGACAAGATCCTTTCCGACCGGACCAGAAGGGGAATGATCATTTTTGACGAGTATGCCGAGACGGCGCAGATGAAGTCCAGAGGCGAGGATATCAGCATACATTCCGCAGTCGCCTTCTGTTACCAGAAGATACGCAAGGAGAACGGTGCGGTGATGACCATCGTCCAGAGTCCCGACCAGCTTCCCGATGACGAATTTACCAAAGGCATGATCACCAATACCCAGCTGCTGTACATCCTTCCCACAACGGATGTGGTATACAGGGCCGTGGAGAAAAGGTTCGAGATGGGGGGCGACCCCGCCCAGTGCAACATGATGCGGTCCATCCGCAACGACTTTTCCGGGGAGCGTCCGCATTCCGAGTGCTTCATCCGCTTCACCGGCGGCCAGGGGAGGTATGCGGTGGTGGTGCGCAACGAACTGAGCCGGGAGAAGTTCCTCGCCTTCCAGACCGACGGGGAGACATGGGCTGAGATTGACGGCTATTCCAGGACCATGCCGATGGAGGAAGCGATAGGCAGATACATGGAGAGACACCCGTCAAAGGACAGGAAATGAAAGGAGACCGTATGGAAAAAGGATTAAAGGGATACAGGCCGCTTCTGCTTCTGCTCCTGTGCGGCGGAATGACCTTGAAGGCTGCCGCACAGGCGGCGATTACCGACCCTCTCAACACCGCCCAGAGCACACTGACCGCGGGAAATACCGCAGCAACGGTGAAACAGGTGACGGAATCGGTGAACAGGCTCCAGACCGCCCTGGACTATGTCCAGAAGGTGTCCGCCACCGTCAGACGCGCACGGATGTTCACGGACCTGATAGACCGGCAGAACCGGTTGAACAGCAACTGCCTCAGGACGCTGGAAGAGGCGGAGAAGATGGACATGAAGGGGCTGCCGGGCATCACTTCGGCCGTGCAGGACGTGGTGGCGAACAACGCCGCCATCATCTCCCTGACCATGGACATACTCGGCAGTGACCTGAAAATGAACGACAGCGGACGGATAAAGCATCTGAGGAAGTGTCTGGAAAAGCTGAGGGAGCAGGAGGCGGGACTGTCCGCCATCCGTCAGACCATCTCCCGTACACGGACAATCAGACGGAATTTGGGACTTGTAACAAAATAGGAATCAGAACAAAGGAGGAATATCATGAGATTGCTTTCAATTTTTTTCTTTTTTACAGGAATGTCGCTGCATTGCGTGACGGCGGGAGCCCAGTGGGTGGTCACCGACCCCGGCAATACGGCACAGGGAATCATCAATGCCGCCAATACGGCCAGTACGGTGAAGCAGACGGTGGAACAGGTGAACAGGCTCCAGACCGCCCTGGACTATGTCCAGAAGGTGTCCGCCACCGTCAGACGCGCACGGATGTTCACGGACCTGATAGACCGGCAGAACCGGTTGAACAGCAACTGCCTCAGGACGCTGGAAGAGGCGGAGAAGATGGACATGAAGGGGCTGCCGGGCATCACTTCGGCCGTGCAGGACGTGGTGGCGAACAACGCCGCCATCATCTCCCTGACCGGGGATATACTCAGCAGTGACCTGAAAATGAACGACAGCGAACGGATGGAGCAGCTCGACGGATGTCTTCAGGAAGTCCGTCGCCAGGAGGCTTCACTGGGCACCATCAGACAGATCATGTCACATACGCGTACCATCAGACGGAATTTGGGACTTGTAACGGAATAGGAATATGGCATCAATAACAGAAATATCGGTCGAGCATATCCACAATGCTTATGAAAGTATCCGGGGGAACATCGCCGTGGAAGCCTTCTATGCGGTAGTGACGGGATTCATGGCTGTCACGCTCATCCACCGTCTATATACGGTATACCGGGAGGTACAGTCCAACGAGGACGGCACGCCCACCATGAAGGATTACATGAACCTGGTGTGGCAGTATGTATTCTGCATAGCCGCCGTCGCACTGTTCCCCGTGCTGCTGGAAGCCCTGGAAACGGTGTTCGGCAAACTGATGGACGATCTGCAGGCCGGATTCGGCGGAAAGGTCTATGATGTGGCCGACCTGTTCCAGAAGCCGATAATCGCACAGTTCGAGAAACAGTTCAGCGACATGTCGGTAATGGACGTTGCCGGCGTGTTGCTCAATCCGGTCGGCAGTTCGTTCGATTATCTGCTGGCGTATGTGGCCGGCGTCATAGCCGCCCCTTTCTACATGTACGCGCAGACCCTGTTCATAGTCGGCAGATACATGTTCCTGCTCCTGCTGGAACTTATATCCCCTGTGGCGATAGCCTGTTTCTACAACGAGAGTACCCGGACGTATTTCCATACGTGGTGCAAGAACCTGCTGGTCTGTTATCTGATGGTACCGGCCTTCATCCTTGCCAGCAAGTTTTCGGACGCCATCGTCTGCGAGTATGTCATGAACACCTCGTGGAATGTCGTCCTGCAGGTGTTGTTTTCCCTTGCGTTGAAACTGTCCCTGCTGGCGATTGTGAGAGGCAGGATCCATAACCTTTTTTAAAACAACGGAAGAATATGAAAATGGATATAAAGAATATGGTGAGGGACTTCGCCTCACTGGGAGAGGCCAAGAAGCGGTCCTCCGTCTATGTCAAGGCGGTCAGCCTGTTGTGTGCGGCCATCGTCGCCCTGGTGCTGTTCTTCATGAACATGACCGTCCGCGGAGTGACGGACAGGATCCTTGTCGTGAATACCGGCGGAGAGTTCCTGCAATTGAAGTCCATGGAAACGGACAAGTTATACGAGACCCTGTTGAAGGCCCACTGCAACGCGGTGGCCTATTATGTAAACTCTTTCGACAGGATGAGCATCTCCGGAAACCAGGCGCAGGCCGTGTTTCTGGTGGAGAAATCCGAGCTGAACGCCATCTGGAACAAATACCTGAACGACCGCGCCTATGCCGACGCGGCGGACAGGGGTGTCATCTACAAGTGCGTGTTTGAGAAGCTGCACAGGGTCGGGATACGTGATGACGGTTACAACGTGCTGTTCACCTCCATCCTGTCCATCCATGATGCCGGCGGGGTCAAACGTATAAGGATATACAGCCGGGGCGACGCCATACGCACCACCCCGTCCTATCCGGAGAATGTGACAGGCTTCTTCTTCCGGAACTATACACAGGAATACGAGCTGTTGGATAGCTCGGATGGAAACAAAGAAAGGAATTGAATAAAACAGAAGAACATGAAGAAGACTCAAGTAATCATTGTCAGCGTGTTCGGGTTACTTGTCCTTCTTGTCATCTGGACAATCTCCGCGATGAAAGGAAAGGAAGAGAATCAGAACACCGTCCGTCTTAGCACGGACAACAAGGATGTGACCATTACGGATGTGAAGGCCCAGCTCGAGCGTACCCCCCTGCGCAAGCAGGCGGAGGGACAGGGCGGGGACAATCCGGTGGACATAGAGCGTATGCGTCAACTCATCATCAACAGTGAGATGCCGCCGGAAGAGGAATACGGGCGGAAGGCGGATACCGCCTCCTATATCCTTCCCACACAAGAGAACCTGGACAGTATCACCCGTGAACTGCGGAAGAAGAAAAAAAGGAAACAGGAGAAAAAGAAGGTGGAGAAGAAGGAAGAGACAAAGGAAGCCCCTGAGGCAAGGACAAGATTCAACACGGTCGCCTTGCACAAGAGCAGCAGGCGGAACGCCATCCGCGCGTACGTGCATTCCGACCAGGTCGTGATGGCCGGATCCACGCTGAAGATGCGTCTGGGTGAGGACTGTCTCACCGATGACGGCCGTCGGGTGAGGAAGGACTCGCCGGTGTACGGGGAAGTGAGGAAGATAGACGGCGAAAGGGTCATTGTGGAGATCAGGACAGTCAATGTGGGCGGCAATATCCTTCCGTTTAAAAAAGAAGTATATTCTTCTGACGCAATGGAAGGTATCTATGTACCGGGGAACGCAAAGGCGGAAATCAACAAGGATGCCACGGCCGGGGCGGTGGACGGGACAAATCCGCAGATAACCGGAGGCCTGGACATGGGCAGCCAGCTTATTGCCGGAGGCGTGAACGGTGTGGTGAACGCCACCAAGCAGGCCGCAAGCAAGAATATCAAGAAAGTGAAGGTCACCATCAAGACCAACTATGCCGTGTTTCTGATGGAGAAAAAAGAACCGGGGGAAAGCTGACCGGAAACGGCATATTGAAACATTAAAATGGTGTGTATTCACGCCACGAACAGTCAGGGCAAAGAAGTGATGAAAAGGCATCTGTGGATGAGAATGAGAAGCAAAAGTCCCGGATAATGGTCCGGAACCTGAAAAGTAAACAATAAATAAAAACAAAAATTATACAATGGAAACCATACAGGAAATTATAGATACAATAAAACAATGGCCGGCCACAATATGGTGGGTTATGGGAGCTCTTTTCATTATCCCCCGGTTTTGGGATACTCCACCGAGAAAGAAACGAAATAAAGATAAAATGACGGATGATAAGAATAACGACTTAAAAAGTTCAAATATGACTGATAAAAAAGAATTTGGAGGCAACCTGATGGAAGAAGGTGTCATCATGTGGGCCATATTTACCAAAGAGGGGAAAGCAGCCCTGCGTATGGATTACGAAGTACATCCCGAGAATGGAAAAGTCGGCTATGGAAGGTTGTTGTCCCCTGATGTATCCGTACTGCATGAAATCCTCACACCGGATGATGCTGACAGGTTTCTTTCCCTTCCTGAATACGGGATTTCGATACGGATCAGGATGCGCCTACGATATCAGGGAACTGAGGACAGGGTAGTAAAGCAATCGGAGTATGAGCCGGAAATGTGCTTTCCCGTGTGGATAGTGCCACAGGAGAACGGACAGGTCAGCCTATACCTTGAGGAACCATCCATAAACCAATGCGCTATTCAGGATATAACCGGATTACCGGGAGTGCCTGATTTGCAGCCGGACGGTGTACCCGTAAGGGGCGAAATGCTGATACGACGAGCAAGTCCTCTTGGGGAGTTTCCCCGAATATTCGAGTGTCTGGAAAAGAGAACAAACAGAAAAAGCGACCTGATGAAAGAAGGTGTGCTTGTGTGGATTATGTTCACCGCAGAGGAGAAAACCGTCCTGTATGCGAATGACCGGATACATTTTGCAGAGGATGGAAAATATGTTCCGGGACAGCTACTCTCCCCCGATATCTCCGCCTTTCATCAGGTTTATGACTGGGATGAACAGTATCTGCAGATTCGTTCAAGCCCCGAAGTTTCAGTACGGTATCGGATACGGCTCCGTTATCCGGGAGCAGACGATACCGGTATAGAAAGATCGGAATATGAACCGGAAGCATGTTTCCCCGCATGGATCGTAAAGGAGAAGGCCGGTCAAACCAGCCTGTATTTGCAAGAGCCTTCTACCGGACAATGCTTCATTCCGGATATGGGTGGATTACCGGGTCTGCCGGAACTACAACCGGATGACATACCCGTCAGGGTCGAAATGCTGATACGCCAGGCCCACTGTATTTTCGACACGGTAGATCCGACCTTTCTGAAAGCCAGAAGGAACAGCACTAAGGAAAGAGAAAAATACGCGGATCTTCCACCTTCTTATGCCGAAATCCTCAGAAAGATAGATGCCGAAAGGGAAAAAGAGGGACACTGGCCACACATAAACCCAATAGTGTCCACTCCGCCTGTTTATATCGAATTATCTCGAATTACTTGATGGGGCACCCGAAGATATGGAAAAGACCGGAATGCCATACTGAGTATGTTCATAAAATTCACATCCTACTAAACGGGGCTTGTATTCAAGGATTACGTTCTCCAAGCGCATGGTTTTATGCTTATGTTTACAGAGGAATATCATATGTGTTACCTCATAAATATTATTAGAAAACAACTCCCGTTTTTTTTGGCGGATGGTCGTCATGATAGTCGGATCTATTATATATTCTCCGATAGTGAGCCAGACATGATGGGACATGGTAGGTACCCTATGCCCAAATTGGGCGAGGAGCTGCCTTCTCGTGGCAGACCATATCTTATTCCCGTTAAGCCGGCAATCACCAGATGTGACAATCGAATCAATGTTGTATTGGCTTTTTAGTCTGTCATGAATTTCCATGCATACTATATTACACCTGAATGCAATATTGGATTCTCCTTGTTCCTCGATATAATCAACTATACAAGAGAATACTTCCGGCAAGTCATTGGCATTCAAGGTGTCTTTGTCAACTGGAAAACGCACATCGGGAAGTTTGAATTGATGACCAAAATTACGGACAGTAAAATCATAGGCTCCTTCAAGAGAGGCTGTGTAGCTCCGGCTGAAGTGAATCCGTATGAAGTTTTTAAGACGTATAAAAAGAGAATTTATTTTTCTGTACATGTTAGATATTTTTTTATGAAGCCGCAAAAATATAGAATTAATCATATGAGACCAAACAGAATTTACATCACAGGAATACTTCTCCTGTTTGCTTTTTTATCAGGAAGAGCCCAGCAGCCCCGTATTGACGAGCTGGAGTGCAGAAACCTGAAGATCGGTTATGAGAAGACGCTCCATATGATATTCCCCACTCCCGTGAAATACCTGAACATGGGGGATGAGAACATCATAGGGGAAGTCATACAGGTATGTCCGTCCGTCATCCGGCTGAAATCAACGGTAAGGGATTTCAAAGGAGAGACCAACCTGTCGGTTGTTACGGAGGACAGCAGGTATTACACCTATTGCATATCCTTCGACGAGGGAGCGCAGGCTGTCTACAAGGAGGGCGGTACCATGCCGGAAACGGCGGTTCTTCCGGTTTCTGACGAGAAACTGACCCATGTGATCTATCCGGAAAAAATCGTGTATGTGGATTTCGGAAACACCACTGTACAGGTGGAGAAAGCGGAGAATGTGAACAATATTGTCGCACTCAGGGCCGTGTCGCCGTTTGCCCTGCAGACCAACCTTACCGCCATCACCGAAAGCGGCAGGTTCTATACGTTTGACCTGCGGTATGCGCCCGGATGTGAGAGATTTTCCTTCATTGTGGACAAACAGGACACCAAAAGGAAGCAGGTGGCCATACTGGAGGGAAGAGAGCGGAATACCCGGCAGAAAGCACTGCTTGAAAAGGAGATATCACGGAGGCCGAAGCTGCTGACCAATATCAGGGACGAGGTGGCCGGCATGAGATTCTGCGTGACCAATATCTTTGTGGACAATGATATCCTGCTGTTCCGCTTCGGGCTGCACAACCGTTCCCAAATCGGCTATACCATGGACTTCATCCGTTTTTATATACAGGATGCGAAAAAACGGAAAAAGACCGCCGTCCAGCAGCTGGAGCAGCAGCCTCTCTTCTCTTTCAACCGTCCGGAGGAGGTGGCTGCGCTTTCCTCATGTGACTTTACGGTCGCCCTTCCGAAATTCACCATACCGGACAAGAAGGTGCTCATCATAGAAATACAGGAGAGAAACGGGGGAAGACATTTCTATTACAAATTGAAGAACAAACAGCTGATCAATGCGGAGATACTGTTCCCGGAGATTGTAGGAAAACCATAAAGGATACCACATGATAACGAAACTAGTTCTGTTCCTATGCCTCTTCTGTCCGGTACCTGATAAGGAAAGGGCCATATTGGAGGACGCACTCTCCCGGTGTTCCAGTCTTGAGCGCATCGGGGAGATCATGGACATCGTGGAGAGGCATCATCTGGAATACAGGATACCGGTACATCCCCCTGTACACCGGTTCCACCGTATCAGTTCCGCCTACGGATGGAGGAGCGACCCGGTTACCGGACAGCGCAGGTTCCATTCAGGAGTGGATATTGCGGCGGAACTTGCATCGACCGTGCATGCCGCAGCTGATGGAAAGGTCATATACTCAGGAAGAAAGGGAGGATATGGATACTGTGTGATGATACGCCATGCCTATGGTTTTGTGACCCTGTACGGGCACTTGTCCGCCTGTTATGTTCCGGAAGGGGAAGAGGTCAGGAGTGGCAAAGTGATCGGATTCATCGGATCAAGCGGAAAAAGCACGGGAAACCATCTGCATTATGAGGTGAGAAAGTACGGAAGGCCGGTCAGGCCATACATCAGAAAAAGAAGAGGATTATGAGAATACTGGACTACATGGAAAGATTACAGACACTGACCCGTCTGCTGAAAAAAGAACATACAGGAAGTGCCGCGAAAATAGCGAAGGAAATGGGCGTACATCGCAATACAATCATTAATTACTTCTTAGAGCTCCGGGCCATGGGTGCAGAGATTGAATATGACAATGAACGAAATACATATTATTTCAAGAAATCTTTTGATATCCAACTGAAAATTAAAATTTAGTTAAGTGCAGCACAAAAAGGTTGTGCTGCTTCCCACTTACATTTGCATATTAAAAACTATCAAAATACAATTTATGAAAACAAATCATTTACATTACATTGTGCTGCTGGCAACCATCTTCTTAGGCTGCTCATGCAGTGAAGAAATTGAAAAAGAGCTCACAACCGGAAAGACCGCGGTGACTATCGAGGTTGACGGAGAAGAGGATGCGGACTCACGTACCGTATCGTTTACCGGTGGTACCGCTTATGGAGAGGGACTTTATGATGGTGAAGAAAGACCCACGGTAGGTGCTGAAGCCTCTGACGGATATGAGATAGACTATTTCTACGGGGGACCGGCAAATGAGCCAAAAAGGTACAATTATACAGGCAGTGGAAGTTCCGTATCATATAAAGTTCCTCTTGGTGGCGAGGATCATAAATTCAAGTGCAAGTTCAAGGAAAAGAAACGCACTTTGACCCTGACTGCCAATCCGACCTCCGGAGGAACTGTTACCGGAGGAGGAACATACAAAGTAAAAACCAATATCCCCATCACCGCTGTTGCAAAATCCGGATACACATTTTCCGGATGGACTGTGACTAAAGGAGATGCAAAAATTATGAATGCCTCCTCAGCCAGCACCACTGTGCAGTTGCAAAGTTCGAACAGTACTTTGCAGGCGAACTTTAAACAATCTGTTACGATTATAAATGTCTC
>OGMD01000405.1_pt1 | contig 19862 bp, 14 predicted proteins | sample 1573041 | NCBI WGS metagenome assembly OGMD01 (sample SAMEA2582007, study PRJEB24529) | metagenome | biome: Human gut stool | place: China | collected 2011 | reverse complement strand
CATAAATGAAAGTCACCTATAGGTAATCAATATCACACAAATTCGCTACATTTGTATTCATAATCAATCAACAATGATAGTAGACAGACTTGAAAGAATTGGATATGACAGAAGAGGAATGGAAACAGGTAAATATTACCTATAACGAATATAGGCAAAGCCTCGCCTTATTTTTAGCTTGTGATGAAGATCAAATCTATAATGATTTATCGCAGTCTTTGCGTAACCGTAAAGATGGGAACATAGTAAGGTATTAATAGAAACAGGATTTGTGGATAATGAGAGCGAATTAAGTGAACTTCTAAATTCGATAAAAGATAATTAGAATACAGCTAACAAGCCAAGATAGCTGCTAACGCAGCCCCTTGTCAAACCATTATGATTAAATAAAAAACAATATATGATTGAAGCATTGAGCAATAGAGGATTTGTCGTACAAGAAAGAACAGAAACTAATGAATTGTCTTCTGACTTTTTGCAGCGATACAATAATCTGCCGACAGATTATTTGAAATTCTTGGATAAGTTTCAGCTTATCACAAATAAAGACGATAACGCATGGTTTAATTCCATTGAAGATTTTAACGGAGAAAGCGACAGTGAATTCCGTTGGAATGAATATGAGATGATGAGTCTCGAAGCACTCGAAGATGATGAAGAAGCCTGTAATGAAGTCCGTAGTTTTTGGAATACACATATTCCCATTGCTATGGCAGTCGAAGGTGAATATCAATATCTATGTATTGATTTGTCACCTGAAAATTACGGTAAAATCTATTATGGCTTAGAACCTGAATTTGAAGATTCGGCAGACTTTCTCTGCAATAGCTTCAATCAATTGTTAGAACTACTTTCTTCTGACAGTGAAGATAATAAGCTTATATCTTTCAAATGAGTCCATTACGAAGCAGGCTAACACTTACAGCGTTTCCCGCATAGCCATCCTAACAATTTGTATGATGATGAATGAAAACGAAATACGAAACCTACTCAAAAGTAAAGAAGTAAACGAGATATGGACGGAAGTTCAACACGAATTGCCATACTTGGCATTTAGTTCCTATTTATCAGAAGAAAGGATAGAAGCCTGCGTTGACTTCTTATTTGATAGCATTACTACTTGCGATGAGATTCTGAAAAAGAATGATTTTACTAATGATTTGATAGCGATACTATCCGATAGTCGAAAGCCTTTTTTTGACTTTTGTTGTAAAACACTTCTATATCGGGATAAAACAAAGTTCAATATAAACGATTTTCCCTATACATTGGAAGAATTAGATATGACAGAAGAAGAACTGAAACAATTGTATGAAAATGCAGACTATGATTGTAGCTACATCATATCAGAATTAATCGAGTTTTACATCATTACAAATCATCAATCACTATTAATAGAATATTATAAAAAGCAAGGATTGATAGATTATGAAAAACAAGCAATAGATATGCTTAATATTTATTCATCATTAAAATAAAAGTAGGAATACGGTTGAGATTACAGTTAAATGCTGTTTCTCGCCAAATCATTAATAACTAATTAAAACAATATACAAGAAAGGAAAACTGCTTTTTACAGGCAGATACGACAATAAGCAATAAAACAACCGTTAAGTTACCCGCCCATAACATAAATGAGGTGGGTTATTTTTTTAATAGTATCTTATTCATAGACTAATGTACCAATATGACAATCGACTATACTATACGTCGCATAGTTATTGGTAAATTAGTAACACACTAATTTACGAGCCCATACAAGAAAACAATCCAATCATTTCTTTTTGTCTATGAAATGGGATATTCATCCTTCTTTTTTCATTCTTCAGAGTAGTAACATTGGTAATTTATTCATAAAATGACGATTATACAATAGGTTTTTACAACAATTTTAGGTTTTTAGATTCGTTTCAAATACCAAAATAGAGGTATTTACAACTATATTTTTATCCACTTAGGCAAATACCAATCCCACATAAAACTAAAGTTATATAATTGCAACGTAAAATTAGTGAATATTATAGATGCTATGAATAAAATCGATTGCAGATATAGGATAGGAATATCATTTTTAATCCTTATTTTGGGATTTATTTTTACTCAACAATGTCGAGCCACTGTAGGTTATAGCGACACGATCTCTGTATATTTCCGTTTAGGGAAAGCTACATTATTGAAGGAGTACAGAGGTAATGCCCAAAGCCTCTCTTTGCTTGACCGGATGATGGCAAACACGACCAACCGTATAGACAGCATTTCAATCATAGGATCTTACTCGCCTGAGGGTTCTGTGATATATAACAAACAGCTCGCCCTGCAACGTGCTGAAAATATGTCCCGCTACATAGTGTGGAAGTATCCTCAGTTGAAAACAAACAAAGTACCTGTCCATAAAGGAAGCAGCGGCAATATGTGTGCCGCTTTATATCAACTAGTAGAGAATGACTTGCAACTACCGCAACGGGAACTGGTGCTGAAGATGCTGCACAAAACACACCTCACTGAAGGTGCACGTATGTCACAACTCCATTCTCTAGCTCCCAGCGCTTATCAGTATCTGGCGCGTCATTATTTTCCAGCGTTGCGTTCCGCCGTTTCCTACATTATATATTATAACCCGTATCCTTCTGACAAAAAGCCAGATGAACTCCCTGTAAATGAAGCAGACTCCCTGAAACCTGTGGAGATTGTTCCGGTAGTGATTGACACAATGATGGTAATCACAAACGAAACTTCTGCAAATTTGCAGGAAACACCTTCCGTTAAGGATAAATACACCATTGCGCCCTTGTTCGCGCTCAAAACCAACCTGCTTTTCGACGCAGCTTCCATGCTCAATATAGAAATCGAAGTACCAATCGGTCAACGTTGGTCTGTGGCAGGCGAATGGATTTTCCCCTGGTGGCTGCTCAAAGACAAACAGCACTGCCTGGAACTGCTGAGCGGAAATATAGAAGGGCGCTACTGGCTGGGCGACCGTAGCAAGAAGGAGAAACTTACCGGATGGGCGGTCGGGCTCTATGTCGGAGCCGGATATTACGATCTGGAATGGGATAAAACAGGCTATCAGGGAGAATTTTTCCTTGCAGCCGGACTTGGAGGTGCATTTGCCCACAAGATTGGGCGCAATCTCCGTCTGGAGTATGCCTTTGGCGTTGGATTCATGAGGACAAAGTATCGTAGATATGAAGCCGAGATGGTAAATGACAACTGGCATCTGTTTCATGAAGAAGACGGACGCTTCTCCTGGTTCGGACCTACACGCGCCAGAATCTCCCTAGTATGGATGCTAAGCCATAAAGTAAAGAAAGGAGGAAGCAAATAATGAAGCATTATTCATTATTATACATAGTATGTGGAGTGATTCTATTCGCTTTCACCGGATGTGAGCGTCGTCCACTGGAAGACAGAACCAGTACGCTATCGGCTTTGGTGCGATTTAACATTGATTGGTCAGCTTCGGGTGTGGATATCACAGACATGCACCGTGCCTCCATCTGGATATTTTCCAAAGACGGTTCGGCGGTATTGGAGCATCGCCTCGAGAGTAACCTCACGGAGACTACTATCGCATTGCCCGTGGGAACCTATTCTTTTCTGGTATTCAATGAAACGATCGATGCCAATGACTGGAGCACTATCACCTTCGAACATACGGATGACTTTGATACCTTCTCCGCGATAGCGCTTCCTGGTAGCAACACTTATGGGAATGCACAGCGGGATGCCAATATCCGTCTGTCTCCCGAACCGCTGGCTTCCTGGAGCATCAGTGATTTTCAAGTGACAACGGATATGGTGGAAATCACCCGCAGCAGGATGGCGAAAGGGGCACAGACCACTGCATCGAATGTAACAAGAGCACAGGAGCAAGCGGTAGATGACGCATTGCAAAGTCTGCTCGAAATTGTTCCTAAGCCCTTGACGTACAAAGTTAAAGTAAAGGCCTATGTACATCATCTTGTCAGTTCTCCTCAGGTGTCAGGTTCGCTCAAAGGGGTGTTCTCCGGAGTATATATGGCAAGCCGGAAGCCGATAGAGCAATCGGCAGTCCATGTTTTTCCCTTTAGCCAGCGCCAGTATGACGATGCGGAAAAACCGGTGGATGGTACTATCACCTCGAATTTAAACATCTTCGGCATCCGCAAGGAGGTAAGCGACGAATATTGGCTGGAAATGACGTTTCGGCTGAACAACGGACAGTATAAAGAGCCGGAAAACTTTAACGTCACCAGCCAGATGAATACCACTGAAGGCATTGTCATTCAGATTGATGTCGGCAACGACCTCGGCGAGGAAAAGGAGGAAGAAGATCACCCCATCATCTTGCCCGACATCCCTATCGGAGACAATGTGGATGTAGGCGATTGGGAAGACCACGAGATACCTTTTGATTAAACGGGAATAAAAAAAACAGGATTAATTAATTAACATTTTAAAACAAAAACGAGAATGAAAAAAAGTATTTTGCAGGAATTCTGGCTATGCTGGTTGCCGGATGTTCCAACAATGAAGTGCTCGACAATGGGAAAACCACCCCAACAATGGGCAATCCCGATGTTATTGGAGCCACCGTCTCTACCGGGAAAGTAAGTCGTGCAGTAAGTTATGCAGTGCAGAACCTGATGGATGATGCCAATGGTTTTAATGTGATTGCATTCGACAACGATGCATCTTCCAAAAAACATCGCTTCAGCGATGCCTACAAATGGAACAAAACAACGATGGAATGGGAATGGGGCAGAGGAATTGAAGGTGCTGAAGCCGATTTGAAGAAATGGCCGAAAGAGGCTGGCAAGTACCCGATGTATTTCTATGCTTATTATCCAAACTCCATTCAAGGAATCACCGAAAGCAATCTGAAGTACACACCTACCATCGCAACTAGTGCTAAAGATCAGATTGACTATCTTTTTGCGTATACAAAGGTATCTGATATGAAAGATAAGCCTATCACCGGAAATGTATCTTTGAATTTCAAGCACATTCTGTCGAAGATGAATTTCAAAGTGGCTGTAGGAGCCAATCGCACGGTAGCTATCCAGTCTATCAAGATTGTCAACGTAGGAAATTCAGGAAACAGTTACAATTATGACGTAGAGACAGGACAGTGGAAAGGTACATCTCCGACATCCGGTTCCCAGACCTATACCCATCGTTCCTACGGAGCCAATGATGGTTTAGGATATACCTATCCGGCAGAACTGAAAGGCGGAAGTACAGCTCCTGTCACCAGTGAGGTTCCGGGCAACAGCGAATACTTGATGCTGCTTCCTCAGGGAACGGGTCACATCGCATGGGACGTGGAAGCATTCAAGGTTCAGGTAGCTGATTGGACTACTAGTAATGGTGCAGCTTCGTCAACAGAGGCCAACAACAATTGGTACCAAAAACTTACCTCTGATACTCCTTCCGGTATGAAAGACGCTACAAGCTGGAATGGAGCACGCGTGGAAGTAGTTTATAGAATGTGGGATAGCACAACGGGTAAAGACTATGCAGGCTGGACCAAAGGAGCCGACATGGGAGCTGGCAAAATAGCTGATAGAGACCTTTATATCCGCGTAGGTTATTCTCTCGACTTGGCAAAAACTCCGTGGAAAGCCGGAAATATGTACACCTACACCATCAAGTTGGGTAGCAAAGATGCTACGGGCGGTACATTGCTGGATCCTGACTTCAAAGACGGTACAGGTACCAATCAACCTGACAAACCGGTGGACAATCCGGCTAAAAATCCGGGTGATCCTGTTAATGAAAATGACGTAATCGGATTCGACGTTACAGTAGATGAATGGATAGACAATAGCCAGACATTGAACTAACCGCAACCGAACTGATTTTATAGGATTATAGGGGTTGAATGTCCCCTATAATCCACCAGAAAAATGAGAATATGAGCAAAGTGATGAAAAAAGGATATATGCAATTGTGGCCGTTGATTGCCTGCATTAGCTTGTTGGCAGCCTGCGCTGCCGAAGAAGATGGAAGGGATATTCTCCCCATCTCCGACGGTTCGATGGCATTCGAGGTAGAAGTGCCCACAGTGAGGGGAATCATAACCACCACAAGCTCCATCAAGGAGTTTGGGGTGTTTTGCTATGCTACGGAAGCCAATCTCTGGGCAGACGTTACCTCCCCCCTACCCGAAAAGATGAACAACCGGATAGTGGGAAGAATAGGGCAAAAATGGTCATATGCTTCATCGGCACAGTGGGACGAAGATCCCGGACATTACTACACTTTTCTCGGCTACTCGCCCTATGCAAGAGGGATATATAATGCCACGTCCAACCCGTTAGGAAACAACATCACCGTGCAGACCAAGAGCGGCAATCAGCCTCTGCCGGGTGCACAGATTATCGACTACGAAGTGAATGGCAATGTAGGCGAGCAGATCGACTTGTTGTATTCGCACAACAACGTCAACATTACCCGCCCTTTGGGCGACATTGTTCCTATGAGATTCACTCATGCTCTCACCAAGATCGGATTCAAAGTATTTTGCCATCCTGCGGACATGACGTTGGAAAGCATCACACTCTCCAATATGCCCTACAAAGGTTCTCTGAATCTGATGGAGGGCACATGGGCATTGAAGATGGGTAAAAAGAGCTTCACGCTCACTTTGCCGAGCTTGCCCATTTCGCAAGACGGGGCTGCCCCGACTGACGCTACCGGAACAGACAACAACTTCTTTATGATTCCTCAAGACCTCACAGCGTCTACCACAACACTCATTACCCTCATTGCCAAAAACAGAGCGGGAAAAACCATCACCAAAAGTGCACCGATAGCCCGAAACCTCGAGATAGGAAACGGATACATCTATACCGTAGACTTTGCAGGCGAAGAGACTGCGCAACTGGAGGTAGTCGATGTTCAGCTTGTTCCTTGGGAATACGATACAAACGTCAATCTGGAGACGGGTAAGAAGTTCACCCTGACCTACGATGCCAACGGAGGCAATACATCCAGTGTACCCCAACCGGAAGTACGGGTGTACGGCAGTTTCAAAGAGCCGTCCGCCACCATGCCCACTTGGGATGCAGACCATATTTTTCTTGGTTGGAACACCGCAACGGACGGAACCGGAATCAACTATACCGCCACCGATAAGCTCCGAATGCCCGAAAACGACTTGACGCTGTATGCCAAATGGGGAGGATACCACACCTTAACTTATGAAGCCAATGCGGCGGGCGAAACGGTGACCGATGTTCCGGCACAGCAAACCCGGGTGGCTGCCATGACTGAATTGCAACTGCCCGTTACGCCACCTATATGCACCGGGTACGACTTTATCGAATGGAACACGCTAGCCAATGGCAAGGGCGCTGCCTACCAACCCGAAGCTTCTTTCACTATGCCCGATGCTGACATCACTTTGTATGCCATTTGGCAAGGAGCCATCATGGTATCGTATGACATGGACTACGAAGACGTCGATGGAAACTTGATCGAGAAATATGAATACTATAAAACCGGTGCGGACATTACCTTACTGACGCCAGCTTCGCGACCGGGCTATACCTTCAAACATTGGAAACGTGTAGAAAGTGTCACCATCAATCCGGACGATCCGACCGACATGACTATTGTTTTTGATCCCACACCTTATACCGCAGGAAGCTCTTACACAGTAACTAAAAATGAATCATTTCAGGCAGAATGGCAGGAGGACATCATACCATGATTGGAAATCAAACAATGAAAAGAATTAAATGTAACGCCGGCAGGATAATGCCGGTAATTACCTTGTTACTATTGGCTAGTTGTTCAGACGACTTTGCCGGAAAAGAGGAACCCGAAGGGACGAAAGCCCCCGTTGCCGAACAACCCCTTGGCATTTCCGTTGGGGTAGCTACCCGTTCCATAGCCATGACAGGAGCTACTTTTCCCCATGAGTCGAAAATCAATGTTATTCTTGCCGACCCTCTGGGAGGAGGTACTACCGCTTACGGGAAGTCAATGGTCTACACATTCAAAAAGCCCGATTCCAATATTGCGGGAACATGGCTGACTGCCACAGAATTTCTGGTGGGCGAAAAAACGGCAAATGTATTGGCGCATTATCCCGCCACCTTACCCGCAGGGGCTACCCTATCGGCGGACAAAAGAAATATCAGTCCCGGACTGGAGGGCACAATGGACTTTGGCAAACTGGAAAACTATAACGGTGACAACATTTTCCGGATGAAGTTGTCTACCGATCCGGGGGCTATGGATTCCGAGATTCTCATCGCCAATGGCGAAGTAGACTATATCAGCGGGGCAGGCAATGACGTACATGCCGACCCCAAAGTCCCTACTGCCCACCAAACCACCATCACGATGCATCATGCCCTCTGCATGATAGTATTGCGTATGTACAAAGCTCCGGAAAGCATAACTCCGGGGTATATGAGCAAATTCACCTTTGCCAACGCCACAACGGGCGGACCATTGAAGAAAGGATCGTTTGCCCTTGCCGATCAATCGTTCACCCCTTTGGCTCCCGCAGAGGACATGACGTATGTACGTACATTGAGCGGATTCCCCGCAGGACTCTACTTTGCCACCTTCGCCTATCCGGCTACCTTCGGAAATAAAGAAGTGGAACTGACGCTACAGATAGATGGGGGTAGCTATACATTTGAACTTCCCGCAGGAAAATGGGAGGCAGGAAAGGTCGTATTTTATGAGGTGCGCATCAACGGGCAGGCCTCCGACCTGAAAGAAGAGATTCTGGTGAAAGACTGGCCTGCAGACGTGATCGACCATGATTTTGAATTATCTTAACGCTAAATGAAGGAGAGAATGAAATACATATCTTACATACTGATAGTCGCTCTTGCATTTCCGGCAGTGGGCTGCCAGGATGAAACGGCGACCTCCAAGCGGGAACATAACGACTGCCTCAAGGTGACTGCCCAAATGATGGAAAGTGATTGGAGCACTTCCACCCGCGCTTCGGAAGCACAACACGAAGACACCGTGTTTCAGAATGACGACATTGTGATTACCGCACAAGTAGAAGACATACAAAAGGCGTTCAGTCGGGAACAACAGGAGCAACAAGAGCAGCAGGAGCAAGCGCAAACCCGTGGCACACCACTGACTTCGGGCGGACAACTGCCTTCGATGCGCATCCTGATGTATCATACCGGCACCGAACTTTGGGAAGATGCACAAGATCCTACCTTTGACAAAATAGAATCAAAAAACACCAATGGCGAATGGGTGATCCAGCCGGTTGTGGGCTGGACGGAATCGTCGGTAGATTATCGCACGTTCTTCGCTGTGTCTCCCACTCCTTATGCCGATGCAGACGATTATGGTGTAACCATGCCTTACCTCAATGATCCGCTCAAACTGTACTACTACGTACCGGTAGTTGCGGAAAAGCAGCCGGATCTTTGCTGGGCGAAAAATATAGACCAACTCAACGAAGTGGGTAGTTACAAGAACCTGCAAAACTTCACGTTCAAGCACGCGTTGGCTGCCATCGGCGTAGCCAGCAAAGGGTATCAGTTGGCCATTACCGATGCCAAAATAACGGGCATACTCACTGGAGGAGTGTTCAACTTGAACGACGACTCTTGGACGGAGGTAGATACCCCCGAAGAACGGGTGCTCAAAGTGATAGAGAATTACTCCAACGACAAACACGATACACCATATACCAGTAAAACCGCAACAGATGGCTACCTGATGGTTCCACCGCAGGAGTTGACGGACGATGTAGTGCTTTCACTCACTTACAAAGGAGTGGATGGCTTATCGGAAGGCGGAACCATATCCTGTAAACTGAATACGCTGAGTGCTGCATGGGAGGCTGGAAAGCGGGTGACCTACAATGTTCGCCTCAAAACGGCTCCGGCAGTAACCACCGATGCGCTGACCATCCCCACATTTATTGCCGGGAACACCACTTCCACCCCCGTACCGTTCTACATGGCATCCGATGACGACCTCACCTTTACTTGGGAGGCAGATTGGCTGAAAATAGTTCGTGGAGTACGCAAGGACGATGCTACAGGAGGCTACAGCAGTGGATGGAACACAGGCACGGGCGGACCGTGGAAAGACATTTATTTCTTTGCCGATACAAACAATGAGTCTACGGTGAGCAACCGGCAGGCAACGGTGACCGTTACAGGAAAGAAAAGTGCTACCCGCACATTTACAGTGACTCAGGTACTGAAAGAATTGATTCTGACAGTGAATCGGGACTCTTACAGTGTATCGTACCAATCGGGCACTGCTTCGCAAGCAATCACCTACACTACTAATATTGATGCAACGGTAACCGTGACTACTTCCAATTCTGTTATCCAACCGACGTTGAGGAGAACCAATGCGCGTGAGGGAGAAATAGACATTACCTATACCCGAAACTACATTGCACGGGAAGACAGGGAAGTCACCTTTACCCTTACCGCAACTGTCGGAGTGTTGAAGAAAACACAAACGATAAAAATAAAGCAAGCTTCATCGAAAAACTGGATAGTAGTAGATAATTCCGGCAAGGTACTTTTTGCTGTGACTTATAAGGATGGTGGATATGGAAATCACAATGGCTCCTGCTCATTCTTATCAAGAGGAGAGTTTATGTCCTTACGGAATTTCTGCACAAATATAATACACAGAAACTGTAACATGGTCAGTGAAAATCGATATTGGACATCAGAAAAGGCCCCTACAGGAGTTTTTCGCTATCAGAAGTATTACAGTTATTGGATCAAAAACCTTGTTTATAACGGCTTTAACTTAAGTCAAGATGCGAATGCATGGGATGTCAGAAACAGCTACCGCTGTAAGACAATTGTGTGGTAACTCAGGTTTAGCTACTTAAATACTTGATCTACTTGAATAAAAAAATAACATATGAATAATAAGAGACTCATCCAACTGCTATTGACAAGTGCGATTCTCCTTTTGGGAATGGCTTGTACAGAACAAAATGGGATAGATAAAGGAAATTCCAGACTCGACTATTCTCACTTGGTGCAAGTCACATTGGGACGAATAGACCTTGCACAAGACGTAACAGAAACTCGTGCCGTAGCTGGAACTACACCTATGGAGGTAGGCAGTTCTTTCCGCCTCTATGCCTTTGAAAAAGGAAAGACAGACATGAACGACCTGCTCGCCACGCGTACTTACAGCATTGACCAAACGGAGGGTGTACCGGTGCTTAGTGCCAACGAAGATTTGCTTTATCTGCCCAAAGGCGAGATAGACATCTATCTGGTAGGGCCATTGTCGGCAGAAATCGGTCCGTTCGTCGACCAGACAGATACCACCAAAATATGGGTAGAGGTAGCCACTTCCGAAGGGGTGAAACCGCATTACGGTGTAGACCTCATTGCTTCCAAATCTACCATTGACGTCAAAGACGAAGATCATTTTCAGTTCTCGGCAGAGCCGTTGCAACACAAAATGGCAAAGATGCAGGTACGCATCAGTAAACCGAAAAGTTCTGCTTATACCAACTTTAATGTAACGAAGATTAAGGTGTCTCAACAGGCATTGACGAGCACCTATCAGTTTGGTGCAGACGGGGGAGCTATTGAGCCTGTGGGCGAAGGGACAGAAGAAATTGAATATTTCGACGAACGCATAGAAACCCTCGTTTCGGGTGAGCAATACCAATCTACTGACTATATGCTGCCCCGCAACGAGGCACAAATGGTGATTAGTGTCAACTTCACGGCAACCAATGGAGCAGGTGCAAACATTGAGAAACGTTTGAACTCAGGTACGATGAACAATGAGTTGGTAGCAGGGAGAATCAATCGCTTTAGTGCCGATGTAGTAATCAGTGCCGACGTATTGTTCCGCTGGCGGTTGCTGCCGTGGAACACTGCCAATCAGGATGAAGAAGAGCTCGGCGTGGCAGATCAGTTCCTGTTCAGCTACAGTGGCGAGGACGAACCCATCGTGAAAGCGGGCAAACGCTATTGGCGCGACCGCTCCGGACATGGCAACGATGCCGAGCTAATAGGCGATATCCGCTACAACAAGGAAGGTAAATATTACTATCAGGGGGACGAAGATGCCTATATCTTAGTGCCCAAGCTGGGATACGTAGCTCCGTACACCTTTGAGGCTACTTGCAGCACCGCACTGAACGAAAGCAAAGATTGTGAGCTTCTGTTTTTCCGCAACAAAGAAGCTGACACCAATCACGGACTCTACGTTTGCCTGCCGGGCAAAGACTCCAAAGTCTACTACGATGCCGGAGGGACAACCAGCACCACCCGTACCAGCGTAAATTTTGCCCCCAACGAACCTTTTTTGTATAAGAACATCGCCACATGGGCGTTTCGCAACAATGCCGGAGCAACGGCTATTTACAGGAACGGCACATCGCTTACCACCCAAACAGGCATGACCACCGCTTACGACTCGTTGAACTACAATCAGATATTCTACCAAAACTGTGAGAACGTAAAACTGTATGCCGTGCGCATGATCCAAAAATCGCTCCCGGAGACTTCGACTACCGGAGGGGGAACGATAAGAATGAATGCCGCCAACGACCTCACCACCTTTACCGGTATCAATACCAATGCAGACCCTGCCAACAGAGACTACATCAAAGACGGATTGATTCTTGACCTAAGAGGCACAGACGGGGAGACTAGTACCAAACTCGGCACTGACAACTTTAGCTATTGGTGGAAAGACCGCTCCGGATATGCCAATCATGCAGGAATCAGTAAAACCGGAATGTATGTTGCCGCAAGTAAGGGATTTAAGTTCAACTCGAGCTATATGAAACTTGATAAATCGCTAGGCTCCCACCAAAGTTTTACAATACAAGTGGTGGCAATAGCAGGTGCAAATAATGGTGAAACATTGATGAACTTCGGTCATCTATCCGGAGGTGGAGATAGATCCAGACAATTTTCATTGCATTATCCTTGGCGTACCAATGTGGTGATCTTTTCGCCTTACTCCGGTTATGGTATTAACTTAGACTTTAGCCAAATAGTATCACAAAAGTATATCCCTACGGAAGCCGATCTGAAAGCTAAACCGAATCAGCTTACGATCACTCGTGAGGGGGGCAACAAACAAGGGATTCTTTTTTGGGTAAACGATACCCCGATAGATCTCACTAACTCTGGAGCTTCCAATTCGGCAGAGAGTTTATTGAATCCATTAGCCTATTGCTATCTCGGAGCTAACTCCGTATCGAGTGCAGGTGCATTGAATCAACCCTCCAGCGCTACAATTTGTGCCGTCCGTTTCTACAACCGCATACTCACCGAAGAAGAATTGAGATTCAATTACGAAGTGGATAAATACAAATATAACATTATTCCTTAATTTAAACTCAACGAACATGAAATACCCTATTTTACTTCCACTTTTCCTGCCCCTGCTGCTTTCTGCTTGTGAGGAAAGAAACGATGTAATCCTAAATACACCGAAGGAACTTACATTCGGGGTGACGCTGGACGGGCGGGATATCTCTGTACAATCCCGTGCGGCAGGCATACCTGATGCCGATATTCTGAACCGGGGAATCACTGTGGCAGGGTATCGCACAGACGGATTGATGGAGGCCGACCCGGATGCTGCCTATCCCAATTTCTTCGATCAGGAGGCTGGTAAGAGTCCGGTACAAACATTAACCAAGGATGCAAGCGACAAATTTAAAGTAGGACTTACCACCCAAGAGGTGAAAGACAATCAGTACCTCTCCTTTTTTGCTTGGGCGCAGAATGCTCCTGCTGCGGGGTGTGGCATTACGGGCAGCGTGACTGATGGTACGGCAAAGGGATTCCCTTATCTGGACGTAACCAATGCGGCAGATCCTACCAAGCAAAACGACGTGGTAGCTGCCCAGAAATACAATATGCTCTATGATTATATGGTGTCTGCCGTAGATCTGGACTTTAAACACGTGCTTTCCAAACTCACGTTCAAGGCGCGCACAGCTTCGGGAACGGGCATCGTGATTACTAAAGCGGGCATCAAGTACGGAGCGAACAAAGTGTATCAAACCGCACGATATGCCTATAACGGCACAGATACGATAGGCGAATGGAAAACATATGCCAATTATCAGGCTGCCAACAGCACGGCACTCAACATCTGTAGGGATGCATTGCCTACCATTCACGATGGTGATCTTCAATCTCTGGGCGAGGTGTTGCTCATTCCTCAAACGGTGGGCGATGATTTTATGACGCTGGAAGTCTCCTACAAGATAGAGGGCATTGCCGGAATAGCGGGACAAGAAGTGACCCGGAGCATTCCCTTGAAAGCCATCCACTTGCAACAAAACTACAACTACGTCTACACCCTCGTATTTACAGGCATGGAAGTAGCGTTGACAAATCCCCTCATAGCCAGTTGGATAGACGACGGAACGAGCCAACTACCCATCATACCCGGGCCACGTGGCGATGTGTTGTTATTGATAGACGGGCACGATGCACCCTACCTGCATACGGACGGCAAATACTATTGGCTGGATAGGTCGGGATACAATCACCATTGCGAAATTTTCAATAACAGTGCGGACAATGCTATCACGTATGATGCCACAGACAAAAGCTACGTGTTCAACACGAAGAATGTAACAGCTGATGCCGCAGTGGGTAGTTTTATAAAAATACCCGACTTGGGTACGGTGTCTGAAATAACGGCACAATTCATAGCTTCGGGGACAGGCAGGCTCAACGATGCTGACTATATACCTCTGTTCTTTACCAGCAATAAGGAGATAGCATCTTTACCCTCAGGTACTGCGGCAGAATATCGAACTTTTTTGACACACATCTATTCAAAGCAAAGTTGCATTTATTTTGATTATGGATATAGTATATATTATAATGGTGATGGAGATCGCCTAAAAACCCCAAGTATTTTCACCAATACGGATCAACAAAAGAAAAAGTCTTTTTTCTCTTTTAAGCGCAAGACAGGGGAAAAAGTAATCACCCGGGATGGCAGTTTTTATTGGGAAGAGGGAAATCCGACTGCAATAGCCTCAAAATCTGTTCAACTGAAATATGGAGCAGTAGGCTTAGCCTTCCGTGGTAAGATCAATTATGTGAAAGTTATGAAAAAATTCAGATCTTTAAAGGATGAAGATGATGATTATCAAAAGATGGCAATCCGTTTTAAAATAACCGAAGATGAGAAAATAACTACCAATCAATATTTACCACCGGTGAAGAAAGGATTGATGCTGTGCCTGGATGCCAGAACCGGAGTTTCAACTAGTAGTAACATAGTCAGTACTTGGGCCGATCAGTCACTATTTGGCAACAATGCATCTAAGATTGAAGGTAGTTCATTAAAATGGACACCACAAAAAAAGTCTATAACATTCAATTATGATTTACTCTATTTGGCCTCAACACTAGGACGACATCAAAGTTTTACCCTTGAATTGGTAGCGAAACCTACTGCAAATTCAAACAGTCTGATTAGCTTCCAAAGCTCGATAGGTGATAGTGAGGGAAATTCGCGGGTATGTCATGTACATCTACCGTGGACTACTGCAATAGCTTTTAATGCTCCCACTGCAAATAGGATTGATTATACTACAACAAGTTCCACCAATCCCATAAATCAAAGAAAGAACTATTGCTTTATACGTGATGCTGCAGCTAATAAAACAGAAATTAAAAGCAATAACATTCTTCTGTTGGGAAAAAGCGACTGGACTCTTGCAACTTTAAATGATATGGCATATTGTTATATCGGTGGGCAAATGACAAATACTGGTCGCCAATCCTTTCTAGGAGAAGTCTGCACCATCCGTATGTACAACCGTGTATTGACAGCAGAAGAACAAAAAGCAAACTATAACTATGACTACGAGACATTCCTCAAAAACAACCCGTAGTCAGTAAACTCAATGAACATGAAATATCCGATTTATATTTTGGCAATGTTGCTCTTGGCAGGCTGCCAGACCCAAGAACAAGAAGAAGCGTCTATGACACAACCCATCGTAACCAAAGCATATCTCAAAGAAGGAACGAAGGTAACTCCCCTACCCGCCAGACCGACTGTAAGAGGCATAGATAACGATTTGTCTCAAGGCTATCGGGTACATACAGGAGTCTCTTCGGCAGTGTATAGTGACGCTACGGCATCCTTCGCTACCAATCAGCTCTTGTTCAACTTCGAGCCTTTCACCCTACAGAATGGGAGCTACACCTATACAGGAGCCTCCCGCTTCTGGATCAACGACGGAAAGACGTATCATCACTTTGGGGCAGTGTCTACCAATCTGGAAGCCTATACCGAGGGCAGCTATCAGATAGGATACAACTATACGAAAACGTATCGAAACCAAATCTACTTCACCCAAGCAGACGAGCCTGCCCACCAACAGGATGCTCTGGTGGCAGACCCGGTAGTGAACATACAGACGCAATACAACGCACCAACGGTGAATCTTTATTTTCGCCATGCCTTGTCGCGCATCCTGATTAAGATTTTCAACTCCGGCGGAGCTACCATCTACGACGTGGAGGGGCAAATAATGTACACCACCAATATTTACCGAAACGGGTATCAGTCTGTGTGGGGAAGCGGAATAGCATTGGCAAATACCGACGGCGCTACCACCAACCTGACGCATACCAAAAACAAATATTATGCATTGAATGCCAGTGTGTTTACCCTACCTGCCACAGCCAAAGACGGTGCTTCGGCAATGACACTCGGCAATATATTCTTATTACCCATCAGCAGCAGTGTGACCACAGATGGCTGGATGGTGGCAAGAATAAGGTATAAAACCGATATGGCCGGGTCGTACACCGACTGGCAGGAAGTGAGTTTACCCGCCTGCAACCGCTTGGTAAGCGGTATTCAATACACCTATAGCGTGAACCTGATTGTGGAAACGAACGACCTCGCCGTGACCGGAGCAGAGATCACCCCCTGGGTAGATGAGTCGCTTGAAATAGATCAACTGAATTGAACCAAACGTCCCAATCAGAAATACCCCCCCAGCTGATATGAGAGTCATTTTGAGTTTACTATGGAGCTTATGTCTACTATGCGCGTGTCACACCGGAAAAACCGGAAGAGACGCCGGAGTGTCGGAGCCTGTTTTTTATCAACGTCCCGACATCCCATCTATACTTTTGGATAGCAGCAAGGTGGTACAGGCCAACTATTTGTCTACCCGTTTCTGGAACAATCTAAATCCCAAAGACTCATTGGCTTTGGCAGATACAGCATATCTGGCAGAACCTTTCGTAGAATACATCAATATGCTAAGTATTCTGCCCGACAGCGACGTGTATCAAAGTGTAGAATGCCTGTTCAACCGCTTCATACAAAAGGACTCCGTTCTATTTGCCCGTTTCACCGGTTTCTTTGAACTGCTTCTTTATGCACATGAGTCCGATTTCAGAAATGAAGAAATGTATAGTCAGGTGCTCCGCTACATCATCCACTCTCCCCACATCGCAGATATATATAAGGAACGCTACCGTTTTCAATTGGAAATGGTAGAGAAGAATCGCCCCAACACCCCTGCCAGTGATTTTATATATACCACAGACAATGGCGTCAAACAGAGAATGTATGATTTAGAGTCACCCTATACCCTACTATTCTTCAACCGACCGGACTGTGAAGCATGTACGCGTGCGAAGGAGTATCTGGCAACAATGGAAATTTTGTCTTTACTACCCATCAAAGTGCTTGCCATCTTTCCCGATGACGACCTGACGGAATGGCGCACAGCGAGTTATCCCGCCAATTTCATCAACGGTTATGACGACGGTTGCATCATTACCCAAAAAAAATTGTATAATGTAGAAAATATTCCCTCGTTTTATCTACTCGATAGAGAGAAACGGGTGATCTTAAAAGATGCGGATGCCAATACTTTAGAAAATGCACTTTGGGATTTGTATGAACCACAATAGCCGACTAAATCATTTTTTTATATAATATTGAATTTTAATATTATATAAAATAAACCGCGTAGATAATAATGTTATAAAAAGAGATTTAGTATCTTTAAAACTAAAATACAAAATTAATATAAACATATTACAACATGACGTTTTTTGCTGATTTATATAGAAACACCCTACTGATAGTAGCCACTGAAAACCTAGTTATGGGAATCACATTACTATTTATCTATTATTCAAGACGACATCAGTGCTCTAATATAAGAAAAAGCGTCTATTTACTAAGCGCCGCCATGTTTTTGATGACAATATGCAATTATGCAGAATATTTCATACCAACAAACACGAACGATCTGTCCAATTCACTATCTATTATGATATTGGCAGCTTCCATAGAAATATTTCTTATTTTATACACCTATCTGGCTTTGCTCAATGTGGCAGCAGTCACCAAACGGAAGATATTTTTCAATTTGTTACAAATTACCATATTCGTACTTCCGATATGTATCATTATTCCCGACGAGCACCCCATTTTGTTCAACACATGGTTCTACGGTGCCGTATCTTTCTATTTTATAAAATTTATTTATCTTTTTTGTGTGTATAAGAGAAGCTATCACAAAGCCCAGACAGAATTGCTGGACAATTTCAACAACGAACGCGCAAGCCAGCTTCTTCGGCTCAATAACATCTACTATGTGGTAGTGATTATCGGCTCAGTCACCATGGTAGTTCCTTTTACCGATTATATGGTACTCACTATTTATAATATCTTTTTATTTTTCACTTATTTCTATCTTTATGCTGAGATGGTCCGTGAGCTTCATCATATCAATGCTGAACCTAGCATAAGCGATCACATAAATCCAGTTTTAATTCAATACCAAAAAGAAGAAAAGACTGACGAACCGAAACCGGCAAGAAACCTATCCAGACTGATGCAAGACCGAGAAGGGCTATATAATGATTGGCTGTCGAAGCACGCCTATTGCCATCCGGGCATAACAATCGAAGAGGTGGCCACCGAACTGGGCATCAACCGGACTACCCTATCTCTCTATCTGAATACCGAACTGAAGAAAAGTTTCTATGAATGGATTTCTGACTTACGTGTAGAGGAAGCTAAAAGGCTGCTGGTAGAAAATCCCGACACACCTATCTTCGAGATCGCCTGCTATGTGGGAATAGAAGACCGAAGTAACTTTGACAAAATATTCAAGCGCGTTACGGGAATGTCCGCTGCAATGTATCGCAAACAAAACAGTAACGCCATAAGCCATCCAGGTCTCACAGCTATACAGAAAGTTCATCATGAATAAATCGAACTTTGGATTATACATAAAAACGAATTAGATTACCTTAAACAACTTCTGCCTATGAACCGTAAAGAATATCAAAAAGAAAGCTTGCTATCTACTGAATTATCTGGCAGAAAGCTATTGAATGATGAAGATTACAGACACTTTCATCACGTTGCACTGGAAATAATTTCTGTTGCCGTTGAGAGTAAAAGACTCTTTTTTCCGGCAGAAACTTATTGCAGATACAAGGGATATGTGAAACTTATGGATATCATCTGCAACAAAATACGGCAAGGCCAAGAGGTGATATCGTCCAGCACTCTGGAAGATATGTATCAGCACTACCAAGCTGCAGCCGAAGACGAATATTACGTATTATATCAATTGATTGTTTCAGCTTATCGGCGGACGACCAATCCTGAAGAACGGAACTATCTATACAATCTGATTCAGACTATCAACCAAATAGGCAAAGAAGAGCATATCAAGTAACGAGCGTAAAACGATGCAGGCATCCAATGATACCTGCATCGCATTTTAAGTAGAAATCAGCGGTTTGCATCCTTGCGATTCTTCACTTCTTCCACGAGTTTAGTAAACGATTTTTCTTTTTTACGTTTCTCATGTTCGGAAGCAGAAAAGTGCCACGCTTCCCGGCGAAGTT
>OGMD01000399.1_pt1 | contig 19992 bp, 12 predicted proteins | sample 1573041 | NCBI WGS metagenome assembly OGMD01 (sample SAMEA2582007, study PRJEB24529) | metagenome | biome: Human gut stool | place: China | collected 2011 | reverse complement strand
TCTGGGGCGTTATCAACCTGCTGGAAGGTTACGGCAACGACAACCCCGGCGCCAAGAGCCAGGGCATGAAGCAGCTCATGGCCGGTGCTGGTGTAGCCGTGGTAGGCATGGTCCTTGTACCTCTGCTCTCCGGGCTTTTCTCTGTCTAAGCGTCTCCGTATGAAATCCTTGCCGCTCCCGCAGTTTTGCGGGGGCGGCGGAAAGGAGGTTGACACCGTATGGATTTCTTACTTGAAGCCCTGACAAATTGGCTGAAAGAAATGCTGGTGGGCGGTATTATGAGCAACCTTTCGGGGATGTTTGACAGCGTAAACCAACAGGTCGCGGATATATCCGTACAGGTAGGACAGACCCCACAGGGATGGAATGGCAGTATTTTCAATATGATTGAGAATCTGTCAAACTCCATCATGGTGCCGATTGCAGGTGTGATCCTGGCTATCGTTATGACCGTAGACCTGATCCAGATGATTGCAGACAAGAACAACCTGCATGATGTGGATACCTGGATGATTTTCAAGTGGGTGTTCAAATCAGCTGCCGCCATCCTCATTGTCACAAACACATGGAATATCGTGATGGGCGTCTTTGATATGGCGCAGAGCGTGGTGGCGCAGGCGGCAGGGATTATCAATTCGGATGCGTCCATTGACATTTCCTCAGTTATGACCGATCTGGAACCGAGGCTGATGGAAATGGATCTGGGACCGCTGTTCGGACTGTGGTTCCAATCCCTCTTTATTGGCATTACTATGTGGGCGTTATATATCTGTATCTTTATCGTTATTTATGGCCGTATGATCGAAATCTACCTTGTGACTTCGGTGGCTCCCGTTCCAATGGCTGCAATGATGGGTAAAGAATGGGGCGGTATGGGACAGAATTACCTCCGATCCCTGCTGGCGCTGGGCTTTCAGGCGTTTCTCATTATCGTCTGCGTGGCAATTTATGCTGTGCTGGTGCAGAACATCGCTCTGGAAGATGACATCATCATGGCAATCTGGAGCTGCGTGGGCTACACCGTACTGCTGTGCTTTACGCTGTTCAAAACCGGCAGTCTCGCAAAATCAGTCTTTCAGGCGCACTAAAGGAGGGTTCTGTATGAAAAAATATCAAATCATTTACGCAGACCCGCCATGGAACTACAAAGTATATTCCAAGAAAGGATTGGGACGCAGTGCAGAAAGTCACTATCCGACCATGAGTATCGAGGATATTTGTGCGCTGCCAGTAGGCAACTTGGCGGATAAAGACTGTGCCTTGTTTTTATGGGTCACGATTCCATGTTTACTGGAAGGTCTCTCAGTTCTGAAGGCATGGGGATTTACCTATAAAACCGTCGGCTTTGTTTGGGTAAAGCAAAATCGAAAGGCAGATAGCTTGTTCTGGGGAATGGGATATTGGACGCGCTCCAATGTGGAACTTTGTATCCTCGCAACGAAAGGACATCCCAAGCGTATAAACGCAGCTGTTCATCAGGTCATTGTCTCTCACATTGAAGAACATTCAAAAAAACCGCAGGAAGCCAGAGAACGCATTGTCTCATTGATGGGTGATCTCCCGCGCATAGAACTGTTTGCTCGTCAATCCACACCCGGTTGGGATGTGTGGGGAAATGAAGTGGACAGCTCTATTTCATTCCCATAAAGGAGGTGGATAATATGGCTTATGTACCCGTACCCAAAGATTTAACCAAAGTCAAAACCAAGGTCATGTTCAATCTGACACGAAGGCAGCTGGTCTGCTTTACCGCCGGGGCGCTTGTAGGTGTACCGCTGTTCTTGTGGCTCCGTGAGCCTGCGGGAAACAGCATGGCTGCCATGTGTATGATGCTGGTCATGATGCCCTTCTTCCTGCTGGCAATGTATGAAAAGCATGGACAGCCCCTGGAAAAGATCGTCGGCAACATCCTCAAAGTAGCTGTGATCCGTCCCAAGCAGCGTCCCTACCAGACCAATAACTTTTATGCCGTATTAAAGCGGCAGGAAATGCTCGATAAGGAGGTGTATGACATTGTTCACCGCAATGAAAAGCTGGCTGCGCCGTCTGCTGGGAAAACCGGAAGAAAAGACCGTGCATCCGGTAAAGACAAAGAAAAAGCTGTCCCGCGCCGATAAGAAGCAGATCGAAGCGGCCATTGCCCGCGCCAACCGCACGGACAAAAAAGGAAAATCGGCACAGGACAGTATCCCCTATGAACGAATGTGGCCGGACGGGATCTGCCGCGTATCGGACAGCCACTACACAAAGACCATTCAGTTTCAGGACATCAACTATCAGCTCTCCCAAAATGAAGATAAGACCGCGATCTTTGAGGGCTGGTGTGATTTCCTCAATTATTTCGACAGCTCGATTCACTTCCAGCTGTCTTTTTTGAACCTTGCGGCATCGGAGGAGACCTTTGCCAACTCCATTTCCATTCCGCCCCAGGGGGATGCCTTTGACAGTATCCGTGAGGAATATACCACGATGCTGCAAAATCAGCTGGTCAGAGGCAACAACGGTCTCATCAAGACCAAATACCTGACCTTTGGTATCAACGCTGACAGCATCAAAGCCGCCAAGCCCCGTCTGGAGCGTATTGAGACCGATATACTCAATAACTTCAAGCGTCTTGGTGTAGCCGCCAGAACATTGGACGGTAAGGAAAGGCTTTCCCAGCTTCATGCGGTATTCCACATGGATGAACAGCTCCCGTTTCAGTTTGAATGGGACTGGCTGGCTCCTTCCGGTCTGTCCACAAAGGATTTTATTGCACCAAGCTCCTTTGAGTTCCGCACCGGCAAGCAGTTCCGTATGGGCAAGAAATACGGGGCTGTTTCTTTTTTGCAGATTCTCGCACCGGAGCTGAATGACCGTCTGCTGGCTGATTTTCTGGATATGGAAAGCTCGCTCATTGTGAGTATGCACATTCAGTCGGTGGATCAGGTGAAAGCCATCAAAACGGTAAAGCGTAAGATTACCGATCTGGACCGCAGTAAGATCGAGGAACAGAAAAAAGCAGTCCGCGCCGGATACGACATGGACATCATTCCTTCTGACCTTGCCACCTACGGCAGCGAAGCGAAAAAGCTGTTGCAGGATTTGCAGAGCCGAAACGAGAGAATGTTCCTGGTCTCCTTTTTGGTGCTGAACACAGCGGACACCCCCCGTCAGCTTGGCAACAACATCTTTCAGGCAGGCTCTATTGCCCAGAAGTATAACTGCCAGCTGACCAGACTGGACTTCCAGCAGGAAGAAGGGCTGATGAGCTGTCTGCCCCTGGGACTCAATCAGATCGAGATTCAGCGAGGGCTGACCACCAGTTCTACGGCTATCTTTGTACCATTCACCACACAGGAATTATTCCAGAACGGCAAGGAAGCCCTGTACTACGGCATCAATGCCCTGTCCAACAACCTCATCATGGTGGATAGAAAGCTGCTGAAAAACCCCAACGGCTTGATTTTGGGTACGCCGGGTTCCGGTAAGTCTTTCAGCGCCAAGCGTGAGATTGCCAACTGCTTTTTGCTTACCAATGATGATGTCATCATCTGTGACCCGGAAGCGGAGTACGCACCTCTGGTGGATCGTCTGCATGGGCAGGTCATCAAGATCTCGCCTACCTCAACCAACTACATCAATCCGATGGATCTGAACCTGGACTATTCGGATGATGAAAGCCCGCTGTCCCTCAAGTCTGACTTTATCCTCAGCTTGTGTGAGCTGATCGTGGGCGGTAAGGACGGATTGCAGCCGGTGCAGAAAACCATCATCGACCGTTGTGTGCGTCTGGTCTATCAGACCTACCTCAATGACCCGCGCCCGGAGAATATGCCCATACTGGAGGACCTATATAACCTGCTCCGTTCACAGGAGGAAAAGGAAGCCCAGTATATCGCCACGGCCCTTGAAATCTATGTAACCGGCTCCCTCAATGTGTTCAATCACCAGAGCAATGTGGACATCAATAACCGCATTGTCTGCTATGACATTAAGGAGCTGGGCAAGCAACTCAAGAAAATCGGTATGTTGGTGGTCCAGGATCAGGTGTGGAACCGCGTTACCATTAACCGCGCTGCCCACAAGTCCACCCGTTATTACATCGACGAGATGCACCTGCTTTTGAAGGAGGAGCAGACCGCCGCTTATACGGTGGAAATCTGGAAGCGATTCCGCAAATGGGGCGGTATTCCGACAGGTATCACCCAGAATGTCAAAGACCTTTTGAGCAGCCGCGAGGTGGAGAACATCTTTGAAAACTCCGACTTCGTGTATATGCTCAACCAGGCAGGCGGAGACCGTCAGATTCTCGCCAAGCAGCTGGGCATTTCCACGCACCAGCTTAGCTATGTGACCCACTCCGGTGAGGGCGAGGGCCTGCTGTTCTATGGCTCCACCATCCTGCCCTTCGTTGACCACTTCCCGAAGAATACTGAGCTTTACCGCATTATGACCACCAAACCCCAGGAACTGAAAAAGGAGGATGAATAACTATGAAACAGAATATTTGCGAACTTGATACCATGATTTTTTTCCGTGAGGCATTGGAGGCTCACGAATTCATGTTGCTTCCGGTAATGGCCTCCGCTGTTGTTGAGTGTCGTACCGCTGACAAAGAACTCAAAACCTTGAATGAGGATGGCGAAATTGGTCTTGCCCGTCTCTTTTCGATTTGGGCGAATATGATGTGTGCCCCTGGTGCAGCAACCATTGTAGGGTGCAGACCTATCACAATGCTCTCTGAGATTCTGGCGCAAGTCCATGCGTATCTCACCGTGCATCCGCTATATGATCCGGAAGGTTTGGCCCTCTATGTGGAGCTGCACCACATGATGGATGCTATCCTAATGGGTGATTGGTTTGAATAAAGAGCCGCGCTTGCGCTTTACTGATGAGGAACGGGCTGACCCTGCACTGGAAAAGCCGATCCGCAAAACGGAGAAAGCTACGGCCAGAGCAGATAAGGCGCAGGCCAATATTCCAAAGAAAAAAGTCAGACAGACGGTCATTGACCCGGACACCGGGAAAAAGACCTCGAAGCTGACCTTTGAGGACAAGAAAAAACCACCTTCCAAACTTTCTCAAGGGGTTAAGGAAGCTCCCGTCCATCTGGTCGCGGGCAAGTTTCACAAAGAGATCCGGGAAACAGAACAGGACAATGTGGGCGTGGAAAGCGCCCACAAGTCCGAGGAAGCGGTGGAGACCGGCGCTTATCTGGTGCGGGAGGGCTATCGCAGCCACAAGCTGAAGCCGTACCGCAAAGCAGCCCAGGCCGAGCAGAAGCTGGAAAAGGCAAATGTAAATGCCCTGTACCAGAAGTCCCTACGGGAAAATCCTCAGTTTGCCAGCAACCCTCTCTCCCGCTGGCAGCAAAAACAGAGTATCAAAAAGCAGTATGCCGTCGCCAAGCGCACCGGTCAGACTGCCGGAAATACCGCCCAGGCTGCGTCCAAAACCGGAAAAGCCGCAAGGACGGTAAAAGAAAAGGCACAGCAGGCAGGGGCATTCGTCATGCGCCACAAGAAGGGCTTCCTGATCGCAGGGGTTTTGTTCCTCATCGCCTGTATGCTGATGAATACCATGTCCTCCTGCTCCATGATGGCGCAGAGCATCGGTTCCGTTCTCTCCGGCACCACTTATCCGTCGGATGACCCGGAAATGCTGGCGGTGGAGGCAGATTATGCAGCCAGAGAAGCCCAGTTGCAGGAGGAAATCGACAACATTGAAAGCAGCCACCCAGGGTATGACGAGTATCGCTATGACCTTGGTATGATCGGCCATGACCCTCATGAGCTGGCAGCATTTCTGTCTGCTGTCTTGCAAGGTTACACCCGGCAGAGCGCTCAGGCAGAGCTGGCGCGTGTGTTTGCAGCACAGTATCAGCTGACGCTTACTGAGGAAGTGGAGATTCGCTACCGCACGGAGACCTCCACCGACCCGGAGACCGGCGAGACCACCTCAGAAGAAGTTCCCTATGAGTATTACATTTTGAATGTGAAACTCACCAGCAAGCCCATTTCCGCTGTGGCGTCGGAGTTACTGACCCCGGAGCAGATGGAAATGTATCAGGTCTACCGACAGACCATGGGCAATAAGCCGCTGTTGTTTGGCGGCGGTTCCCCTGATACCAGCGGCTCGGAAGATCTGTCCGGTGTGCAGTTCATTAACGGCACCCGCCCTGGCAATCCGCAGCTGGTGGAACTGGCGAAAAGTCAGGTGGGCAATGTGGGAGGACAACCTTATTGGAGCTGGTACGGCTTTGACTCCCGTGTGGAATGGTGTGCCTGCTTTGTATCATGGTGCTATGGTCAATCCGGTCGAACGGAACCACGCTTTGCTGGTTGTCAGTCTCAGGGTGTTCCGTGGTTCCAGTCTCATGGACAGTGGGGCGCACGAGGATATGAAAACATCGCCCCCGGTGATGCCATTTTCTTCGATTGGGATCTGGATGGTTCCGCAGACCATGTGGGAATTGTTGTCGGCACCGATGGCAGCCGTGTTTATACCGTGGAGGGAAATTCCGGCGATGCCTGCAAGATTAAAAGTTATGACCTGAATTATCAAAGCATTAAGGGCTACGGCCTGATGAACTGGTAACAGAGATTTTTAAGAAGGAGTGATAGACGATGGCAAAGAACAAAATTGAGCGCATTGACCAGGAGATTACAAAGGTCCGCGAGAAGATCGCAGAGTATCAGGAAAAGCTCAAGGCGCTGGAGGTACAGAAAACCGAGGCAGAAAATCTGGAGATCGTCCAGATGGTGCGCGCACTGTGTATGACCCCGGCTCAGCTGAGCGCCATGCTGTCCGGAGGCACAGTTCCCGGCAGTTTTGCTGATGACAACAACGAACAGGAGGAAAACAGCTATGAGGAATAAACGATTGCTCCGAACACTTTCCGCCCTTTGCCTGACGCTGGTTCTGGCATCGGGCTTTACTGTTCCCGCTTTTGCCCAGGGCGCAGCGCCGCCCCCGGCAGAGGATACCACCAATGACAGCAATGTGGTGGTGGAAGAAACGGAAAAAGCACCTCCGCTGACCCCGGATGGCAACGCCGCTCTGGTGGATGATTTCGGGGGCAATAAACAGCTCATTACCGTTACCACCAAGGCGGGCAACTATTTTTATATCCTGATCGACAGGGCCAACGAGGATAAAAAGACTGCTGTTCACTTTCTGAACCAGGTGGATGAAGCGGACCTGATGGCACTGATGGAAGATGGAAAACCCAAAGAGGAGCCGCCTGCTGTGTGCAGCTGTTCGACAAAATGTGAAACAGGGACAGTCAATACGGCCTGCCCGGTCTGTGCAACCGATATGAGCAAATGTACGGGCAAAGCACCGGAACCTCCGGCAGAAACACCGGAGCCGGAAAAAGAGAAGCCTGCCGGACTGAACCCGGCTGCCCTGATCCTTCTGCTGGCTCTGCTGGGCGGCGGTGGCGTATTTGCCTACTTGAAGCTCGTTAAGAATAAGCCTAAGACCAAGGGCAATGACAGTCTGGACGATTATGATTATGGCGAGGAAGATTCCGAGGAATGGGAAACCGAGGATGAAGAAGTCCTTGAGGATGGTTTTGAGGGTTCTGATCCTAATGAGGAAAGCGATAGAACAGATTGAACTATTTGAGCGTAGCGTATTTCAAATCATTGCGGGATAAGGGACAGAGGACAGGGAGAAATTCCTGTCCTCTGCTGCTCTATTCACTCTCTTACTGCAAATCCACACCCAAAATCAGCAGCACATGGTCAAAGAAAGGAGGACCTCACAATGAACACATGGAACTGGTTATTACACTTTCTGATTATTTTTGATCTGGTCGCCTTCGGAATTTACTTTGGAGGAGACATTCTTTTCACTGCTATCAGCAAAGTTCAAAAAAAGTCAAAGAAGGACGATGACTTGGATCTTTATGATTTTGAAATTGAGACCGCACCCCAAAAGCGCTCTTTATGTGTGGACTCAATCCGAATGCTTTATTCTGGTGAGATAGATGAATTTGTGGAAAAGGAACTGTTGCCTGATGCAGCGGAGACCATGAACGCTTTATCTGAAGCTGAAAAAACAGCAGTTAGCCTGTTACTAAAAGCTTATATCGGTTTTTTGAGCGAAGAAGCAACGGTAGATGAACAAAGTTTTCCCATGGTTAAGGAACTGTTGTCTTATACACAGGGCAGCAAAGAAGATGGTGAAAAAGATGCCATAGATTGTCTGATGGAAGATACGGTCAGCAGAACCCACAGACATCGAGAATATTACAACAATTATCAACGCTATCAACTGATGCAGGTGGATAAAGAGCGTGTGATTATGGCCTGCAATATCATAATCAATGATTTGATTGGCAGGTTGTACCGATATGATTATCGCTTTGGCTATGACATTACACTTGCCTCAGAACACAGCATTGCAAAAAAACTGTCTGATAATTGGCAGAATGAATGGGAGGTTGAAGATTATGAAGCTGGTGATTGCTGAAAAACCATCGGTTGCACAAAGTCTGGCTACGGTAATCGGTGCAACTGCTCGTAAGGATGGGTATCTGGAGGGCAACGGCTGGCGTGTCAGCTGGTGCGTGGGCCACCTGGCTGGTCTTGCGGATGCAGACAGCTATGACCCCAAGTATGCCAAGTGGCGATATGATGACCTGCCTATCCTGCCGGAACATTGGCAGATGGTGGTAGGAAAAGATAAGAAAAAGCAGTTTGATATTCTCAAAAAGCTGATGAATGCCCCGGATGTGACGGAAGTGGTAAATGCCTGTGATGCCGGACGCGAGGGCGAGCTGATCTTCCGCAGCGTCTATGAGCTGGCAGGCTGCCAAAAGCCGATGAAAAGGCTCTGGATTTCTTCGATGGAGGACTCCGCCATAAGGGAGGGCTTTGCAAACCTGCGCCCCGGTGCGGACTATGACGGACTTCGGGATGCTGCCCTCTGCCGTGCCAAGGCCGACTGGCTGGTGGGGATCAATGCCACAAGGCTTTTTTCCGTGCTGTACCACCGCACCCTCAACATCGGGCGCGTTATGTCCCCAACGCTGGCGCTCATTGTCCAGCGAGAAGCTGAGATCGACACCTTTAAGCCGGTTCCCTTTTATACCGTGGCGCTGGAGCTGCCCGGTCTTACCGTATCCGGGGAGCGCATGGCGGATAAGGCCGCTGCCGAGCAGCTGAGAGAAGCCTGTCAGGGTGCAAATGTCACAATCAAAAAGGTGGAGTGCAAGGAAAAGTCCGAAAAGCCGCCCGCCCTCTATGACCTGACTACTCTGCAAAGAGATGCCAACCGCCTGCTTGGATTTACAGCCCAGCAGACCCTGGACTATCTGCAAAGCCTGTATGAAAAGAAGCTCTGCACCTATCCCCGTACTGACAGCCGCTATCTGACCGGTGATATGGCAGACAGCCTGCCGGTGTTGGTGAATCTGGTTGCCAATGCTATGCCGTTTCGCAAAGGGATCGCCATTACCTGTGATCCGCAGACAGTCATCAACGATAAGAAAGTAACCGACCACCACGCAGTAATCCCTACCAGAAATCTCAAGGATGCAGACCTTTCTGCCCTTCCTGCGGGAGAAAAAGCGGTGCTGGAGCTGGTGGCCCTGCGTCTGCTGTGTGCCGTGGCCCAGCCCCATATCTATTCGGAAACCGTTGTGATTGCAGCGTGTGCCGGTGGGGAATTTACCGCCAAAGGAAAAACGGTGAAGCACCCCGGATGGAAAGCACTGGAGGACGCTTACCGTGCCAAAATGAAGGATGCAGAGCCGAAAAAAGAGGGCGCAGAGAAAGCCCTGCCGGAGCTGACCGAAGGACAGACCCTTTCGGTTTCTGCGGCAATCGTCAAAGAAGGCAAAAGCAGTCCGCCCCAGCACTTTACGGAGGACACCCTATTGTCCGCGATGGAGACTGCCGGAAAAGAGGATATGCCGGAGGATGCCGAGCGAAAAGGTCTGGGGACACCGGCCACCCGTGCCGGTATTTTGGAAAAGCTGGTATCTGCCGGTTTTCTGGAACGAAAAAAGAGCAGGAAAACGGTGCAGCTTCTCCCTTCCCACGATGCAGTCTCCCTTATCACCGTTCTGCCGGAACAGCTGCAATCTCCGCTTCTGACTGCCGAGTGGGAGTACCGCCTGGGCGAGATCGAGCGCGGGCAGCTTGCCCCGGAGGAGTTTTTGGACGGGATCAGCACCATGCTGAAAGATCTGGTGGGAACTTATCAGGTCATCAAGGGAACCGAGTACCTGTTCACTCCGCCCCGTGAGGTGGTGGGCAAATGCCCTCGCTGCGGCGGTGAAGTTGCAGAACTGCAAAAAGGCTTCTTCTGTCAGAATGATTCTTGCAAATTTGCAATCTGGAAAAACAACAAATGGTGGGCTGCCAAGAAAAAACAGCCGACCAAGGCTGTGGTGTCTGCGCTGCTGAACGATGGCCGTGTCCGTGTGACGGGGTTATATTCGGAGAAAACCGGCAAGACCTACGATGCCACTGTGGTTTTGGAGGACGATGGACAGTATGCCAATTTCAAGCTGGAATTTGACCAGCGGAAAGGAGGCAGCCGATGAAGCTCTCTTTAGTGGAACGGGAAACCATTCTCCTCTATAACCAGGCAGAACCAATGGCTGAGATCTATACTCATGATCCCCGTCTGATGGAGAAGCTGGATCTGCTGGCAAAAAAGCACCCCGACCAGATCACCCGAAAGGACGCCCATAACTTTACCGTCCCCAAGCGGTGTGTATCAGTCCGGGAGCCATATAGCGCAGAACGCCGCAAAGCCGCCAGTGAGCGTGCGAAAGCCGCCGGATACCAGCCTCCTATGCGAAAGTCCGGCAGTTAAAGGCACATGACAGAGAATGTATTTGAAGCAGTCAAGCAGTCGGTCAGCACCAGAGATGCGGCAGCGTTTTATGGGATCGAGGTCAAACGAAATGGCATGGCCTGCTGTCCCTTTCACGATGATAAGAACCCCAGCATGAAGGTAGACCAGCGGTTCCACTGCTTTGGCTGCGGTGAAGATGGGGATGTGATCGACTTTACCGCAAAGCTCTTTGACCTCTCCCCAAAAGAAGCGGCGGAGAAACTGGCACAGGACTTTGGCCTGATCTATGACAGTCAGGCCCCTCCCCGCAGGAGATATGTCCGGCAGAAAACCGAGGCACAAAAGTTTCGGGAGGACCGGCAGCGGTGTTATCGCGTACTGTCCGATTACTACTATCTGCTGAAAAAATGGGAGGCCGACAATTCTCCCCGGACACCGGAGGAAGAACCGCACCCCCGTTTTGTGGAAGCAATCCAGAAGAAAACCTATGTAGAGTACCTGCTGGACCTTTTTCTTTATGAAAGTGAAGAAGAACAAAAGGCATGGATTGCAGAACACACAGCAGAAATCACACACTTGGAAAGGAGATTGAAAATCATGGCTGAGAACAAACCCACCAACCGAGAGCGGCTAAGGGAAATCACAGATGGCATCGAGCAGGGCATCAAAGAACTGTTTGAGAGTGAAAAGTATATGCGCTATCTGTCCGTCATGTCCCGCTTCCACCGCTATTCGGTAAACAACACCATGCTCATCTATATGCAGAAGCCGGACGCCACTTTGGTAGCCGGATACAATAAGTGGAAAGACCAGTTTGAGCGTCATGTAAAAAAGGGCGAGCATGGCATTACCATCATCGCCCCCACACCGTACAAGAAGAAAATCGAGGAGCAGAAACTGGACCCGGATACCAAGGCTCCGATTTTGGATAAAGACGGAAAGATCATCACAGAGGAAAAAGAAATCGAGATCCCCATGTTTCGCCCGGTCAAGGTCTTTGATGTGAGCCAGACCGACGGGAAACCTTTGCCGGAGCTTGCTTCCTCCCTTTCCGGCAATGTGCCAAATTATGAGGCATTCATGGAGGCCCTGCGCCGCAGCGCACCGGTGCCGATTACTTTTGAAGCAATGGCCGCCGATACGGACGGCTATTTTTCTGCCGATCATCAGAAAATTGCCATTCGCCAGGGCATGAGCGAGGTGCAGACGGTTTCGGCCACGGTTCATGAGATTGCCCACAGCAAGCTCCACAATCAGAAAAAGATTCAGATTGCCAATGACGAGCAATATCAGGAGATCGAGCTGTTTGATAAACCCGGTCTGTTCTCCAATGGGCGGATTGTCCGTGATAATCTGCCGGAGGGCGTTTATTGCTATGACCTGCGCGGTTCTGACTACGACCCCGGAGAGCAGGTCTGTGTAGAAGAACGAGTGGTTGTAAACCATGCAGGTTCCGTTCTGCTGACAGAGCCGTTGGAGCTGGCGGAAGATGGACGCCTGATGCTGACCGAGGAAGAAGGGCTGAATTTTGTTGGCGGCTTTTCTACCCTCGCCCAGTTTTTGCAAGAACAGAGGAAAGACCGCCACACGGAGGAAGTGGAGGCTGAAAGCATCTCCTATGCGGTCTGCAAGTATTTTGGCATCGAGACCGGAGAAAACAGCTTCGGCTATATTGCAAGCTGGAGTCAGGGCAAGGAACTGAAAGAGCTGAGAGCCAGTTTGGAGACCATCAACAAAACCTCCGGCACTTTGATCTCCGACATTGAGCGCCACTATAAGGAAATCTGCAAAGAGCGCGGAATCGACCCTCATGCAAAGGTAGAGCCGGAAACCGCCCCGATAGAGCAGCCAGCAGATGCCGCTCAGGTATCTGACACCGAGCCAACCGGCAATCTGACCTACTATGTAGCAGAGTGCATGGAGTTTCCAAACCTCGGAGAATACCACGATAACCTGTCTTTGGAGGAAGCAATCCGCATTTATCAGGAGATTCCGGCAGAGCGAATGAACGGGATCAAAGGAATTGGTTTTGAGCTGAAAGACGGAAGCGACTATGAAGGACCTTTTCCGATTTTGACCGGGCAGACCATTGACCTGGACACCATTCAGGCAATCGACTATTACCGTGACAATCCGCTGGTACAGAAAGCGGTAAAGGAACTGGCTGCGGCCATGCCGGAAATGGAGGTACTGGGGGCGGATGCCAACCAGCAGGAGGCTTTGTTTCTGATCGACGATACTACCTATCTTCATATCCAGCCCTGTGACAGCGGATGGGACTATACCCTTTACGATGCCGCGTCCATGAAAGAGTTGGATGGTGGTCAGCTGGATATGCCGGAGATTTCCCGCATGAAGGCAGTTCTCCAGATTTGTGATGACAACGATTTGGGCAGAGACTCGGTAAAATACGCACCGTTGTCCATGATTGAGACCTTGCAGGAAGCTGCCTACCAGCAGATGCAGGCAGAGGCCAGTCAGATGACTGCTTCTTCCCAGCTGCCGGAGGCACAGGAGCAGGCGCTGGATGAATACCCCATGCCGGATGAGCAGGTATCCACACCGGATATGCAGGAATACGGCTACTCCTATGATGGGATGCTCCCTGTTACCAGAGAACGGGCGCTGGAACTGGATGCCGCCGGTTTGACTGTCTATGTGCTGCATGAGGACAATACGGAGAGCATGGTGTTTGACCCGCAGGAAATCATGGATCATGGCGGTCTTTTCGGCGTGGACCGTGAGGAATGGGAGAAAAGCCCTCAGTTCCACGAAAAGGTCATGGAGCGTCAGGAACATCAGCAGGAACGAGAACAGGCATTTCTCTCCCAGAACAGAGATTGCTTTGCCATCTATCAGGTAAGTAGTGACGATCCGCAGAATGTGCGCTTTATGAATCTGGACTGGCTAAAGTCCCATGATATTTCCGTAGACCGCAGCAATTATGACCTCATTTACACCGCTCCGCTGAGTGAGTCTGGCACTGTGCCGGAGCAGCTGGAAAAACTCTATCAGCAATTCAATCTGGAAAAGCCCGTGGACTTTCACAGTCCCTCCATGAGCGTCAGCGACATCGTTGCGATCAGGCAGGACGGTAAGGTATCCTGTCATTACTGTGACAGCGTTGGTTTTACCCAGATCCCCGGATTCCTGCCGGAAAATCCGCTGAAAAATGCGGAGATGGCCGTGGAGGACGATTACGGCATGATCGACGGTATCATCAACAATGGCGCAAAAGAGCCTACGGTGGCAGAGCTGGAACAGCAGGCCCGAAGCGGTCAGCCCATTTCCCTGATGGACTTGACTGACGCCATTCATCGGAAGGAACGGGAAAAGAAAAAGTCCGTCATGGAGCAGCTGAAAAGCCAGCCCAAAGCAGAACACAAAAAGACAGCACCCAAAAAGAGTGCGGAAAGGGAGATTTGATATGGGAAACTTTACTTTTGAGGAAATGAACCTGATGTGCATTTACAATACCGGCAGCCGCACCGGGCTGATCGACAGCCTGCGTGAAATGCGCGGCGAGCTTTCGCCGGAGGAAACGGAACTGAGGGAGCTGACCGACAGCGCCCTTACGAAGCTCTGTGCGATGACCGATGAGGACTTTGCCCAGCTGGAGCTGTACCCGGATTTTGACCAGTAAACACCATAACCGCAGGGATGGGGTGGCAATTTGCCACCCCACCTTTTACCCCAAAACTGAAAGGAGGACAGAATACCATGCCAACCAAAGCTGAACTATATGCACAGATGGCGGACAAGGTGGCAACACAGCTCACGGGGAGCTGGCAGGAATGGGCAGGGTTTCTCACCACTGCTTCCCGCCTTTACAAGTACCCGTTCCATGAGCAGCTGATGATCTATGCCCAGCGACCGGACGCTACCGCCTGTGCAGAGTACGATTTGTGGAATGAAAAGATGGGCCGGTATGTAAGGCGCGGTTCCAAGGGGATCGCTCTGGTGGACGATTCCGGGGACAGACCACGCCTGCGCTATGTCTTTGACATTTCCGACACCGGAACCCGTGAACATTCCCGCACTCCCTGGCTGTGGCAGTTGGAGGAGCGCCATCTGGATTCCGTGCAGGCCATGCTGGAGCGCACCTATGATGTTTCCGGTGATGACCTTGCCGGACAGCTCACTGAGGTAGCCGGAAAACTGGCTGAGGAATACTGGACGGAGCATCAGCAGGACTTCTTCTATATCGTTGACGGTTCCTTTTTGGAGGAATATGATGAGTATAACATCGGAGTGCAGTTCAAGGCAGCCGCCACCGTCAGCATCACTTACGCTTTGATGTCCCGCTGTGGACTGGAGCCGGAACGCTACTTCGACCACGAAGATTTCATGGCGATCTTTGATTTCAACACCCCGTCCACCATCGGGGCGCTGGGAACAGCGGTCAGCCAGATCAACCAGCAGGTGCTGCGGCAGATCGGCGTTACCGTCCGAAATGCAGAGCGCGAAGCCAACCAAGAAAGGAGCAAACAAGATGAACAATCCCATGACCTATATCCAGAACGGAGACTATCTGATTCCCGACCTGAAGCTGAGCCAGCAGCCGGAGAAACCCCTGGGCAAGTACGGCAGGATGAGGAAAACCTACCTGAAGGAACACCGTCCCATCCTCTACAACCAGATGTTGCTGAGCGAGAAGCTGTACCAGCACCTTCTGGAGATCGACGAGACCGCCCAGAACAGACTGGAGCAGATGATGCCCCAGCTGGCGAAGGAAGCGGGAGCCACCGAGGAACTGAAAGCCAGCGATCCCATGAAGTGGGTGGGGCTGATGAACACCTGCAAAGCCCAGGCCGAGGAAATCCTGATGGCGGAGCTTATCAACAGCTGACCCTAAACCTGTTCCTCTCCGAAGCGGAACAGATCCAATCCATAGATGAAGCAGAGAATGTAGCGCATACATCCTCTGCTTTTTCTTTTGCCCAAAATGACATTGACCATGTGCTGCGTTTGGGAGGCAATACAGACCGTCAGAGGGAGCGTGTGGTTGCAGCCTTTGAAAAGCAGAAAACCACCGCTGAGATTGCCGAGATACTGAAAACGCTGTACCACGGCGGCAATGGCCTTGGCAGCGTGAGCGCATGGTATGCCGAGGATGGTATCCATCTTTCCCACGGGAAGTCTGTCCGTTATGACAGGTCTGCCCAGGTCATTTCCTGGGAGAGTGCCGCAGAGCGCATCGGGGAACTTTTGGAAAGTGGCCAGTTTGCCTCCAATGTGGAGCTTGCAGAAGCGGCAGGCTATGAACGCTCCCTCCTTGCAGAAAAACTTTGGCATCTGTACCACGATTTCAGCGATAAAGCCAGAGATTCCGGGTATCTGTCCTGTCTGTCCGGTATTCAGAGAACCGGGTTCCCGGAAGAAACTGCATGGCTTGCCGAGCAGCTGAGTGACCCGGCTTTCCGCCAAACCCTAAAGGAAGAATACGCTGCCTTCTGGACTGCCTATCAGCAGGACCGTGACCTGTTGCGCTTTCATTACCATAGGCCAAGGGAAATCTGGGAGAACCTGAAGGATCTTGACCTGCCACGCAGAACTTTTTCTTCGGACCTTTCCCAAGTGCCAACCGTCCAGCACTTCATTACCGAGGATGAGATCGACGCCGCCATGACCGGCGGCAGCAGTTTTGCCGGAGGAAAAGGCCGTATCTATGCGTTCTTCATGGCAAACCATACGGATAAGGAGAAAGTGAGATTCCTCAAAGACGAGTATGGCATTGGCGGACGCTCTCATGCCCTGTCCGGCGCAACACACAGCGGCGAAGATCACGATGGGAAAGGACTGCACTATAAAAAGCAGGACTGCCCGGATGTTCACTTGAACTGGGAAAAGGTTTCCAAGCGCATTACCTCACTTGTCCAGAAAGGCCGCTATCTTACCGAACAGGAACAAGCGCAGTATGACAAGATCCAGGCTGAAAAGGATCTGGCAGAAGAAGATGCCATTCAAGCCCAGCAGCCGGAGATAGAGGAAGAAACGCCAAAGCCTACCCTTCGGGAGCAGTTTGAGCAGTATAAGCCTGTGGTGACTGCCGCCATTTCCGAGGATGCCGCATACCGCAATGCCTGCGGTCATTCTGACCGTGAAAATGCTGTCATCGAGGGCAATGCCGCTGTGCGCCGTGCGGTCCTTGGTTCTAAGGATATGGAGCTGATCCGCCTTTATTCTGATATACCGGAGTTCCGCCAGCGTCTGCACCGGGAAGTGATCGACGAAACCTATCCAAAGCTCCATGAACTTCTGCGCCCTCTTTCTCAGGAAGATATTGATACTGCCCTTTGTGCATGGAACGGCAATATTGAGAGTAAACACGCTGTCGTCCGCTATATGAAAGACCATGCAAGAGAGAAGGATACCGCTGCATGGCTGGCTCAGGAATACGGCGGCAGCAACAGCCTGTTCGTTGTCCGTGCCGGAAGCCCGGAGGAAACGCAGCTGCCCTGGCCGAAGGTACAGCGCCGGATTGCCCAGCTCATTCAGGAGGACCGGTTCTATACCGAAGAAGAACAGGACCGTTTTGACAACATCGACCCTATCGCCATCCGGGAAGCCCTGGAGGAAAGAGGGATCGTCAACGGACAGGTGGCAGACCCGGAAAAACTGGACAATGACCCGTTTATCCAACAGGTGATGTCGGATGCAGAGCAGATCGCAGCTGCCGAGACAGAGCAGACTTCCGAAGTTTCCATTTCCGATGAGGAATATGATGCAGTTCGCCGCCCAACTCCGCAAAGAACCTCCTATGACCCTGCCGCCCCGGTTTATGCCGTGGGCGATACCGTGTATATCGAGGATGACGCCTATCAGATCACCGAGCTGCGGGAGGACACCGTACAGCTTCTGCCCACCGGCATGGTATATCCCATCTATCGGGCAGAGCGCAAAGAACAGTTCGAGCAGCTGCTTCGGGCAGACCGCCGCAATGCTTACTATACCGAGTTTCTTCCCATTGACCCGGACAAGGCAGATCAGGACTTGCGGGATGTATTGTCCCATGGACTGATGGATGAAGCAGATAAAAAACAGGTTTCCACGCTGCTGCAATCCGGCAGGAGCAACAGCGAGATCGCCTACTGGCTGAGCAGAGCCTATTCCGGTGAGATCGAGACACTGAATCTGGAGACCGGCGATATTGCCGATTACCGTACCACGGCACAGGGCATAGAGCTGGAAGTCATGGATGCAGAGGAAAAGCGTCTGGCTATGCTGTATTTCCGCTGGGATGAGGTTGCGCCTTTGCTGCGCGGGATGTATGCCCGTCAGCTGGATGGCTTTGGACAGGAACAGCCCCAACCGGCTACCGAATCCCCGACCTTCCATTCCGAGACCATGGCCGTCTATCCGGGCGATAAGAACAATCTGCCTTATGATGTGGTGGTGGAACGGCTGCATATCGAGGAGCCGGAGCCACCAGCCCCTGTGACTGAGCCGGAGAAAACCTTTGAGGAAGTGTTGGATGAACACCCGGTTTCCATTCAGGTCAATGGCCAGTGGCAGACCTTCCCCAATGCCAAAGCTGCCGAGGAAGCCTCCTACGAGGAATACAAGGCTAACCTGCGCCGCAATGCACAAAACTTCCGTATTACCGATGAGCATTTGGGTGAAGGCGGTCCGAAAGCCAAGTTCCAGGCCAATATCGAGGCAATCAAGCTGCTGAAATACCTGGAGGAAACCACCGCACAGGCAACGCCGGAACAGCAGGAAGTCCTATCCCGCTATGTGGGCTGGGGCGGTCTTTCAGATGCCTTTGACCCGGAGAAACCGGCATGGGCTTCCGAGTATGCCCAGCTGAAAGAGTTGCTGACCCCGGAGGAATATGCCGCCGCCAGAAGCTCCACCCTCAACGCCCACTACACCAGCCCTACGGTCATTCAGGCCATCTATGAAGCGGTGGGCCGTATGGGATTTGAGACCGGAAATATTCTGGAGCCATCTATGGGTGTGGGCAATTTCTTCGGTATGCTGCCGGAGGAAATGCGAAACAGCCGTCTGTACGGCGTGGAGCTGGACCCGGTTTCCGGGCGCATCGCAAAGCAGCTCTATCCCAAGGCGGACATCACAGTAGGCGGCTTTGAGACCACCGACAGGCGTGACTTCTTTGACCTTGCCATCGGCAATGTACCTTTCGGTCAGTATCAGGTCAATGACAAAGCCTACAACAAGCTGAATTTTAGTATTCACAACTACTTTTTCGCCAAAGCACTGGATCAGGTGCGTCCCGGCGGCGTGGTGGCTTTTGTAACCTCCCGCTATACCATGGACGCCAAGGATTCCACCGTGCGCCGCTATCTTGCCCAGCGTGCCGAGCTGCTGGGAGCGATCCGTCTGCCCAATGACGCGTTCAAAAAGAATGCCGGTGCCGAGGTGGTATCGGACATCATCTTCCTCCAAAAGCGGGACCGTCCGCTGGACATTGCACCAGAGTGGACGCAGACCGGCATTATCAGGGTTCCCGCAAAGTCGCAAGACTTTGTGGGAGAAGGAGGAGCGACGGAGCAAGCGAGCTTTTCGCCGCAAGGCGGAAACGAGCAGGCGCAGTCCGCGACGACGCAGGATGGGTTTGCCATCAACCGGTATTTTATCGACCACCCGGAAATGGTGCTGGGCAGACAGGAGCCGGTAAGCACTGCTCATGGTATGGACTACACCGTGAACCCTATCGAGGGACTGGAGCTTTCCGACCAGCTGCATGATGCGGTGAAGTATATTCATGGCACTTATCAGGAGGCAGAGCTGCCGGAGCTGGGCGAAGGCGAAGCCATTGACACCTCCATTCCTGCCGACCCCAATGTGAAGAACTATTCCTATGCCATTGTAGACGGGCAGGTGTACTACCGGGAAAACAGCCGCATGGTGCGCCCTGACCTCAACGCCACCGCCGAAGCCCGCGTGAAAGGTCTTGTGGGACTGCGTGATTGTGTGCAGGAACTGATCGACCTTCAGATGGATGCAGCGGTTCCGGACAGCACCATTCGGGAGAAGCAGGCGGAACTGAACAGCCTCTATGACAGCTTTTCTGCCAAATACGGTCTCATCAATGACCGTGCAAACCGTCTGGCCTATGCAGATGATTCTTCCTATTACCTGCTCTGTGCGCTGGAAGTCATCGACGAGGACGGGAAACTGGAACGTAAGGCGGATATGTTCACCAAACGAACCATCAAGCCCCATCAGGCA
>OGMD01000387.1_pt1 | contig 20434 bp, 9 predicted proteins | sample 1573041 | NCBI WGS metagenome assembly OGMD01 (sample SAMEA2582007, study PRJEB24529) | metagenome | biome: Human gut stool | place: China | collected 2011 | reverse complement strand
CGGCTGATTGAAGGAATACTAATCAGTGATTTAAGCAGGCTTACAGCCTCTGTTGACATATACGGAATATCATATTTCATAGTGCAAATCTTTTATCTATATCATAATCTTTGCACAAAGATAGTCGTTTTGAGCAATAGGTTCAAATAAAACTAATACATTTATCAATGACGATCCATTCAAATCGGTATCTCTTTCTATCTATAGATTCGATAGGTCACTTACTTTCTTCTTATCACTAAATGACACTTCTGACAGAGGAATATTTTATATAATTATCAGGAAAGATAATATCGAAATCGGGAGGAGAAACAAGTGGTTGAGGGGAGCAGAATTCATATAAAAGGTTTCTTTGTATGCTAAGATTATATCCGGAATCATTGATATTTGGAATAATTGCTGTAATTTTGTACTGTTATCCAATAAAAATAGAAAGTGAAAATCGCTTTATTATACTAATGAAAAATGAAATATATCGGTGGTCTCATATTGATACTTTGTTTGTGGTACGGGGATGGATACGCCCAAGGCATAACATTCAGCACGTACGAATCTGAAACCGTGCAGAAAACAAGTTATTCTGTTTTAGAGAAACCTTTGACTTTTCAAAACGAATTTTCCATATCGTTCGATTTAGCTCTTCACGAATATACTTCTTTGGGTTATATTCTGCGTTTAAGAGATCAAAAACGATCAGATGCATATACTTACAGCTTTGTTTATTATTACGATAACGAACAGTGGAGTTATCTGAAATTCAATGTGGAAACCCAGGAGTGCAAGGCGGTGGACACGCTTTTAAATCAAACTTTGGGACCTAAATATTGGATACCTGTCAAGATGTCTTTCTCGCTCCTTCAGGATTCTGTTTTTCTTTCCATTGGTGAAAGGCAGTATCGTATGGGTGGATTGGGATTACCCAAAGAAATGACCCCATCCATCTTGTTCGGGAGCAGTAAATTCTCCGAAGAGATCCCTTCTTTTTCAATTCGAAATCTGGCAGTTTCAGACACTTCAGGGTGGAGGCTCGAATTCCCATTGAACGAAACAAGCGGTGGGCGGGTGCATGATAAGCAAGGAAAAGTATGGGGTAGGGCCATCAATCCGGTTTGGTTACTCAATAAGTCTTATTATTGGGAGTTGCTTCATACACAGTTTTCCGAAACGGTGGCCGGATACGAATATGATACCCAGAACGGAAACTTTTTTTATTTTAATAATGACTCCCTCTACACGTTGGATATCAGACGTAATAGGTGGACTGGTAATCGGCATCGACCTTTTCCGATGAAAGTTTATCTGGGTACGAACTTTTATGAACCTTCTCGTCGGGGCCTTTATATTTATGAAGTGGATAACAGGTTAGATTCCTGTAATATTTGTGCTTTGGATGTGCACACCGGGGAGGTGACAAATGAAAGTGACAAGTTCCTGTCTTTTCAACGTCATCATCATTCAACGTATTTGGATACCATTCATGGCAAATATTATATTTTTGGTGGTTTCGGACTGCGTAAGTATACAAATACGCTGGAAGTGTATGATTTGCGAGAAAAAAAATGGGAGACAGTTTCATTGAAAGGTGATTTTATAGCCCCGCGTTTTTTCTCTTCTATGGGAGCGTTGAACTCTGAAGAAGTGTTGTTGTTTGGCGGTACTGGAAACAAAAGTGGCGATCAAAGCTTGGGCAAGGAATATTATTATGACTTGTACAAGATTAATTTGAAAACATTTACAGTGAAAAAAATCAGAGATTTTTCTTATGAAGGAGTAGGTCTTGTTCCCGTCAGGAATCTGATTTTATCCGATGACCGGACGGCTTTCTATACTTTGTGCTATCCTATGCAGAAGGCTTATTCCTATTTGCAGCTTTATAAGTTTTCTTTGGAGAGTGATACATTTGAAGCGCTGGGGGATACAATTCCCATGGAATCGCAAAATATATTGTCCAATGCCAATCTTTACTATAATGCATCGTTGAAGGAATTCTACTGTTGTATGGAGGAGTTTGATAAGTCCGGCGGGACTTCGTCATTAACAAAGTTTTATGCTTTGGCTTCGCCACCGGTAGCAGAATCTGCTTTGTCTGTTTATGATACGGACAGAAATTCTTTTTTGTGGGTAGTGGTTTTGGGAGGAGTATTAACCTTGGTGGCAGGTGTAATTGCGTTTCTAAAGAGAAAGAGAGTCAAGGAAGAAAACGAGGATATTGCTCTGAAATTACCGGAGTTCGATCAACAGGCAATCTTCTCGCCGAAAGAGAAGAAGGGTATGCCAGCTAATGCTCTCTATTTGTTTGGGGAGTTCACGGTGTTGGACCGTAAGAACAGGGATGTCTCTTATTTATTTAGTGGTAAAATCAGGCAATTGTTCTTATTGACTTTGTTGAATAGTATTGGGCAGGACGCAAAGGGTGGGATTACTTCCTCTTATATATATGGATTGTTATGGCCCGAAAAAGAGTTTAGCAGTGCCAAGAACCTGAAAGGGGTGACGATTAACCGGTTGAGGAAAATTCTGGAAGACTTGGATGGAATAGAGTTAGTTTATGTAAATAACCGCTATTTAATCCAGTTTACAGAGGACTTTTATTGTGATTATCTGCAATATAGAGAGCAGATTGGAAAAATCAAACAGAGTGATGTGTTTTTTCGTGAGATGGAACAGCCGTTGATAAAGGTATTGTTGCGAGGTAAATTTTTGAAATCGGTAGAAGATACCATGTTTGATGATTTTAAGAATAAACAGGAAGATGAACTGCATGGGATATTGATAATGGAGCTCGGACGTCTTTATGCGAAAGCTGATTTGGAACAGGTAGTTCAGTTGGCTGGGATATGGCTACAAGTGGACCCTTTGAGTGATATGGCTCTGTGGTATATGTTGAATGCTTCTCATCGGTTGAAAAAAGAAGAACAGGCTATGAAAAAGTATTATCTATATATTGCGGAATATAGTAAAAGTACCGGCCGCCCATACTCATACTCTTATTCCGATATGATTCAGAATGACTTGCGGAGTGCTTTTCAATAGTATATAGTATTCATTCTTCTTCAATATAAATCCGGTATTATCAAGGTCATGGTTTGGCTTTGAACAGACAAACCTTTTCTTTTCTTATTGATAATGATCGGATTAATTAAATTCTTTATGCAATTAATCCCCGATTAACCCTAATGTAACCGCTGTTGTAATCGGTGCTAATTTACTTTGCCAACAAACAATAGTAAATCCTAAATTCTATTATTAATGAAAATGCGTATGAATAAAAAACAGTGTAAATGTGCTGGTGGTTTGTACAAGGTAGCCTTTGTTCTACTGACTGCCACAGGTGTGGTAGGATGTACTACCGGAAAAATCGACCACAATTATGAGGACATGGTCTATGTGAACCAAAGTTCACTGGAGCTTTATTTGGGAGACACACAACAGTTGACGGCTAGTCCGACAGAAAACACGTTCGAATGGGTAAGTGATGACCCATCAATCGCTACTGTGAGTGAAGATGGATTGGTAGAAGCCACAGGAGTCGGTTTTACCCAGATTACTGTAAAACAAGGGGATTGGGAAAAGCAGATCGATGTAACAGTTAGCTTGCCTACAGCCAAAGCAGTATTGGCACGTGCGGGTAACAAACGAGTACTGCTCGAAGTTAATATCGCTAATGAAAAGGTACAGAAGGTGGATATCACCTGTCAGGAGAATGAGCGTTCCATCCAACACGCCGTGAATTATAAGAAAGGGCTTTTCAAGTTTAGTTTTGATGACTTGGAAGAGGGACAACTCTATCACTTTTCAGTCACTTGTATTGACCGCTCTGATGAGAAGGCTGCTCCTATCAGTGTTACAGCCAACGTATATGGTGATTCGTTTCAAGCTTCGTTGAGTAACCGGGCCGTAGATGTGGCTACTTGTTTTGGAAATGGATTGATTATTAAATGGAAAGATGCTGCTGGCGACTGTGTGTTTAACTATACGGATGAGAATGGAAAGGAAGTGAAGACATTTGTTCCTTCCAGCGAGAAAAATACTTATTTAGAGGATTTCGGAAAAGATTTGTCGTATGCCACATACGCCATTCCTGAAAATAATGCGGCAGATACTTTCTATGTAGCTCCTGTAACATTGGCCTATGGGGATTTGCGCCCGATACTAACTAGTAGGGATGTGTGTGAAATTCCCATTATCAATTTCGATCTTGGAGGGGAAGGATTTGCTTTCCATGATACTACTGCAGGAAATCAAGGAGGAAATAGTTATCGTAAAGACAAAGGGGATCCTTTTGACGAAGGAGTGGATATAGAGAATGGCTTAAATATCGGATATACCGTTGAGAACGAATGGCAAATGTTCACTATACATGTTCAGGATGCAGGTATGTATGCTTTCGATCTTCGTCGCTCTGTCAATAATGTGAATGGCGGATATTATTCCTTAGAGGTGGACGGTGAACCGATAAATTCCATTCGTATGGAGAATGATAATGACTGGGGCGCACACAAGTGGCATCATGAAACCTATCCGTCACCGGACAACCAGCCCCGGTTTAATTTCACGAAAGGCAGGCATACTGTAAAGTTTGTCGTCGGACGTGGTGGGGGATTCAACTATACTCACATACGTTTTGCTCCGGTTAAGTGAGAATTAAGTCATTAATTAATAATCATCTATATAAATATAAATCATGAAGAAAAATTTGATTCATCAAATTCTCTTTTTATGTTGTGTGGGGGGGTGTGCGCTGAGTATGTTCATTGCATCCTCCTGTGAGAATAAGTCGGATGCACAAGTGTACGACCCCAGTGCCCCTATTAAAGTCACTAACTTTTATCCAGATTCGGGTGGTGTGGCTACACAGGTGATTTTGAACGGAAGTAACTTCGGAACAGACCTGAGCAAGATACAGGTTCTTTTCAATAATAAGGAGGCCGCAGTAATCGGTTCTTTAGGTGATAAGTTATATGTCATTACTCCGCGTCGTCCGGGAGACGGCATGCCCGATGATGGTGATCCGGATCATGACAAGGTGGAAATCACCGTGCGGGTGGATGAACAGTCGGCTGTGTACGAACAAAAGTTCGATTACCGTATCCAAACAGTAGTCACTACCTTATGTGGGCGTCCCGGTACATCCGATACAAAAGTCGGCACATTAAGCGAAACGGAGTTTAACCATCAGGTCGCTTTTTTGGCCATTGATGCAGAAGATAATCTTTTTGTGTGTCCACGTGAAGATGGAAATCACAATAAACTGGTATTAGTGAACGAAAAGGAAAATATATCCTCTATTCTTTTGGATAATGCCCCGGCACTGAATCAACCGTGCGTGGTGGATAACGGACGCGGGCTGGTAATTCCTACCGACTATGGGAATACTTATTTTTCAGTGAACTCGTCTGATTTCTGGACTCCGCGAAGAAGAGACTTCATTCCTGCTGAGGGAGAAAATGCCAGCGAGATAAACACGATATGGAAACATTCGTTTGCCTATTGCGAACTCGACGGTTATTTCTATTGTCGTTGTAAGGATAAGAATTTTTTCTTGCGCATAGAGGAGAAGACTGGCAATGCATGGGCCGTGAAAGTGGGTAATAATGAGCTGCTGTCTACTTCCGACTGTTTCATGACGTTTAGCCGGAAAGATCCAAGGAAACTCTATATGGCATTTACTAATGCACATTGCATCGGTGTGTTCGAAGATATCACCAATCCTACCCGTGATGGTAACTTCCGGATTTATGCCGGTATCAAAGGGCGTGGTGGACATGCCGATGGACTGAGTACGGAAGCACAGTTTAATGAGCCTCGCCAATTGGTAGTGGACGAGGAGGATAATCTTTATATAGCCGACTCAAATAATTATTGTATTCGGAAAGTGACTCCTGAAGGTGTAGTAAGTACAGTCATCGGCAATCCGAATAAATCGGGTTATAGAGATGGAACGCCTGATGTGGCACTTTTCTCTCAACCGTGGGGACTTGCCATCAATAGTGAAGGTGTCATTTTTATCGGCGATAATTCGAATCTCTGTGTCCGCAAATTATCCATTGAATAATGTAGTCGGTCATTTTTAAAACAACAAGAATATGAAACATATATATATTATAGCCACTTTTTTATTTTGCTTCGTATATACCCAGGCACAAGAGCAAGCGAAAAAGGATAAAACCTTTACCGTTTCAGGTACTGTGCTCGATGAATTTGACGCCCCGATTCCAGGAGCCAATGTTTTTTTGAAAGACCGTCCCGGTGTGGGTACCGTCACGAATATGGACGGCCAGTTCACCCTGAAAGGGGCGCAACGAGGAGATATCATCACTATCTCTTTTCTTGGATATGATAAACTTGAGGTCAACATCGATGCTAAAATGAACATAGGAAATGTGCGGTTTAAACTGAAACCCGCAAGCAATACGCTGGAGGAAACAGTGATTGTGGGGCTTGGTGCGCAACGTAAGATCAGTGTTGTGGGAGCTATCACCAATGTTGATGTGAAAGATTTGCAGACGCCTGCCACTTCCCTTCCCAACATGCTAGGCGGTCGGGTGCCGGGTATTATTTCTTTGCAAAATAGCGGTGAGCCAGGAAAGAATATCTCCGAATTCTGGGTACGTGGTATCGGAACATTCGGTGCCAACAAAGGTGCATTGGTCTTGATTGATGGACTGGAAGGGAATCTGAGCCAAATTGACCCGGCGGATATCGAGAGTTTCTCCGTGTTAAAAGACGCTTCTGCTACGGCCGTTTACGGTACGCGCGGTGCTAATGGTGTTGTACTGGTAACTACCAAGCGTGGTGAGGTAGACAAGTTGAGAATCACGGGACGTGTCAACCTGACCATCTCGCACTTGCAGAACATGCCCGAATATTTAGGAGCCTACGATTATGCAACATTGGCCAACGAAGCGAAACTGGCTCGCGGTGAAGAAGAACTCTACTCGCCGATGGCTCTTGATCTGATTAAGTATCAGCTGGACCCCGACTTGTATCCGAATGTAAACTGGCGTGACGAGATTCTGAATAAGAATTCATTGCAACAAACCTATTACATGAGTGCCCGTGGTGGCGGTAGCGTAGCCCGTTATTTCTTCAGCTTGGGTATGTCCAACGAAGGAGCCGCTTACAAGCAGGAGAAATCATCCAAATATAGTGCTGATGTAGCTTATCGAACTTATAACTATCGTAGTAACATCGACGTAAATTTGACGAAGACAACAACTGCTTATTTGGGTACAGAAGGTTATATCTCGGAGAAAACAGAACCGGGTAATGTCTCTACCGATGCCCTTTGGACAGCACAGCGTGCCCTGACGCCGCTTACCATTCCGACACAATATTCTACCGGTGAATTGCCGGCATGGGGAGTCAACAATGAATATTCGCCTTATGTCATGTTGAATCATACGGGAACTGCCAAATGGCGCAGGTTTACCAATAAGGTAACATTAGCTGTCAACCAAGATTTGAAGTTTATTACGGAAGGATTGAAAGTGCGGGCTCAGATTGCTTATGATTCTGAGAGCTACCGTAAAGAAGTACGGAAAGTGTTGCCGGAAATGTATTATGCTAGCGGACGTACAGTGACTGGTAAATTGATAATGCGGAAGGTTGTCGACTCGCAGACGGCTTCTTATAGCGATGAGGAATCACAATGGCATAAGTTGCATTTTGAATCTACCTTGAACTACGACCGTGCATTCGGTGACCATCGTTTGGGTGGATTGGTTTATTACTATATGAGTAGCTTTCAAGATAGTTATTGCGGCATACACGGATTCAATTGTGACGATAGTATGGATAACATACCCAAGCGTTATCAAGGTTTATCCGGACGATTGACTTATGGTTTTAAAGATACGTATCTGCTCGACTTGAACTTTGGTTACACGGGTTCTGAAAACTTCCAAAAAGGACGACGCTTCGGCTTTTTCCCCTCTGTTGCCCTTGGCTGGATACCTACAAACTATGATTTTGTGCGTGAAAAGCTTCCTTGGTTGAGTTTTCTAAAAATCAGAGGTTCGTGGGGTACAGTAGGGAATGACCAGATTACCAACAAACGCTTTCCCTATCTGACATTAATGAACGAGAATGCTGGTGCCGGTTGGAATGGCAACAACGGTGTGACCGAAAAATCAGTCGGTGCCGATAATCTGCAATGGGAAAAGGCGACAAAGGTTGACATTGGTATTGAAGGAAAACTGTTCAACGAACAAGTGGACTTTACAGTCGATTTCTTTCATGACACCCGTAACTCCATCTTCCAGCAACGTACCATGATTCCTGATTATGTAGGACTGGCTGAACAACCTTTCGGAAATGTGGGAAGCATGGTCAGTTATGGTGCTGATGGTAACATTGCCTTCACACAAAATATAGGAAAAGATTTTTCATTCACTCTCCGCGGAAACTTTACATATACCGCTAATATGGTGAAGACATGGGAGGAAGCGTTCCAAAAATACATTTATCAGGAAAAGGCTAACAAACCTTATGATTACTATTTCGGCTATATTGCGATGGGACTGTTCCGTGACGAAAATGATGTAAAGTTCAGTCCTGACCAAAGTTCCATCTCGGGACGTGAGGTGTTGCCAGGCGACATCAAGTATAAAGATGTGAACGGTGACGGATTAATCAATATCGACGATATGGTACCTCTTTCTTACAAGCAAAACTATCCGCGTCTGATGTACGGTTTTGGCGGTGAGTTCCGCTATAAGAAAATAACTTTGGGCGTTTTGTTTAAAGGGACGGGCAATGTGGATAACTACAGTGTGGATAATGGGTCTGCACTAGGATCAGGATTCCTTCCGTTCGCATCAGGAGCCACTGGCAACATTTTGAAGATTACCGCCAAACAGTCCAATCGCTGGACACCGCGTGAAATCTCCGGTGATCCGGCGACAGAGAATCCGAATGCCATATTTCCACGTCTGTCGTATGGAAACGATAGTAACAATCGACAGAATTCTACTTTTTGGAAGACCAATGCCCGTTATCTGCGCTTACAGGAGATTAATCTGAACTATAACTTGAGTGCAGGAAAAATCCTGAAAATATTGGGCGTTTCGTCTCTTGATCTCCAGTTTGTAGCTTCTAACATCTTGGTGTGGAGCCCGTTCAAGCACTGGGATCCAGAACAGGCAGCTTCTAATGGGGCGGCTTATCCTATCCCCGCACGTTATGCATTTCAGATGTATATTAACTTCTAAAAAACATGAATCGTATGAAGACCAAATTAAATAAAATTGTTTTCGGTAGTCTGCTGGCTGTATCTGTATTCTTTTTAGGATCCTGCAACTATCTGGATGTAGATGAGTATTTCGATGATACCCTGAAGTTCGACTCGGTGTTTACACAAAAACGCTATTTTGAAGCCTATCTGTGGGGGGCGGCTGCCCAATTGCCCGACGAGGCCCGGATTTTTGGAAAAGAGTATGCTCCGGGAATCACTGCGGGTGATGATATATTCTCTGCAATGTCCACTGACTTTTTTAGAGGTTCGGCTTTTACCTTGGGTTATGTCACCCCCGATGATCTGAAAGATATGAATATATGGAGTGATATGTACAAAGTAATCCGTAAGGCCAATATTATGCTGGCCCGTATTGATGAATGTCAGGATATGACGGCACTTGATAGGCGTAACTATACAGGCTATATCCATTTTCTGCGTGGCTATGCTTACTATCATATCTTGATGACTTGCGGACCGGCTATTTTAGTAGGTGATAAAGTGTTTGAAAGTAACTTGGACGGAATAGCCTATAATACATATCGGAGTACTTATGACGAGACTGTGGATTATATTTGTTCCGAATTGGAAACAGCCGCTGCTTACTTACCGCAAAAAGCGCCTATTGCACAGTTTGAACGCCCGACCAAAGGTGCCGCTTACGCTTTGATAGCTCGTGTTCGCCTTCATGCAGCTTCGCCTCTCTTTAACGGTACAGCTACTACCCGTTTCTATTTCGGTAGTTGGAAACGTAGCTACGACAAAGCCTATTACATGAATATGGTTCCGAGCGAAGAAAAATGGGCACTGGCCGCTGCTGCTTGCAAACGGGTGATAGATATGGGGATTTATGAATTGTTCACGGTAAAAAAAGACAAATATACACCGCAATTGCCAGCAGGTGTCCCTACAGAGGACTTTCCTTATGGTGCAGGTGGTATTGACCCGTTTAAATCTTATTCGTATATGTTTACGGGCGATGAGTCATTTAAGAACAACAGTGAAATCATTTGGGGACGTATGTCCAGCGAAGTGGCGAATTATACTCAACAGTCATTCCCGCAATTTATGGGAGGATACAATGGTATGTCTCTGACACAGAAATTGATAGATACTTATCGTATGGCTGATGGAAAAACGATAGAAGAAGCTATGGTCGCAGGGGAATATAAAGAGGGCCCAAGGGATATGACTTCCAGTCCGATAGATTTTTCGGAATATCATCTGAATGGTGGTATATGGCAAATGTATGCTAACCGCGAAATGCGTTTCTACGCTTGTGTGGGATTTCATAAATGCTACTGGCCGGCTACGTCGACCACCGACTCTCAATATCGTCTGCAAACTGTCACTTATAGCGTGGATGGAAATGCCAGCCGGTACAATGGCTTGAATCTTGATGAAGGAAATTATACGTCTACCGGTTATGTACTGAAGAAATATATTTCGTCCTACGATGCTTGGAGGGGAAATAGTGCGGGGCGTTATGATAAAGGATTCCCCATCATCCGTTATGCCGAGATTTTGTTGTCATATGCCGAGGCATTAAATCAGTTGTCTAATACGCATATGGTCGCTTTACCTTCCGGTGAATCGTACTCACTCTCACGTGATACTGAAGAGATAGCCGAGGCATTCAATCAGGTACGTTATCGTGCCGGACTGCCGGGGCTGACACAGAGACAATTGGACAGCCCGGTAGAAACATTCGAACAAATTAAGCGTGAACGTATGGTAGAGTTTCTGGCCGAAGGACGTCGTTTCTACGATGTACGTCGTTGGGGTATTTACGAAGAGGTGGATTCGGAGCCCATTATGGGATTGAATATGGCAGCTAATGATGGTCCTAGCTTCTATCAGCGTACAGTGGTAGATGAGAAGTTTTATCGCGACCGTGTGGTGAATAGACGCTTGTTGTTCTTACCTATCAGCAAGTCGGAGATTAAAAAAGTCCCCTTGCTGGATCAGAATCCGGGGTATAACAATTGATTTATTAACGAACAGTAAAAAATGGAATATCGAATGAAAACCATGATAAAAAAGGCCAGTTATTTTATTGCGCTGTTGGGCCTGACAGCCTGTGAACCTTTCGATTTTGAACAGGAAATGGGACAGAAAGTCATCTGTATCATCAGTGATGCTGATTATGTTTACACTGGTATGCACGATCTCAACAAACCGGAGAGTACCGGATATATTTCTGTCAACTGTGGCGGGTCACTCCACATAGATAGGGATGTGAATGTAGAATTGGAATATGCTCCGGTGCTGTTGGAACAATACAATAAACTCAAATATGATATTGACGAAGCGAAGTATGCCAAGGAATTGCCTGCCGGGCACTACACGATTCCTAATCTGACGGTGGCTCTGAAAGCAGATACTCCTGATACTTACAATGTGATGCCTATTCAGGTGAAACCGGAGGGATTGTCACCCGATTCTGTCTACCTGATTCCACTGCGTATCAAAGCGGTGTCTTGTTACTCCGTCAACCCGGACAAATGCCAAGTGCTTTATCAGGTGCAGATGAGAAACCTCTATGCCCGCACGGATGAAAATACCATCTATAGTGCTACCGGGACTATGCAGAAGGAGGGGGAAGCTGTAATCGAGGCAGCAGCTTCACAAACTTTCCATCCGTTAACGAAAAATTCATTCCGCATCTTTACTGGTATCAAGGCGTATGAAAAGAATGAGGCGGTTATCAAACAGAATGGAATTTCCGTCACGGTGAACGAGGATAATAGCTTGACAATGAATCCTTATGATGACGAGTATATCGAAGTGGCTTCTATTGATCCGGCACGCCCCGACTACTATGGTAATTATGAATTGGCTAACGTATATGGTGGGAAGAAACGCCAATGCTTTAATTTTCAATATAAATACCGTTTCAAAGGCAATTCACAGTGGGAGACTGTGAAATTGCGTTCATTGCGTAGTGTCACTCTTGATTTAATAAATGATTGAATGATAGGGGCAAAAAACAGGTATTAGATAAGCTGAGGCAGGAAGCCGGAGGCGATAACCTTTTTTCGTCACCGGCTCCACTAATTTTTTTAATAGATTTACTATGATGAAATTTAATAAGATTTTGTGTTTGGCCGCTTGGTATATTGTGGGTGGTCAGTTATCCTTAAAAGCTCAGGAAACATATCCGTTCCAGAACCCTCAACTTTCCATTGAGGAGCGGGTAAATGATTTGGTGTCGCGTCTGACGCTGGAAGAGAAAGTGCGGCAGATGCTGAACAGTACCCCACCTGTTGAACGGCTGGGTATCCCCGCTTATAATTGGTGGAATGAATGTCTGCATGGAGTGGCACGTACCAACTATAAAGTTACTGTATTTCCACAGGCTATCGGAATGGCAGCCACATGGGATGATACCCTGATAAAACAAGTAGCTTCTACCATTGCCGATGAGGGGCGGGCTATTTACAACGATGCTCAAAGTAAGAAAGATTACAGCCAATACACAGGCTTAACTTATTGGACTCCTAATATTAACATCTTTCGTGACCCGCGTTGGGGGCGGGGACAGGAAACTTATGGAGAAGATCCATATTTAACCTCACAAATCGGGAAAGCCTTTGTACTGGGGCTACAGGGGGATGATCCGCATTATATGAAAGCTTCGGCATGCGCCAAGCACTATGCCGTGCACAGTGGCCCGGAAATGAGCCGCCATACTTTCGATATTGATGTGAGTACATACGACCTTTGGGATACGTATCTGCCCGCCTTTCGCGAATTGGTAGTCAATGCGAATGTCTCGGGCGTGATGTGTGCTTACAATGCTTTCCGGAAACAGCCTTGCTGCGGAAGTGACTTGTTGATGCAATCTATTTTGAGGGATCAATGGAATTTCAAGGGATATGTCACTTCAGATTGTGGTGCCATGGATGACTTCTTCAATAACCACAAGAGCCATTCCAGTCATCAGAATGCAGCAGTAGACGGTGTCTTTCATGGTACTGATTTGGATTGTGGACATATGGTATATCTGAATCTGATACAAGCTGTCAAGGATGGGATGATTTCTGAAGAGCAGGTGGATCAGTCACTGAAACGACTGTTTACCGTCCGTTTTAAGTTAGGTTTGTTTGATCCTGCGGAATTGGTGAAATATTCCCGTATTCCTGTCAGTGTATTAGAATGTCAGGCACACAAAGATTTGGCCCAAAAGGTTGCTCAGGAGTCAATGGTACTTCTTAAGAACGACGGGGTATTACCTCTGCAGAAAAAGAACTTGAAGAAAGTGGTAGTGATAGGTCCTAATGCTGACCAAAGTCGAACACTGTTAGGTAATTATAATGGTTATCCTTCAGAGATACCGACTCCTTTGCAGGCTATCCGCAATCGTTTGGACAAGGGGACGGAAGTGGTTTATATGGATGGTATAGATTTCGTAGATACCATATCGGAAGAAAAACTAAAACGTTGTGTTGAACAAGCCAAAGGAGCCGATGTGGCTATTTTCATCGGTGGCATAACGCCTCAGTTAGAGGGAGAAGAAAACGGGGAAGAAATGTGGGGAGTCAGTAAGGACGGGTTCTTTGGGGGCGATCGCACATCTATCTTGTTGCCCGCTGTGCAGACTCACGTAATGAAAGCGCTGTCGGGAGAAAATATTCCTACCGTGTTTGTCATGCTAACAGGAAGCGCTTTAGCCTGTCCTTGGGAAGCGGAACATCTTCCGGCCATTCTGAATGCGTGGTATGGCGGACAATATGGTGGAGAGGCTATTGCCGATGTACTGTTTGGCGACTATAATCCGTCGGGACGGCTTCCGGTGACGTTTTATGAGAAAGACAGTGACTTGCCTGATTTTGAATCATATGATATGCAGGGACGTACGTACCGTTATTTCAATGGAAAGGCACTCTATCCGTTCGGTTATGGATTGAGCTATACCACTTTTGACTATACTGCACTAAAATTACCGAAAACGAGTCGTACGGATAAGACAGTGAACGTGACTGTCACTGTGAAGAATACAGGTAAGATGGCTGGCGATGAGGTGGTTCAGCTCTATGTGTCTCATCTCGGTGCTAAAAGACTGACTCCTATTCGTGCATTGAAGGGATTTAAACGAGTGTATTTACAAGCAGGAAAGGCACAGAAAGTGACTTTCTCGTTATCACCGGAAGATTTGGCGTGCGTGGATGAGAATGGGGTCCGAAATGTATTACCGGGAACTGTCAGTATATATGTAGGAGGATCGTCTTCTGTACAGGATACTTCACAGAAAGGGTTGGAAGGGACATTCACTATAACTGGAGATACCTATAGGGTTCCAGAATGATTCTGTTGTTTTTATCGGGCTTTTGTTGGTGGAAAATAGATGGATTAATAAAACTAATAAAAATACATATGAATAAAAAGAAACTGTTTTTCCTTTCTCTGAGTTTGGTTACGATGTTTGCGTTACAGGGACAAAATAATTACGGCGTAGATGAGGCTAATACCAAGTTTACTCTTCAAAGTGGCACACTGGGGGGAAATAAGGACTTCGATTACTTCTCCTTGAAGGATCATAAGGATATGAGTGGTGTGCCTTTGGGAGGTATCGGAGTAGGAAATATTAATTTAGCTCCGAGTGGTCGCTTTACCCGGATCGGGATGAATAATATCCATACACCTTTTTGGCGGTCAGATTACTCTTTCTTTTCTTTGTGGACTCGGAAAGGAGACGAAAAAAAAGTGGTGCGTCTGGTACGCGACAAGGGTACTTTTTGTGGTATGAAAGGGGTAGATCATACACAGTATAAAGGATTGTTTCCTACGGCTGAACTTGGTTTTGAAGGAAATGGTTTACAGGTGACTCCTGTGATAAGGGCTTATTCCGGCTTGGTGCCGCACAACCTCAAAGACTCCTCTTTGCCAGTCATTTGGTTTGAGGTGGATTTGACCGCGCAGGAAGATATGGAGGCAGCAGTGGCATTTTCTTGGGAGGACTTTATCGGTGTGTTTTCAGATCCTCAAAACCTAAACAACTTTGACAATGGACAGTTGTTGAGTGGTAATAGGGCGGCAGTGAATAATGGGGAGACTTGGCCGCTTCATGAAAAGCCAAAGACGAACGTGAAGACTTGTATATTGGGAAATATGCAGGGATTAATGCAATACGCTGTCGATAGTATAAAACCGCGTAAACTGACATTTCAGAATTATGTAAATAAGGTTATTGTTGCAGTGGAAGGTGAAAAGAATCTTTCCTATTTACCTGCTTTTCGTGATAATCAGAATGGTTGGAGTGCCTTTAAAGAGAACGGCAAGTTTGCCTCTTCTCTGAATGAGGAACTGCTGACAGAACAGTCGTCGGATGCTTCTGCTTCCGTGTTGGCGGTGAAGACTCAACTGAAGGCTGGCCAGAAGAAAACGATCCGTTTTATGCTGGCATGGTATGCTCCCGAACTTCATATTGATGCGGCAGTTGCTCCGATAGGAAGCTATTGGCCGTGTGGTGCCGATTATAATAAATACTATCACAATTCTTTCAGTAGTATTGAGTCAATGATTCAGTATGCAGCCACCAACCGGGATAGAATTGTCCGTCAAACGACGGAATGGCAAAAACCGATACTCGAAAGCTCGTTACCCGATTGGTATAAGTTCAAACTCATTAACAGTGGATATGTTATCTATACGAATGTGGTGCTCACCAAGGGTGGAGAGGTGATGGTAAACGAGGGAGCTATGGGTGGTTTCGCCGGGACAATGGACCAACGCCTGAGTGCGCATCCTTTCTATCAGAAAATGTTTACCGAACTGGATCGCTCGGAGATGGATATCTTTGCCGACTCGATGGATCCGGAAGGATATATTCTCCACTTCATTGGTCATTACTATGTAGGAATGGGAAAAGTGGGAGGACGTGTGCCAACGGAAAGAGGTTGGATGGTGGATAATGCTTCCGGCTGGATTATCCAACTTGTGAAGGATTACGAGCAAACTGGGGACTTGGAATACTTGAAGCGGCATTTAGATGGTCTAAAGCGTTGCATGAGGTTTCTTTGTAAGTGTGCGCCAAACGGAAGCTCGATCCCTGTCGGTCCTACTACTTATGATGATTTTGTACATCCACCTTTGTATTCTTATTATGCGGGAGTGTGGTTGGCTACGTTGAAGGCTTATGAGGCAGCAGGGCAAGCAGTAGGTGATGCGGACATTGTATCATGGGCTCGGGAGCGGTTTGAACAGTCACAGAAAGAAACGATAGAGAAGTTATGGAACGGCCGGTTCTTTGCTTATGGATGTGAGCCGGACGGTTCCAAACGGTTGGATAACGTCTTGTTTACCGGACAATTGGCGGGGCAATTCTTGAGCCGTTATTGTGGGTGGGGTGATGTTTATCCGATGGAGATGGTGAAGGCCTCTTTTGTTTCTCAATGTAAGGTATCGCTTTCCCAAACCCCCGATTATTACGCCAATAAGGTATGGGACATGAACCTGAATCGGGGAATCGACAATAGTGGTTCGCAGTGTTGGCCTTTCTATTTGGAGAGTTATACAGCTTTGACTGGAATGCAGGCGGGATTCTATGGAGATGCAATGGACATTATGCGGCATATCCAGTTGGTAAACTTGCGCAAGGGATGGACATGGACGCAAAACCTATGGAATCCGGGAGCTATTACCTATATGACGGCACCTGTTACTTGGTTCTCTACGGATGTGCTGGCTGGTGCTGGTGTTCATATTGCCAAGAAAGAATTACGTTTATCACCTATAGTGACTAGTGAAGAAACCGTCAACATACCGTTGTTTTATCCGAACTTCTGGCTGATGGTCACGGCTAATCCGAAAACGAAATCTTTATCATTGAAAGTTCTGAAGAAATACGGGAAAGAACCGATTCGTTTCAAAACAATCGTGTCGGAGCCAGCCGGTCTGGCTGCTTCGGAACAGCGGCGAATTGATATCAAGGAATTCACTGTTGAAGAGGGAAAGACTTTGGACCTGAGTTTGTATTGGGATCGTATTGTCGACAACCGGTTGGAACAACCTGTCTTACCGAATGTGGATAAGGTGGAGTTTCGGTACGTAAAAGCGAAATAGGGTATTGTAGTGCAGGATAGCTGATATGTAATTTAATGTCCTGCACTACCTTTATAAGTATGAATAGATAGAATATTATGAAGAAAGAAAAGTATATGTTAGAGGTTTGGTGGACAAAGGTTTACTATTTGTTTTGCTTTCTTATTTTCGTCGGAATGGTTAGCTGTTCCAGTGAGAATGAAATAAGTGAGGAGATTCTCGAAGAAGAGCCGGATAAAGACCTTCCTTTTTGGGCACTCGGATTGGGTAATGCGAATATGCCTTCAGGTGGAATTATTACTGCCGAATATCCTGATGTACAGAAAGAAACGGGTCTAAATAAGTTGGTAGACAATAATGTAGATACCCAATATGTCACAGAGCATAAACAGTTTGAGGTAATATGGAACGGTAACAGAACGGCTTCTGTGCAATCTTATTTGTTGACTTCGGCTACTGATGCTCCGGAAATGGATCCGAAATCGTGGATATTGTTCGGCTCTTCCGACAATACTACGTGGGAAGTGGTTGATAGGCAGAAGGATCAGCTGTTTATCAGGCGGAAAGAAACGAAGTTGTATGAAGTGAATAATAAGGCATCTTACCGTAATTATAAACTTTCTATTACGGAGAATAATGGAGGAAATTCTACGCAAATCGCTGAATGGGTACTTTCTACTTTCAACTTTGCAGGCGAAATGGGCGACTTAATGCGACATGCTGACGATTACACTTATTCTTCATTAACTCCGATGGGGCGGCAGCATGAAAATGACAGGGAAGCTTCTGCCAAAGACTTGCAATGGTTGGCTGATACATCAGCAGAACCCGATATGTTCGATGTTTTTACATATAACACGTTTAGAGTGAATACACTCTATCCTTCAGGTATTCCGATGCCATCGGATGTAAACCAACGCGCCGTCGGTGACTGTTGCGTTTGTGCAGCGATGGCTTCTATGGCTTATCTGTTTCCTCAATACATCAGGCATATTATCAAAGATAACGGAAACCATACATTTACGGTTTCTTGCTTTGACCCTAAAGGTAAGGTAATAGAGATTGGTGTAAGCGATAGTTTTGTTGTGAACTATGACGGCATGAGCTTGGGAGCAGTTGCAAGCAAGGGAGGGGCGCCTACTTGGGCTACTGTCATTGAAAAGGCATTGATAAAATGGTGTCAAGTCTACAAGGGTTCGCCAAACATTGGCGGATTAGGTACCGAATATTTTGTTCCTATATTGACCGGAAATGGAACGACCTTCGCCTTCGGGTCGGGGCGGTTGTCAGCTACGCAATTACAGAGTGCGGTATTGACTTCATTCTCTATGCGGAAGATAATGGTGGGCGGATTCAATGCCAGTGGTTTGACGGTTGATCCGCAGACAGGCTTTGCCACAGTTAGTGGTCATGCTTACAGCTTTTTTCCGGCCAATAACAATAGTTATTTGTTCGGTATGCGTAATCCGTGGGGATTTGTTCCTGTCAATGGTGGAGGCAATAGTGACGGTAAGGAAGACGGTGTGCTTTGCATCGTAGATGATGGGACGATTCCGCCGAGTGTTGATGTTCGGATTTGTGATCCGGGAGCAGCCAAGGGGTATGCGACTTTCGGAGATTTAGAAGGATATGTACCGCGTCTCTGACACAGTTACTTGTTTTATGCCTCTTGAGTAAAATGTTTAACCACTCTAAATATGAATAAAAAGAAACTCTTGTCTCTCGGAAGTGTTCTGTTATTGGGCATTTCTTCTCTTTTCGCACAGAAACAACCTGTCGACTATGTGAATCCTTTGATGGGAACTGACTCTAAAATCTCGTTATCCAACGGAAATACATATCCCGCTATCGCATTGCCTTGGGGCATGAACTTCTGGATGCCGCAAACAGGAAAGATGGGAGACGGCTGGGCATATACCTACGCTTCTGACAAAATCCGGGGCTTCAAACAAACCCACCAGCCCAGTCCCTGGATCAATGATTACGGTCAGTTCTCAATCATGCCGGTGACAGGGCAATTAAAGATCGATCAGGAACAGCGTGCCTGCTGGTTCTCACATAAGGCAGAGAAGGCAACCCCTTATTATTACAGTGTCTACCTGTCAGAATATAATCTGACAACGGAAATAGCTCCGACCGAACGTTGTGCCTATTTCCGCTTTACTTTTCCCGAAACAAAAGACGCCTATGTTGTCATAGACGCTTTCGATCGTGGTTCCTATGTGAAAGTGATTCCCGAAGAAAATAAAATCATCGGATATACTACGCGCAATAGTGGCGGTGTACCACGGAACTTTAAGAACTACTTTGTGATAGAATTCGATAAACCTTTCACGTTCAATAAAGTATGGGCGGATTATCATCTGGTGGAAAAACATCTGGAACTACAATCCAATCATGTAGGCGCAGCCATCGGTTTTGCTACGAAGAAAGGCGAACAGGTACATGCCAAGGTAGCTTCTTCCTTCATAAGTCCTGAACAGGCTGAACTGAACCTGAAAGAAATAGGCAACAAGACCTTTGAACAGACGAAGGAATCCGGTCGTAAAGCCTGGAATGATGTATTGGGGCGTATCAGGATAGAGGATAGCGATGAAAACCGCATGCGTACATTCTACTCCTGCCTGTATCGTTCCGTGCTTTTCCCCCGTATGTTCTATGAAGTAAACGCTCAGGGTGAAACCGTGCATTACAGCCCTTATAACGGCGAAGTCCGTCCGGGCTATATGTTTACCGATACCGGATTCTGGGATACCTTCCGTTGCCTGTTCCCGTTTGTGAACCTTGTATATCCTTCCATGGGAGAAAAAATGCAGGAAGGATTATTGAATACTTATCAGGAAAGCGGATTTTTCCCCGAATGGGCAAGTCCGGGTCACAGAGGTTGTATGGTTGGCAATAACTCTGCTTCGGTAGTGGCTGATGCCTTTATGAAGAATGTGACTAAGGCGGATGCAAATGCAATGTATGAAGGATTGCTGGTAGGTGCCAACAGCGTCCATCCACAAGTTTCTACTACCGGGCGCCGCGGGTATGAATATTACAATAAATTAGGTTATGTTCCATACGACGTAAAAATCAATGAGAGTGCCGCGCGTACGCTGGAATATGCTTATGACGACTGGTGCATCTACCGTATGGGCGAGAAACTGGGAC
>OGMD01000376.1_pt1 | contig 20836 bp, 8 predicted proteins | sample 1573041 | NCBI WGS metagenome assembly OGMD01 (sample SAMEA2582007, study PRJEB24529) | metagenome | biome: Human gut stool | place: China | collected 2011 | reverse complement strand
CGCCTAATGCATCACAAAAAGTAACCTTACAAGTCCCTGTCAATGAAAACATACTGGAATACTGGACTCCCGAACAACCGAATCTGTATGCCCTGTTACTTTCCATAAAAGATAAAAAGCAAACCATCGATACAAAATACGAACGTTTCGGCTGGCGTGAATGGACATTGCAAGGAACTACACAATACCTGAACGGCAAACCTTATGCTTTACATGGAGACTCCTGGCATTTCATGGGTATCCCACAAATGACACGTCGCTACGCATGGGCTTGGTTTACTGCCATCAAAGGAATGAACGGCAATGCAGTCCGCCCGCATGCACAGGTTTATCCCCGTTTTTATATGGACATGGCAGATGAAATGGGTATCTGTGTATTGAATGAAACGGCTAACTGGGCCAGCGACGGTGGTCCGAAATTGGACTCCGACCTCTTTTGGGAAGCATCGAAAGAACATTTGAAACGTTTTGTCCTGCGCGACAGAAATCATGCGTCGGTTTTCGGCTGGAGTATCAGCAATGAAAACAAGCCTGTTATCCTGCATGTATATAATCGTCCCGAACTGATGCCTGTTCAAAAGAAAGCATGGGAAGAATGGCGCGACATTGTACATCAGTACGACCCTACCCGCCCGTGGATTTCAGCAGACGGTGAAGACGACGGTGACGGTATATTACCTGTAACCGTAGGACACTACGGAGACATCAACTCCATGAAGCGCTGGACCGAAATTGGAAAACCTTGGGGAATCGGTGAACACAGTATGGCATATTATGGCACGCCGGAACAGGTTTCCAAATACAACGGAGAACGTGCCTACGAATCACAGGAAGGACGTATGGAAGGACTAGCCAACGAATGTTACAACCTGATAGCTAACCAACGCCGGATGGGTGCTTCCTACAGCACTGTTTTCAACATGGCATGGTATGCACTGAAACCACTCCCACTCGGCAAGAAAGATAAAAGTAAAACACCCAGTGTCAGCGAAGACGGTGTATTCTTCGGCGAATACAAAGAAGGTGTTCCGGGCGTACAACCGGAACGCGTAGGACCTTATTGCACGACGTTCAATCCGGGGTATGACCCGACTTTACCGCTCTATCAGGAATGGCCGATGTATAGTGCCTTACGTGCAGCCAACGCTCCGGGCGAACCGGCATGGTCTCCTTATGCAACAATCGACAAAGAGCAGTATAAGGCTCACAAAGCTACCAATACGGCAAAGAACTATAAAGAAGTAGTATTTATAGGTAATCCGGACAGCAAAGTCAAACAATTGATGGATGCGCAGGGAGTAATCTTCACTTCCAAAACAACCACTCCTTCCTCACTGCTTTACATAGTGGATGGCAGCGAAGCTTTAAACGCCGCTACCCAAAAAGAAATACAGAAACAACTTGCCAAAGGCGCAGACTTATGGATATGGGGAATGACACCGGAAACCGTAGAAAAATACAATGAAATCCTACCTCTTCCCGTTGCTTTAGATCCGCTGAAACGTTCTTCTTTCCTGCCTGCACAAAAGGCATGGATGCATGGACTCAACAATTCCGACTTCTATTTCTGTGAACTTCAAAAAGCGGACGCCTCCAATTATTCGCTAAAAGGCGCATTCGTAGAAGAAGGTGATGTTCTATTGAATGCCTGCAAGACCGACTGGCGCAAATGGAACAAACGTCCGGAAGAGATCAAAACAGCCGGAACAATCCGCAGTGAATACGAATGTACGTCTGCTACTCCGGTATTTGTTAAATATCAGCAAGGCTCTTCCACTGTCTATTTGAGTACACTGACTGAATTCGCCAATTCAGAAAAGGGATACAACACGCTGAGCATTATCCTGAAAAATGCAGGTATAAACTATCAGAAGCCGGAAATCAACATCAATGAAGTTTTCTTCCTGCGTGACGAGCAAATGAACTTCCCGGTAGCAACCAAAGAAAAGTTTGTGAAAAAGAATAATGGTTGGGCATTGGAATTCTACGTATTTAGCCCGCGTCCTTTGGATGACTTACTGATAGAGCCTAATATGCCGAAGCTCTCTTTGATGTTAAAAGCCAAAACCCGCGAGTTGTCCATCAATGACAAGCCTTACACAAGTCTGTCGCACGAAGGACGTAACGAGGTAATCTATAAAGAGCTCCCTCTGTTGCAAGGCTGGAACAAACTGGTTATCACCATAGGAGACGGAGACCGGAATGACTTTAGCGGCTTCTTTCAATGTGACAACAAAAAGGATTTTCTCCCAATGTTGAAAGCTGCCTTTACCAATCCGGAAGCCAAATAAATGGCTAATAAATGACTAATAAAAACGATTAAAAATAAAAACTACCATGAAAATCTTACATTTCTGCGCTGCTATAACAGTGGCTGCAATGTTAAGCGGATGCAATGGAGGACAATCACAGACCACCAACCGGACACCGGTCGACTATGTCAATCCATACATAGGAAATATCAGCCATCTGCTGGTTCCCACGTTTCCTACCATTCAATTGCCAAACAGTATGCTTCGTGTCTATCCCGAGCGTGCTGATTATACCACCGAATTGTTAAACGGACTGCCATTGATTGTCACCAATCACCGGGAACGTTCCGCGTTCAACCTTAGTCCCTATCAGGGGAAAGAGCTGCGTCCGATCATTGCCTACAACTACGATAATGAGCATCTCACGCCTTACTCGTATGAAGTGGACCTGAACGACAACAGCATGAAAGCTGAATATGCCCTTTCCCACCAATCGGCTCTTTACCGGATCACATTTGAAGCGGACAAACCTGCCTATATCATTGTAAACTCCCGCAACGGTTCGATCCATGTAGGAGAAAATTTCATCAGCGGACACCAGCAGCTAAGCGCCAACACGAATGTGTATGTATATATCGAACCACAGGAAAAACCGGTAAGCACCGGCATCCTGAAAGATGGAGTCATCGAAGCCAGCAAAGACAACGCAGCAGGTATCAATGCTTGTGCGGCATGGCGTTTTGCTGATGGCACAACAACAGTCAGCCTCCGTTACGGCATTTCTTTCATCAGTGAGGAACAAGCAGAAAAGAATATGCGCAATGAGTTGAAAGACTACAATATCAAAAATCTGGCAAAAACAGGACGCCAAATCTGGAACGAAGCCTTGGGACGTATCAAAGTAGAAGGAGGAACCGAAGATGACAAGACTGTATTATACTCCTCCTTCTACCGTACTTTCGAACGCCCAATCTGTATGAGTGAAGCCGGCGGTCGTTACTTCAGTGCTTTTGACGGTAAAGTACACGACGACAACGGCACACCTTTCTACAACGACGACTGGATTTGGGACACCTACCGCGCTGCACACCCGCTGCGCACGCTGATCGACCAGAAAAAAGAAGAAGACATCATTGCTTCCTTCCTGCTGATGGCGGAACAGATGGGAACGATGTGGATGCCTACCTTCCCCGAAGTGACAGGCGACTCACGCCGCATGAATTCCAATCATGCCGTTGCTACCATAGCCGACGCTCTCGCTAAAGGATTGAATATAGATGCGGCCAAAGCCTACGAAGCCTGCCGGAAAGGAATTGAAGAGAAAACGCTCGCCCCTTGGTCGGGAGCAGCAGCCGGCTGGCTGGACAATTTCTACCGGGAAAATGGATATATCCCTGCTCTTCGTCCGGATGAAAAGGAAACCGACCCGAACGTGCATCCTTTCGAGAAGCGCCAGCCTGTCGCTGTCACTCTGGGAACCAGCTACGACCAGTGGTGTCTCTCCCGTATCGCCCAAGCTCTGAACAAGAAGGAAGAGGCCGAATACTATCTGAAATGTTCGTATAACTACCGGAATCTCTACAATAAAGAAACCGCTTTCTTCCATCCGAAAGATAAGGAAGGACAATGGATTGAGCCATTCGACTACCGTTTCCCCGGAGGCATGGGAGCCCGTGAGTATTATGGAGAAAACAACGGCTGGGTTTACCGCTGGGACGTGCCACACAATGTAGCCGACCTCATCAGCCTTATGGGAGGAAACGAGCAGTTCATCGCCAACCTTGACCGCACTTTCACCGAACCGCTGGGACGGAGCAAATATGCATTCTACGCACAACTCCCCGACCACACAGGTAATGTAGGACAATTTTCCATGGCAAACGAACCCTCCTTGCATGTACCTTATCTCTACAACTATGCAGGCCAGCCCTGGAAAACGCAGAAGCGCATCCGTCAAATGCTGAAAACATGGTTCCGCAACGACCTCATGGGTATGCCGGGAGATGAAGATGGCGGAGGGATGACCTCATTTGTAGTCTTCTCCTCACTGGGCTTTTATCCTGTCACTCCGGGAGCCCCGATCTACAATATCGGAAGTCCACTTTTCACAGACGCCAAAATAACACTTAGCAACGGTTCCGTATTTGAAATCGAGGCTCCGAACGCTTCCGAGGAAAATAAATACATCCAATCGGCTACGCTGAACGGTCAAACATGGGAGAAACCCTGGTTCAACCATGACGACTTGAAAAACGGAGGTAAATTAGTACTGACAATGGGCAACAAACCGAATAAGACATGGGGCAGCGGAGCAAATGCCGCTCCTCCTTCAGCAGACGATAAATAGGCTCTATCCGGTTGATATGAAGATGTCGCAAAATAGAATTTTCATTTTCTACATTCTATTTTGGGACATCTTCATGTTTCATTAAACGTATGATACGACATAACAAACAGCTGTTTCAAAGCATAGCCTTATAAATAAACTCCGTTTCTTGGGTATATCATACAGTTTTTTGTATTTTTGCACTATAAATAAAGTACTATGAAATATCAACTACAAATCTTGCTCTTCGTCCTGCTTTGCATGGTAGGTAAAGTGGACGCATCCTCTTTGTATGATTATGGACTTTCTCTAAAATCCCATACAGTACCGGGCATAGAGAGAACAACCCTGTACTTGGACGATAACCAACCTTTCTCTATAAAAAACGATTTTATCATCTCATTTCAAATGTATGTACGTGCCAATGAACATGACTTTGGCTCCATTCTCCATTTGCATACAAACACCAACCAGTTTATCCGTTTCTCATTTGTGGCAGGTGAAGAAAGACATTTTCCGGCATTGGTACTCAATGAGGGCATCATCAACATAAACAGTCCCATCGAACGGGAAAAATGGCTGGATGTCTCGTTACACCTGCGTTTGAAAGATAATGTAATCGAAATAGATTACGACAATAAAAAAATATCAGCGATGGCTCCCTTGCAAGGAGTGAAAAGCGTAACGGCTTTGTTCGGACAGATGGAAAAATATCTGGCGGACGTAGCCCCCATCGACCTTCGTAATGTAACCGTCACACAAGATGGAAAACAGATACGCGAATGGAAACTGTGGAAGCACAATGACACCGTTTGTTATGATGAAATAGAAGGAGCCGTGGCACGTGCCATCCATCCGGTATGGCTGATAGACAATCATATCGAATGGAAACCCGTTTATCAGGCTAAGATTCCGGGAAAACTGGATGTAGCTTTCAACGCCCGCGAAGCCTTATTCTATTTAGTCAAATCCCAATCAATCGAGGTATTAGACGAAAACGGGACTTTGCAGAAAGAAATCGCAATACGTGGAGGTTATCCGGCGGTAGAATTTCCCAATCATCTCTTATACGATACTTTAAGCAATGAATTAGTGTCTTATTATCCCAAGAAAGGCATTACGTCCTGTTTTTCATTTGATACTGAAAAATGGAGTAATGAGGTACGTAATACAGAAGAAGCCAGCAACTACAATCATGCCAGAACATTCAATCCGGCAGACTCTTCCTTCTATTTCTTCGGTGGTTATGGTTTCTACCAATATCGCAACGATCTCTACCGGATGAAGTACGGTACAAATCAAATAGAGCAAGTGGAATACGAACGTCCCCTCTACCCCCGCTATTCAGCGGCGATGGCTATAGTGGGTGATGAATTATACATCTTTGGCGGTAGAGGAAATAAGTATGGCAAGCAGGAGTTGAGCAGCCATTACTATTGGGGATTATGCGCCATCAATCTGAAAAATAAACAATCACGTATAGTCTGGCAAAAGAACCAGCCCCAGGAAGAAGGTACCATCATGGCTTCCACCATGTATTTCGAACCATCGGACAGCTCTTTCTATGCCGTTTCAACAAGTAAAGGAGGTGTATTGTGGAAGATTTCAATGAAAGATTCTGTCTACTCGGAAGTCTCCAAGCCCATCCATAATGAATCGGCTTATCAGGATAGCGATTTCAGCCTTTATACTTCTCCGTCTCATGGAAAATTATTCTTAGTATTAGATAAAATACTAAGCAATCATACACATGACCTGGCAATCTACTCCATCAATATGCCCCTCGTAAACGAGGTGGATATCCGCCAGTCAGCTACCGGAGAGAATGGCAACAACCGATGGTACCTCTATGCCATTGGAGTCTTGCTATTACTCGTCTTGGCCGGTTTTGTACTCTATCGTTTCAAATACAACGGAAAAAATAAAAAGGCATCTGTCACAAAGAAAGCAACAGAGAAAACAGTTGCCACCACCGGCAAAGCCCAGCACCAACCTAGCATGCCGGAATCTAAAATCATGCCGAAAAAAGAATGGATACCAGAGACTGAAACAATCTTCACAGAAACAGTCAACTATTACGACCGCAGTCGTGCATCTATTTCTTTGTTGGGCTGTTTCAATGTACGTGATAAAGATGGAAACGACATCACTTCCAACTTTACTCCCCGTTTGAAGCACCTGCTTATTTTGCTGATACTCCATACGGAGAAAAATGCGCAAGGTATTTTAGCCTCCAAAACAACAGAGATATTATGGCCGGAAAAAGAAGAAACCGCCGCCCGTAATAACCGCAACGTAAATCTGCGCAAGCTACGGGTATTGTTAGAGAGCATCGGGGATATGGAAGTCATGATTGAAAACAATTTCCTGCGTATCAAATGGGGAACAAATGTGTTTTGTGACTATCACACATTAATCGCATGTACCAAACAATTCGAGCAGGAGAAAAGTGAAGAGTTACTGAATCGAATCCTGGAATTACTGTTATACGGTCCTTTATTGCCCAACACCATCGTTGACTGGTTGGACGACTTTAAGGATGATTATTCCAGTTATTCTATCGACTTATTAAAGAACCTGCTGGAAATTGAAATCAGCCGGAATCATCAGGACATGATTATCCGTCTTGCCGATATCATGTTCTTGCACGATCCGCTTAATGAAGAAGCACTTGCAGCCAAATGTGCCGTATTATCCGCACAAGGGAAAAAAGGCATTGCCCGAAACCTGTACGACCGTTTTTGCAAAGAATACCACGACTCTATGGGTGAAAACTATAAAATCCCATTCGCCGATTTATAATCCGGCCATCGTTTTTCAAATTATTTCTCTATAAATACACCTCTCCCCTTTCCCTAAAGCACCGATACATATCAAGATGAAGGAAAGGGGAGAGTTTTTATTCCTTTTCTACTGCAAACATCGAATAATTCACACCGACATTACTCTAATTCACCACATAGTTTTTAGCTAATAGCGGGGAAAATGCATTTATTTGTGAAGGATTATAAGAAAAAAAAGACTTAATTCACATTTAATTGTTTTTTAATCCCCAATTAATCGCAAACACTCCCCTTTTTTTATTGATTGATAGTTCTTTTGCTGAAAATTAATCTTAAAAATATAACATTATTATGAAAGAAGAAAAAACGCCTTAATCTGATTCGAATGACGGACCTTACTATAAACTCAGGCTCTCTCATCCGATTAATTCTTAATTTAGTGATTATTCATAAATAAATTCATGAAAAACATGAAACAACGATTTTCTCAGCACATGAGATACTATGAAAGAAGTCTCATTTTTATTTTAATGCTGTTCAGCGTTTCGGTCATGCAAGCACAGAACCGGACAGTGAAAGGAACAGTGACTGATGCACAAGGTGAGCCTATTATCGGTGCTAATGTAGTGATAGTGGGCGGAACAAAAGGTGTAATAACCGATCTTGATGGTAAGTACTCTATTCAGGCTCCTGAAAACGGTGCTGTGTTGAAGTTCTCTTATATTGGTTTTAAAACAAAATCATTCAATGTAGTAAAAGGAAAGAATGTATTAAACGTGACTTTGGAAGAAGATGCCGTGATGCTGGAACAGACAGTGGTAACAGCGATGGACTTGCGCCGCGATGAAAAATCTCTTTCTACTGCTTTCCAGAAAATGGACGTAACAAGTATGACCGAAAACCGGGATGCCGGATTCGTAAACATGCTGGCAGGTAAAGTGGCAGGATTACAGGTAATCTCCAATGGTGCCGCCGGTTCAGCCACCGTACGTATTCGTGGTGCCAACTCTATTTCCGGCAATAACCAGCCACTCTACGTAATCGACGGTGTGCCTATCATTAATGATGTGACCGGTGGTGAAATCGACTATGGTAACCCGGCTAACAGTATTAACCCCGACGACATCGAAAACATCGTTGTCCTGAAAGGAGCCAACGCTTCCGCCCTTTATGGTTCGGACGCAGCCAACGGCGCCATATTGATTACAACCAAGAAGGCCGGTCAAAGAAGCGGTTTAGGTATTACGTACTCCACCAATGTGCAATTCACAGAATTCTCACAATATCCCATCTATCAGAATATATATGGTGGCGGACATATCAACCGTTTTGAAAATAACAAAGCCAACACATTCAATGGGGATGTCAAGGTTCCTTATGATCCCAATATGCCTTATGGTATCCAACGAATGGGAGGTTATGATAATTCCCGCTCATGGGGTATGCCGATGTTAGGTTTTCAGGTAGTAGGACGTAACGGAGAACTCAAATCTTATGTGCCCACTCCGGAGAATACCACCTCTATGTACCAGACTGCTTACTCCTGGACAAACAGTATCTCCATTGAGCGTGCCACCGAACATGTCTCCACCCGTATCGGTTTTACCAACCTGCGAAGTGACGACGTATTGGAAGGACTGAACAATCTTACCCGTAACGCCTTCAATGTGCGTTCGAACGTGAAGTTGACCAAAGCATTAGATGTCGACCTGAATGGTCGCTATACGCATGAGCACGTCAACAACCGTTCTTATCGTAACAATTCAGACCGTAACCCGATCTATACACTGATGGACATGCCCCGTGACCTTTCCATACAGGAGATGTATCCCTGGAAAGATGAAAACGGAAAACCGACCGCCCTTCAGTTTAAGAGTCCGGTGTGGATGCTGAACGAACTTTCCAACCAAGACAAGAAAGAATGGTTACTGGCCGATGTGACAGTAAACTATAAGATTACCAACGACCTGAAATTGCGTTTGAAAGCTGCCCTCGACTTGAACATGAAAGAGGGTTATGAATTCCGCAATATGTATACTCCGGGGGATGCCGACGGATTCTACAAAGAATTTACGGAAAAAGCGCGTAACTATACTTATGAAGCAATGCTTTCTTACAACAAAACTTGGAAGGACTTCAACATATCCGCCAGTGTGGGTGCCAATTCACAAGACTTCCTGTTCAAGAAGCAAAACTCGGAAATCGGTACATTGGCTACCTCCGACTTTGTCTCTCTTACGAACAACGGTGCCACTATCAAATCATGGCCGGAATATAACGCGAAGAAAAAGCAGGCAATCTATGGAACAGTCAGTGTCGGTTATAAAGATTTCATCTATGTGGATGTAACCGGACGTAACGACTGGTCGTCTGCCTTGCCTTCTGACAACCGCTCTTATTTCTATTCTTCTTATGGTGCCAGTTTCGTACTGACAGAATTGGTGAAGAGTATTCCGAAAGATTGGTTATCCTATGCCAAGATCCGTGGTTCTTACGCAAAAGTAGGTAATGATACCGGTTTCGACCAGTTACTGAACGGATTCAGTTATAATACTTCTTATCTGGGAGATATGGCATGGTTTGAAAGTGAAAACAAGCGGAAAACCAATACACTGAAACCGGAAAGCACTACTTCTTTTGAGACGGGTTTAGACCTTCGCTTCCTGAAAGACCGCGCTTCCTTCAGTTTCACTTACTATAACAAGAATACCAAAAATCAAATTCTGACCTCCACCATCAACGGTGTAAGCGGTTATGGAGAAGCCTTGTTCAACGCCGGTGAAGTTAAGAACTGGGGATATGAAGTGACATTGGGAGTTGTTCCTTTCAAAAACAAAGATTGGGAATGGAAAGTAGACATCAACTGGGCTAAAAATAACTCTGAAGTAGTTTCGCTGGCAAACGGTATGGACTACATGACACTGACTACCGTTCAAAACAGTGTAGAACTACGTATCGTGAAAGGTGAGCCACTGGTAAGTCTCTATTGCCGCGAGCCGTGGAAAACGAATGATGAAGGACAGGTATTGGTAGGAGCTAACGGCCGGCCGCTGTCAGGTGAAGCCAGATTCCTCGCCAGTGTAGAACCGAAATGGACCGGTAGTATCCGTACTTCCCTCCGTTGGAAAGATTTGTCTTTCTCTGCCATGTTCGACATTCGTATGGGCGGACATGTATGGTCGGAGACTGCCTTCCAATCTTCCCGTAACGCGCAATCCATCATGTCAATGGGTGGACGTACCGAACATTTGTTTGCTGATATGATTCTCAACGAAGGCGACCAGACCGGTTACCTCGGCATCCTGGATTCAAAATACGTGCCCAACGGCAAGAGCAACATTTACATGGATGCTTCCCGCCCGAAAGGTATGAATATCCCCGGAGCCGTTTATGACAGTTCCGTACCGGGACTGGCTGGACAACCTTGTCAAGCATGGATCAAACCGATTGACTATTGGACCAATGACAGCGGTAAGAACGGTGAGCTTTACCTATATGATGCTTCTTACGTAAAACTGAAAGAAATCTCTTTAGGATACAACATTCCTAAGAATTGGTTAAGAAAGATAGGTTTCATTCAATCCATGAGAATTTCGGCCGTAGGTAGAAACGTAGCTATCCTTCACCAAAAAACCCCAAAAGGGATAGACCCGGAAGCTACTTCTTCCATGGGAATCCAACAGGGGCTGGAACGAGGCTTTAACTTACCTACCTCCAGTTACGGTTTCGATTTTAAAATAACCTTTTAATAGCGATCACGATGAAAAAGTACTTATATACACTTTGTACCGCAGCCCTGTTGGGATTGGCTACTTCTTGCGTGGATAGTTACGACGCAACGAACCAGAACCCCAACAAACTATACCTGGATGAAATTGATATCCAGAAGATATTCCCGGGTACTATCTACAAGTCTTTGGACGTATTATCCGAAATGAACTATAACTACTACGCCTATATGGCACGCTACGTAGTCTCCTGGACCAGCCCGCAGAGTTCGGACAATGTAGGTGACCGTTTTTATAACTTCTACAAAAAGGTGTTAGGTGACGTAACTATTATGGAAAGTAAATACAGTCAGGATACCAACGGAAACTACTGGGCAATACTGACCACCTGGAAAGCCTACCTCTACTCCGTACTGACAGGTACTTGGGGACCGATTCCCCTGGATTCAGCCTGTAAAGAGACATACGGAAACGTATATTACTACAACAGCGAAGCCGAAGCGTATATGCAAATACTCCGTTGGCTGGATCAGGCAGTGGAAACTTTCGACCCGAACGGAGCCAAAATGCTGAAAGACCCTTTCTATCCTTCAGCCGGTGGTGACAGTGACATCGAGAAATGGCGTAAGTTTGCCAACTCCCTGCGTCTGGATGTAGCTATCCGCATGATGAACATGAAGAAAAGCCCTGAAGCTATCTCCATGGCACGGGAACAGATAGAAAAAGCATTGAACGAAACCAACCGCAACTACCTGTTCAGCTCCAACAACGACAATGCAGCAGGACGCTACGGTACCGACCCCAACGCCGACGTTTCTCTATACTACAACCGTATCCTGAAAGAATTCGACCTGGGTACCAAACTGGAAACAGAAATAGGCGGACTGACTTACCCGGCCATGAACGAATATTTCTTCTGTTATATGCGCTCTTACAAAGACCCGCGCTTGAGCAAATATGCACAAACATCGCGTCTCAACGAGAGTGGCGACTACCGTGCCGTAGTGAGAGACTCCCTGTGGTCGAAAGCGGAAGAGAAATACATACAAGTATCATACAGAATTCCTTTCCTTCCCCGCTTCGAACTGAAACAGACACCCAGCGGATGGATTGTCGGTAAGGATGAACATAACAACAACCTCCAAAGTCTCTACTCCACCGCTTCCGTTAGTATCGAAGGCTATACGTATGCTTTGATTCAACGTGATTTCATCAAACAGGACGCAAAGGTGAAAGTGCTGACATGGGCGGACGTCAACTTCATGCTTTCCGAAATCCAGTTACGTAAAGACGAATGGGGCGTAAACGTAGCATTGCCGCAGAGTGCCGAACAGTATTATTACAACGGCATCACCGCTTCCATGAACGAATACAGCGTCACTGCAGGAATCTCCGAATACATAGAACGCAACGGTGTCAAATGGAACACCAACGGATTGGGATGCCGCGACTATCGTGCTTTCTACAAAGCCGATATCAACGGAAAAGGCGGTTATAAGAACAATCTGGAACAAGTGTGGAAGCAACGTTACATCGCCGACTACTTCAACGGATTCGCCGGATGGACCCTGGAACGCAGAACACGCGTGATGAACTATCCTCCTATTTTCTACAACGGAACTCCGAACAATTACGGAACCTACGGTGCCAACCAGTTCGATCCGGTTCCCGAACGTTTGCAATATCCTACGGATGAACGCAACTGGAACATGAACTATTACCGTGAAGCCTGCCGTATGTTGCAATCTACGTCACTGGTTCCCCGTTCGGACGGAAACTACAACGACAACTTCTTCACCCCGTTGGGTATCGGCGGACCATACAACCAGGAAGGTCTATACGAACGTTGGAAAGGTGGTCAGCTCATGTATAACAACGAAATGGTAGCTCATTGGTATGGCGACACGATTGAAGAATTTGTCGAAAATGTACTGGAAGACTATCCTGAATACGCTTCCCTGCAAGGAGAAGAACGCCTGGCGGCAAGTATCAAGTTTGTACGCGTAGAAGATAATAAATAATAAAATAAACAGATAGACAGTTATGAAACTAATGAAATACATTACCGGATGCTCCGCAGCTTTGCTACTTCTTGCGGCATGCAGCAAGGAAGAAGGTCCGAGCGTTGATGACTACTTCTTGAACTACGAGATTCCGGAAATTCCTGTCACCGAAGATTATCAGGTAGGCATTTTCTACTACAAAGGGAATGACATTACCACCAGACCGAACGGTGATCCCAACTTCACCCGCTGGGAACTTCTGACACTGACCGATAAGGAATTGAGCGCAAAGAATGACTATAACAACCTGACACCACAAGTTATGCCCGAATCACAAAAGGACGGCTACTTGCAGCCGGACGCAGGAAGTCAGAGCTACCGCATGATTCCGATGGTGCAACAGCACGTAGACGATTGCATTGAAGCAGGAGCGAACTTTATCATCCTGCCCGAAGCAGGTGCAGACTTGGGTAAAGGCCCCGGCACAGAAATCAATCAGGGAGACTCTTTGTTTATCACAATGATGCTGGGACGTTCCGGCAGAGGTGGCAAACGCCTGCCTATGCCACACCTGGGACAACCGGGGATAGACTTTGTAGACCTGAAAACAATGAAAATTGTGGTGAGTGTCAACTGGAACAACATCGTCGACCTGCCTCCCACGTTATCTTCAACCAACTGCATCGAGACTGCTGCCGGAAAGGTATATGACGGTATCACCTATACCCGTCAACAACTGCTGAACAACTTCTTCAGTAAAATCGGCTGTTACTTCTCGGACGACCGTTACTACAAGCTCGGTGGCACGCGCCCGGTGGTTTACATCAAGAACAAGACAGGCGAAATCTACGCACAAGAGTCCAAAGCCATGTATGACGGCATCCGGAAAGCAGTGAAAGAAGCCACCGGCTATGACATCTACATCATGGTGGAAAGTGCCGACGTATGGTGCAACCAGATGCGTTACCAATACTTCTACATGGAAGGTGGTGTAGACGCCGTGGCCAGCCGTAACATGTACGACCAGTCGGAAATGAGCCGTTCCTACATGTATCCGCAAATGATAGACCAGAACTGGAAGTACAACCGCGAGACAGCATTGCCAGCCTTCGGCAACGGCACCATGGAGTTTATTCCTACTGTTGGCCCGTCCTGGAACAAGTTGGTACAAGACGGACGCGGTTCCGTCGGTAACTCTCCGATTGTGAAGAAAGACCCTGCCATATACCGTACCATGTGTAACGTAGCCAAGATGAATGCCGGACACAACCGCCTGATTCTGGTTGACTCTTACAACAAATACAACTTCGACTCATTCATTGAGCCGACAGTAGAGAATTATGGCAACGGATACGGAAAGACTTACCTGGAAATTACCCGCCAGCAATTCAAGAAGAACTAAAATGTTAACTCTTTAATGATAGAAAGAATATGAGAAATAAATATTGGAAATACATTTGTCTATTGGGCTTGGGCGCTTTCTGCTGGGCATGCTCAGACGACAATCCGAATAACGGACCCGACGGTCCGGGTTCTGAAGGCGGCCAGGGAACGGAAGAGGAAATCGTACGTTCTTACAAAATAGGTACGTTGGCAGGGTTCGAAGGCAATTTGCGTCGGAATATGGACAAGCCGTCTACTGACGTTTCTACCATGCACAACCGTTCATTGTTCTGCCGTTACGTAGCTTCCGCCTATCCCGAAGCACAAGACGACAAACCCTATCCCGGCCCGATCACCGAAGCCGACTGGTGGGATAACTTCGTAGAAGAAATCGCATACAGCGGCCAGGATTATGTTGCCATGAACTGCCGCGGTGAGGCTAATGAGAATATCGATCACGGACGCCCCGACAAACTGCATGACTTGATGGCAGCCATCAAACGTAAAGGTGTGGAACATGAGTTCAAAATCGCCATCTTCGACGATACCCCTGCTTCGTGGTCGGCTGCACGCAACGCGCATAAAGGATATGGCTACGACAACAAACCGTTTAAAAACGGTAGCCGCGTAGAGGGTTCGCATTATCCGCTTCTCTTCCTCGATCCCGAGAAAGAGGACATGAAAGGTGCAAACAACGATTTCCGTAAAGAAGTCTACTATTACATTTGGGATGCCAACCTGAAACCATCCTTCGAAAACGTACCGCGCGATTATTGGTTCGAGATAGACGGACGCCCCGTCATCCTGTTCTGGAATCCCAACGGCTTCCTGCAAGATAGTTATCTAAGCGAATTGATGAAGAAAGACCCGGTTAAGTACAAAAGTACAACGGGACTTGATGAAACGAAATCGGATGCCTACAACGGTAAGTTAAGCTATATCCTGAAGTGTATCAGCGACGACTTCAACAGTACATTCGGCGTGCGCCCGTTCCTCATCATCCAACGCGAATGGACCGACCGCGACTATTCATTAGTGAACTGCCCTTATCTGGACGGTATTCACAACTGGTTCGCTGTTCCCACTATGGATATGACCGAAGAGGTATACAACGAGAACCTGCTTTATAATACCTACATTTCCGCTTACAACTTCAAAGGTTTTAGTGTAGGCAGCGGTTGTCCGGGCTTCGTACAAGGTGACCTCGCCCGTCCGAACTGGCAGTTTATCGATGCCGACCACGGTCGCTATGCAACCAAGATGATGGAGTCTTTCTTAGCTAAAAAGCCCGACTTGGTATTCCTGGAAGGATTTACCGACCTTGCCGAAAACGCAGCCTGGTGGCGCAGCTCGGATAAGATCTATTACGACTATCCTAACCAGCGTATCAACCTGCTCCGCAAGTACAGCAATCATCCGTTCCCGACCAAACAGAAACTGGAAGCGGAAGCCTGCGACTACTGTTATCAAGGCAGTGTTTCAGGCAGCAAGATAGAAACATCACTGCTGGAAACAGAAATGAACAATGCCCCGGAACAGGGAGTAGTGAAATACTGCAACGACACGAAGTACAACGGCGGTTGGCACGCCAACCTCACTTCCGGCAGTCTGAACACGCTGAAATGGAAAGAAATTCCTTTCAGATCCGGAGCATCAACAATCCGTTTCCGCTATTCCAGCAATGGCGCTGCCGGCGTACGTTGCCTGATTGGCGATACGATGACTCAAAGCGTAAGTCTCGCTGCTACAGGCGGTGCATGGGAAGAAGCCGAAATAACAGTTTACTCTCGTGACGCACGTGGATATGCCGACTTCAGCCTGATAGTGACCGAAGGTGACATCAGCCTCAACTATGCAGAGATTATCGCAGAGAAATAAAGAAACAAGAAAAACGAAATATTTATCAAACTAAAAATTTACCTATGATGAACAAAAGAGTATTAAACAGTTTTCTCTATGGAGCACTGTTGTTTTCATTAGGAACAGGAGTTGTTTCCTGTAAGGATTACGACTCGGATATTGAAGGCCTGAACAACCGTATCACCACGGTTGAATCTGACATGGATAGATTCAAAGAAAAGATTGAGGCTGCATTGAACGCCAATCTGACTGTACAGAGCTGGTATCCCAGTGAAGACCAGTCACAATACACGATTGTATTAAGCAACGGAGACGAATTATATGTACAGGCTTCCAATAAAGCGACTCCTTTCTACCAGTTCAAGGTGGAAGAAGGTACATGGAGATACACCAATGACAAAGGTGCAGGCTGGTATAAGGTATTGACATTCGGCACTGAACAGGAAATCCCCGGAACAGACAAAGACCAGTTATACTACGACAAGAGCAACGGTTATATCTACATCCAAAAGGCAGAAGGACTAGTGCAAACTACCATCACAGCCGATAAAGACACTCCGATTTTGGCAGAGAACAAAGAGAATAAGACGCTCTCTGTCTATATCTACGGCGAAAACTATATCCTCCCCGTACAGGGCGGTGGTGTTTCAGCGGCATCAGTTCTATCCTCTTCCAAAAACAATTTGTTTTCGAAGAAGACGAGTTCCTGGAAGCAGCCAGCTATACCAACAAACTGGGTAAAGTGGTTACTGCCCATACAGCTACCGCGAAGTTCAAGATTCTGCCTAAAGACATCGACTTGTCCGAAGCAGACTTCCAATGCGCGGATATTCACGAATTGAAGCTGACACGTGCAGAACTGCCTCAACTGTTGGTAAATACCACTAAGAAACTGGACGAAAACGGTATCCTGACCGTAGAACTGACTCCAAGCAACATGACAGCTCCGTACTACGGCGCAGTGTTGGAAATCACATTGGACAAGACGACTACCAGTTCCAATTATTTCGTAGTGAAACCGACTTCTTACAGCGCCAGCAACGGTCTGTTTGCTTATCGTGAAACACGTACGCTTTATCAGGAATCGGAATCTCTGAAATTCATCAGCACCGAAAGTCTTGACCTTGCTAAAACAATAGGCTGGGGATTCGGCGAAAGCGGAGAAGTGAAGTTTGTAGACGAACTGGGATTCGGTGAACTGGCTATTGAAACAACTTATGAGTTGACAGAGAACCCGAATAACACCTTCGAAGTAACAGATAAAGGTGTATTAACCGCTAAGGCTGCCAACAGAGCAGGTAAAGTGAAAGTGACTTATACCGTTGCCGAAGAAGAATTCTCTAAAGAAGTATTGATTTACTCACAAGATGAATCGACTGCTAAAAATGGTATTGAATTGAAAAGTACAACAGTAGTGTTAAGCGACATCGAAAGCCTTTACAAAGGTACAAAAGTCATCAAAGTAGAGAACCCTCAAACAACACTGGAAAATCTTGGTGTCACTGCATCTAAAGCATGGAAACTGGGTACTCAACTTAACGGTGGCAGCTGGGAAACAATCCCAATGACTACAAACCTCGCAACGATTACACAAGAAACTGAGTTGGCTAATGGTGAAGTATGTCTTTACTACGATGCGGTTCAAAAGGCTAGTTATCTGTTGGTAGGTCCTCAAGCTGAAGGTATAACTGGTGCTAACCTGTTCGCAATGAATGACGAGGGAACGGACAAAGCTGCTTTCACACTCAATGAGAAAGAAGTGGGATTGTATGTAGGTAATGTAACTTCGAAGTACGTAGTGGAAGCTCCGACGAAGAAACCAGAATTGAATATCATGATTTACGGTAAGGCCGGTATCAACAATGCAACACCGTCCGTACGCTTAGGTGAAAGATATACAATTCCGGGAGTATATGATGAAACGGAAGGTTATCACTTCACTAATGTGGATCTGCGTAAAACGTTATATAACTTCAAACCTGCTGATGCAGAATTTACCATCACGTTGAACAAAAATGATCAGAATGCAAAAGTGAAAGACAGATGGGATGCCAATAACGTTATATGGGATGCTGCCAATTACGCACTTACATTGGTTCGTAACAGCCCGCACATGCAGTTATTCCAGCTTAACTTCAATGACAAGAAGATCAATGAAATGATTGAAGCTGACAACGGCCTTAAGTTCTCGTGGACATTCAATGCCGGTAAGGGAGAAGTGACCTCCAATGGTAATGAACAATGGTATATCAAAGACCCTGTACGTCAACCGGGAGAGCATACAATCTATATGGGTAGCGATCAACAACCCAACGCAACAGGAGTTGTAAGCAAAGACTATGAAATTAAAGTTTCCGAAATCACCGGTGATGATACGAAGACGAAAATGGCAGATCTGGAAGTAGGCAAAAAATACTACTTGGGGGACTATTTTAAGAATCATGCTTTCTGGACGAAGGGTTGCTCATGGGACGTATATGGTGGTCCGAATAACTCTACCGGTACCCAATTGCCCGTGTTATTGAAATACGACTCTGCCGGAAATAAGATTGTGATGACTGACCATTGCAAGAAATATTTCTGCAAACAAAACTATTCTTTGGTTTTAGACCCACAAGGAAATGAAACGAGTAGCACATTGGACGTAAACAGTGAAGAACAATCTTTCACATTGAAAATTGTTCCGACCACTACTAACTTCCAATTCAAGTTTACCTTTATCAGCGACTACTCCAGTCAGAATATGTTCTTTAGAATCATCGAAGGATAATTCCGGAACCTATTCATAATAGAGTATCGTTATGATATTGAACAAAATCTAATCTATAAATAGCCATGCCACTAAATCGTAAGCTTGTAATCTTCGGTTTTTGGTATGGCTCTTTTTATATTTTACATGGGTAGTTATGTCAAATTCATTGCAACATTTAGTTTTTCAATGCAGAGATGTAGTTTTTTCAGTGCATAGATTTAGAATTTTCTATGCATAAAACTAGAGGAGTTTATGCAATCGCGTAGTTGTCATGTTACAACGGGACCATAGTCATCTTATAGTAGGATAAATGTCACCTTATAAGATGCTATTTGTCACTTTATAAGGTGAATGGCAATTAAAAAAGAAAGAGAAACCTATAAAGATACAAAATTAATCAACGAAAAACAAGAGCAGAGACAATTAATCACATATTAAGTGTACATTAAGCGGTACTTCATTCTAATATTTATCGTCGAACCGTACTTTTATACCAAAATTATTATTAACTTGTAATATCATGAATAGAATCAGCAAAGTATTTCTGGCTTGTGCGTGCAGCGTCTTCTGCATGAACGGACAAGCACAAAGCAATGCTACATGGACAAACGACTTCTCCAATGCCGGAGAAACACTGAAAGTGGTGGGTCGGGGAACATGCAGTATTGCCGACAATGTATTCCGTTCGAAAGGCGCTTATGCCGTATTCGGTCATCCCGAATGGAAAAACTATTCCTTTTCTTTCAAAGCCCGTGCCCCTAAAAATGCCGAACAGGTGCAGATATGGGCGAGCTTCCGCAATTACAACCGTTTCGACCGTTATGTGGTAGGTATCAAAGGCGGACTGCAAGACGACCTTTACCTGATGCGCACCGGATATATGGGTACGGACGAATTTATGGGAGTCCGCCCGTTAGGTTTCCATCCTGTGCCGGGAGAGTGGTATCGTGTAAAAGTAGAAGTTTGCGGCGATCGTATCCGCGTATTCCTCAACGACGAAGAACAACCGCGCATTGATCTTGTAGACAAGAACGCCGACCTGGTACCATCGGGCGAAGTTGCTTTGGGTGGAGGATGGATAGAAACTGAATTTGATGATCTCACCGTTATTCCGATGGCAGACGATGCACTGAAAAACGTGAAAGTGGCAGAATATCAAAAGAAGGCCACTCCTGCGGAGAAAGAAAACAAACGCCGCCAGGAACGGGCTTCCTATACTTCCGCCAAACTGCCAGCACTCACCGGCAGCCGCACAGACATCACGCTGGATGGCAACTGGCTCTTTATGCCGGACTATCAACTGGACAACAAGGATAAGGCTGTTTCAGCACAAACGAACGATCAGGACTGGCACATCATGTCCGTTCCTGACTTTTGGACACCTATCCGCATCTGGCTACATGGCGAAACAATGCCCTCTCCTACCGGTGCGCAGCCCAAAGGTGTGTCGGACACATACTACCAACAGGAAACCGAACGCTGCGAAAACTATACATTCGATTATCGCCGGGTAAAATATGCCTGGTATCGTCAATGGTTGGAACTACCTGCCAACATAGAAGGCAAGAATCTGACTCTGACCTTCGACGCAGTCTCCAAAATTGCCGAAATCTATATCAACGGAACATTAGCCACTTCACATCTCGGCATGTTCGGTGAAATTCAGGTGGACGGCAGTCGGTTACTGAAATCCGGCAAGAACCTGATTACCGTAAAAGTGACACGCAAAATGGATGGAAGTACGTCGTC
>OGMD01000341.1_pt1 | contig 22255 bp, 20 predicted proteins | sample 1573041 | NCBI WGS metagenome assembly OGMD01 (sample SAMEA2582007, study PRJEB24529) | metagenome | biome: Human gut stool | place: China | collected 2011 | reverse complement strand
GGGCTTGACGTTGGACTGGGCCAGCTCCTTCGCCCAGGTGCGCTTGCCGTCGAGGATGTCGCCGTAGCGTTGCACCATGATGTGGCCTGCGCCCAGCATATTGGTCAGCTCGCCCACCTTCTGGGCGTAGGCGATGGGCTGGTTGAAGGGCTCGGTGAAGTTGTGGGAGACGAGGATGGCGAGGTTGGTGTTCTCGCTCTTCTTCTCCTTGAAGCTGTGGCCATTGACCACGGCCAGGTCGTTGTCATAGTTCTCCTGTGCCACGAAGCCGCCGGGGTTCTGGCAGAAGGTACGGACCTTGTTCTTCCAGGGCTTCGGGTAGCCGATGAGCTTGGACTCATACAGCACCTTGTTCACCTTTTCCATGACCTCGTTGCGGCACTCGACACGGACACCGATGTCCACGGTGCCGGGCTTGTGGGCGATATGGTGCTCTGCACAAATTTTCTCAAGCCAATCTGCGCCGCGGCGGCCGGTGCCGATGACCACGGTGTCGCCGTAGACGGCGCGGGGCTCTCCGTTGCCCTGACGCAGCAGCACGCCCTTGCACTCCTCGTCTTCGAGGATGATGTTCTCGCACTCGGTGGAGAAGAGCATCTCCACGCCGTTGTCAGCCAGATAGTTCTGGATGGCGAGATAGAGCTGCTGTGCCTTCTCGGTGCCGAGGTGGCGGATGGGGCAGTCCACCAGCTTCAGACCGGCGTGGATGGCGTTCTTGCGGATCTCCTTGATGTCCTCGCCGGTGTAGATGCCCTCCACATGGGGGTCAGCGCCGAACTCGAGGTAGATCTTGTCGGTGTAGTCGATGAGCTCCTGTGCAAACTCTTCGCCGATGAGGCTGGGCAGGTCGCCGCCGACCTCATAGGAGAGGCTCAGCTTGCCGTCGGAGAAGGCGCCTGCACCGGAGAAGCCGGTGGTGATGGCGCAGGTGGGGCGGCAGTTGACGCAGTGGCCGATCTCGGCCTTGGGGCAGTGGCGCTTTTCCACCGGCTTGCCTTTTTCCACCAGCAGGATGTGCTTCTTGCTGCCGCGGCGCAGCAGCTCCACAGCGGTGAAGATGCCGGCAGGGCCGGCACCAACGATGATGAGATCGTACTTTTCCATAACTCTTTTTATCCTTTATGTTGAATTGATAAAACCTCTCAGTCTCGCTAACGCTCGACAAGGCCGGGTTGCGGCACCCAGCATCCGCTGCGCATTGCGCGCGTCTTGCTGGCCGCTGCCCCAACAACGACTCCCTGTTTCCGCCACTGGCGGCGGTCGTCGTTGTTGCCCCTACCGAGGGGAGCCTTTGGCAAAGAGGTCAGTCTTACGATGTTTTACGAGAAGCGCAGCGATAACGGAGAATAACGGAGAGGTCATTCCTCTTCCTGCTCCACTTCGGCGCTCTCATCCACATAGTCGAGCTCCACAGCGGTGGACTCGACATCTGCGTGGGAGACATCCGGGGCGATGACGCCGTCGCCGTTCAGATCCTGGCCGGTAATGGCTTCCAGCATGGACTGGGTCTCCGGATGCAGCTTTATAAAGCGCCGGACGGCCAGCATGGTGTACAGGGCGCTCAGCAGGTTCAGCGCACCTTCCAGAATGAGGATGAGGCCGATGGCCATCACCAGCGTCTCCATGGTGCCGAAGGGGTCCACCACCATCACGATGCCCAGCACGACGCTGAGCACGGCCAGCAGCAGAAAGATCTTCCAGCTCGAATACCCGCACCGGCGCAGCTCGAGAGCGTTCTGGATGCGGCCCAGACTGTCAAAGATGACGAACAGGCCGAACACGATGGGCAGCACCCGCACCACCACATCGCTGCGGATGATGAGGAATGCGCCCAGCGCCAGACAGACCAGCCCCGAGATGAGAGTGAGCTGGCTCTGGAACACGCCGCGCTCTACGACAAAATACCGCACCAGCTGCACTGCCGCGCAGGCCAGCACCACGCCGCCCAGCGCGTAGCAGACCACGTTGAGGGCCGTGCCAGGCACCATCAGCAGGAAGATGCCCAGCGCCAGATAGAGCAGGCTCATGAGGATAAGGTTCCACTTCAGCTTTTTTGCCATAGAGTTCACGTTCCTTTCAGGTTATACAGCTGCGTCCTGCTTTTCGGAGAGCGGGACGATGACGGTACGGTTGATGCGGGCCATGAAAACGAGGCTCAGTGCAAGGCTGACCACCTCCGCGATGATGAAGGCCCACCAGACCATGTTCACCTCGCCGGTGTGGCTCAGCAGCCATGCAGCGGGGATGAGCACCACCAGCTGACGGCAGATGGAGACGGTCAGGCTGAACACGCCGTTGCCCAGAGCCTGGAACACCGAGCTCAGCACGATGCCGGCACCCGCCAGCAGGAAGTGGGGGCAGATGATGCGCAGCGCCGGGACGCCGATGGCCAGCATGGCGTCGCTGGCGGCGAAGAGGCCCAGCAGCTTATCCGGCAGGAACTGGAAGATGCAGAAGCCCACCAGCATGATGCACTCGGCGTAGAAGACTGAGAGGCGGATGGTCTTTTTGACCCGCTCCGGCTTCCGTGCGCCGTAGTTGTAGCTTATGATGGGGACCATGCCGTTGTTCATACCGAAGATGGGCATGAACACGAAGCTCTGCAGCTTGAAGTAGACGCCGAAGACGGCGACAGCCGTGGCCGAGAAGGCCATCAGGATCTGGTTCATGAAGAAGGTCATCACGCTGCCCACGCACTGCATGGCGATGCTGGGCAGGCCGACGGTGTAGATGCGGCCGATGGCCTTGGCGCTGGGCCGGAAGCCCCGGAAGCTGATCTGGATGTCGGGGTTCTTATTGAGGTTGAAGTACAGTGTCATGCCCGCGCCGCAGAACTGGCCGATGACGGTGGCCGCGGCAGCGCCGGTGGTGCCGGACAGGGCCTCGCCGCAGTAGCCGAAGATGAAGATGGGATCGAGAACGATGTTCACGACAGCGCCCACCAGCTGGCTTATCATGCTCAGATGGGTGCGGCCGGTGGCGGCCAGCAGTTTCTCGCCCATGGTCTGGGTAAAGAGGCCGAGGCTGAGCACGCAGCAGAGCTGCAGATACTGGATGCCCTGCCGGGCGATGTCCATGTCCGAAGTCTGTGCGTAGAAGTAGGGTTTCATGCAGGTGAGGCCGATGACGAGGAAGACGGCGTAGCTGCACAGGGACAGGAAGATGCCGTTCTCGGCGGTCTTATTGGCCCGTTCCTGGTTCTTTTCGCCGAGGCTCTTGGACAGCAGGGCGTTGACGCCCACGCCGGTGCCGACGCCCACGGCGATCATGACGTTCTGCAAAGAGAACGCCAGAGAAACGGCGGTCAGGGCGCTCTCGCTGACGTGGGACACGAAGATCGAGTCCACCACGTTGTAGAGGGCCTGCACCAGCATGGATACCATCATCGGCACGCTGAGCTTGATGAGCAGAGGGTTGATGTCCATGGTACCCATGATGTTTTCCCGCTCACCGGCGGGAGAGAATGAGGGCTGCTTGTTTTCCACGATTTCTCCTTTTAATGTTGATAACTTGAGGATGCAGAGTTCTTCTATGCCGCAAACGTGGGCAGAGCGCAAAAGCACCCCACCCACGCAGCATCATTATTTATTTTGCCCCATCCGGGGCGGCGGGCATCAGCCCTCCATGGTCTTCTCCTTGGCCTCTGCGGCGGCAAGGATCATGTTCACGCAGGCGTCATGGCCCAGTGCGGCGTTGATGGCGAGGTCATAGTTGTGGGCATCGCCCCAGCGGTTCTGGGTGTAGTAGTTGTAGTAGGCGGCACGGTTGCGATCGGTCTTGTCGATCTCGTCCTTGATGCCCTTTTCGTCCTTGGCCTGCAGCATATTGTTCTCCTTGCCGTAAGCCAGACGCCACTCCTTGGGGGCGTAGACGAAGATGCGCAGCACGTCCTTGCGGTCGCGCAGGACATAGTCGCCGCAGCGGCCCACGATGACGCAGGGGCCTTCGTCGGCCAGCTGCTTGATGATGCGGCTCTGCAGGATGAAGACCTGGTCGCCCAGCGGAAGGTCATTGCCCATCGTATACAGGCTGTACAGCAGGCTGTGGGTGTGCCGCTTCTCGCTGGCGGCCACGGCCTCCTCGGACAGTCCGGAATTCTTGGCGGCCATCGTGATCAGTTCCTTGTCGTAGAGCTTGATGCCCAGTGCGCGTGCTACGTCCTTGGCGATGTAGCGTCCGCCGGTGCAGTACTCACGGCCCAAAGTGATGATCGTCTTTGCCATAATATGTTCCTCCCATGTTGATGATTTATCCCAAAAAGCTCTTGGCTGTGCTGCCTCTCAGGAGACAGAAGGCTCAGTGCTTTGGTTTGTTTCCGATAGCGGCAGCGTGGGCGGCGGAGGCGCGGGCAGGCGCACCTCTGCAAACTGCATGGTGCCGGTCTGGTCCACGATGTAAACGCTGCACCGCCCGCCTACGGCGGTCTGCTCGGGCGGGAAGCGGAAGCCGCCGGTCCGTGTCCGCTCCATCCGCCGGAAGGTGCGGTGGGCTGTGGTGGCGTGGGCTACTCCGTCGTGAGGGCTGCAGGCCGCCCAGCCGGAAAATTCTGCCGGGAGCAGCTGCCGCTGGCCCTTCTGGGCCAGATACCAGCAGTCATCCTCGGCGCTGTACACAAAGTCGCAGGAGACCCGCCGGGGGCGGTTGGCCTCGGTGTTCCGGGGCTTGGGGCGGAGGGCGATGGCCCGCCCGGTGAAGTAGCGGGCAAAATCCGTCACTGCCATCGTGCAGTTCACGGCTCCGTCGCTGTCGGCGGTGGGGTCGTTGAGCAGGACATAATCGGCGAGGACCGCGTCGTCGTGGCCGAAGCCCCGCAGACCCATCCAGACCCCGATGGGGTCCCGCTGGCCCCGGATGCGGCGCTCGATGCGCACGGCCACAGAACAGCCGTCGTGTATCTGCTCCCGCAGGTCCTGCAGGTCCATCCACGCCTGCCAGCAGGGAAAACCGCAGCAGCTCGCTGCCGCGGCGGCGAAAGCGCCATTGCTGGTGCTGCCGGTGGTCTTGTCCTCCATGATGTAGGCCACCTCTTCGGGCAGGATGTCCTCGCCCCAGCGGTTCATCAGGGCCGCCATCACCAGCGGCAGGTCCATGTCCCGGCCAAAGCTGGGGTCATGGGCCGAGAGGCAGTATTCCGGTAAGTACAGGCGGCGGTTGATGGGGTGGCCGCTCTGCTTATCCCACGCAAGGGGGCGGACCGCCGCCGCCAGCAGCCGGAGCGCCGGGGTGACTTTATCGTTGTTGGTCGAAAGATTGACCTGAAGCTGGACGCCGGTGCCGCCGCCGGGCAGCGCCACCGTCACGGTGTCGCCCATCAGGAAGATGAGGCCGTCGTCGCTGTGGGTGCTGATGCTGGCCCGGGGGTAATCCGGCGCCCACTTGCCAAAGCTCATCCAGCCCGTCCAGCTGCCGCCTGCGTAGACGCGGCAGCGTACCTCCACCATCGTGTTCTGGGGCGCGTGGGCGTTCCAGCTGACGTTCAGGTTGCAGAAGGCCGGCATGGCGAATTCGGGCGTCGTGTAGCTGCCGTATTGCAGGTACCGCCCGGCCACGCTGTCCAGCACGACGCTGCCGTTGTCCAGCGCTACATTATCGAGCTGTCCGCGGGAAAATGTCTCCGTGCCCTGCAGCACCAGATTGTTCCGCTGTTCCATTGCACGCATCCCCTTTCCGCGTCGGTGTGTCGTTTATTCCTCGTCGTCGCTGCGCTCCTCGGCCATCTCGGCTTCATACTCGGCGTCGTGGAGCTTGCGGATGTTCTCCTCGATGTGGAACACCCGGTCGAGGTCGCCGTAGACGATCTGGCTGGTGATCTCCACCTGGAACCAGAAGCCGAACACCAGCATGAGCAGCAGGCCCAGCGGCATACAGAGGATGACGAGGCCCCAGAACAGTACCGTCACGAGAGACGCAGCCAGTGCGTGGGGCAGGAAAGCGATCATGCAGTTGACGCTGTTCTTGAGCGTCTGGCCGAAAGGCTGGTCCAGCAGGACCACCTGGGGCCACATGTAGGAGAACAGCATGTGGAAGATGACGAGGTTGAGCACCGTGGCCACCCACATACCTACGCCGACGTTGGTGCCGTGGTAGAGCAGGTTGAAGCAGAAATACACGAGGAAGACCTGCACCGTGACCACGACGCAGTAGAGCACGCCCGGCAGGATGCTAGCTTTGAAGTTTTGCTTGAAGGCCTTGCGGTAGGTGGTCCACCAGTAACCGGCCTCATCGCGCAGAGCGCGCAGGACGGTGTCGTACATGCCCGCCAGCACCGGCCCGGCCAGGATGCCGCCCACGGCGGCGCTGAGCACCATGACGGGCAGGCTGTTCATCAGGAAGCCGATGTACACCAGACAGATGACGGGCAGAAAGCCCAGACAGGTGAGCAGGTTTGCAAGGAACATCCCGCTCATATCCCGGCCCACCAGCTCGAAGAAGCGGCCTACGCCGGTCTTGCGGGGGGCGTCCTTTTCGACGCCCGGTCCGGACTTGAAATCGTTTGCAGAAGGGAACAGACTCATGTTGTATGGATATCCTCTCTCGCCGTCCCGAAAGACGGCTTACATTGCACAGCACGGTTTTGGCAGGAAGCGCCATTGTGCTGGCTTTCTGATTATAAATATACCCGGATTTTGTGGATTTTGCAAGCCGCAAAGCCCTCTAAATGTAAAAAAAGTATTTCCTCTCCCTTTTTGGGGCGGAGTGTGATACAATAGAAACGGCTTTTTGAGCCAGAAGGAGGTATCGCTCTGTGAGCATTTTCCGCACCATTGCGTTATTCGTTTATCTGTTCGGGTACATGATCGTCCATTACAGTGTGCTGTGCAAAGCCGAGCGTGCGCTGGCCGCAGGCGACACCGAGACGGTGCGCCAGCTGGTAAAAAAGCACATCCCCCATTGGAGCAAAGGCATCCTGAACGTCACCGGCGTCCGGCTCAGCGTCGAGGGACTGGACAACATCCCGAAGGATGGCCCCTGCGTCTTTGTGGCGAACCACCGCAGTTATTATGACATCCCGCTGCTGCTGGCCGGCCTCGATGAGCCCTATGGCATCCTCGCCAAGGAAGAGCTGGGAAAAATTCCTCTGCTCAACCGCTGGATGAAGCTGCTGGGCTGCGTTTTCGTCCAGCGCGACGATGTCCGCGCCTCGGTGCGCGCGTTGAACGACGCCACCGCCATCGTGGAGAGCGGCAGGAGTTTCATCATCTTCCCTGAAGGCACCCGCTACAAGGGCGAAGAGGGCGGCGCCGGTGAGTTCAAGGCCGGTGCCTTCCGCATTGCGGTCAAGACCGGCGCGCCGGTGGTGCCGGTGGCCATCTCCGGCGCACGGGGCCTGTTCGAGGCCCGCGGCAACCGTGCCACCCCCGGAACGGTACACGTCCGGGTGCTGCCGCCCATCCAGACGGCAGACATGAGCCGGGCCGAGCAGAAGCAGCTGCCTGACGCCGTCCGCCAGACCATTCTGGCAGAGTTATAACTTTTTTGGAGGACACTGCCTCATGGCAAGCTACCGTTACGAGCGCGACATCGACCCGAAAGACATTGCCCCTCGCAAGGAAAGACAGTACACCCGCAAGGAGCGCTGGGCCAACTGGTGGGACTATAACCTGAAATGGGTCATCATCATCGGCATCGCCGCGGCTTTTGTGGCCTACAACTTCATCGGACAGTATTTCTTTGTCACCAAGCCCGATTATAACGTGGCCGTGGTGGCCCCCTACTATCTGCCCGAGGACACCGTGAACGCTTTGCAGGATGCACTGGCCGCCTACGGCGAAGACCGCAACGGCGACGGCAAGGTGGTCGTGACCCTCAACGTCTACACCCTCGACTACTCCGACACTGAGACCCAGACCGAGAGCGCCGCCTATCTGACCATGGCTGGAACTACCAAGCTGGCCACCGACGTACAGGGCGGCCTCAGCTCTGTTTTCCTGCTCTGGGACCCGGCGGGCTTTGAAGAAAGCACCGGCTCGCTGCGGTATCTCGACGGCACTCTGCCCGCCGCCGACAGCGACGAGGACTGGTGGAACATGGTGTACAAGTGGGACGACTGCCCGGTCCTGGCTGGCCTCGACCTCGGTGACTACGGCCCCGACACTACCCAGAGCAGGAGTGGTTCCAGTCAGGAGTATATGTCCCAGTTCTATGTGGGAATGCGGGGCGCGTGGAACAGCGGCACTGCTGATAACCTCGCAGGAGGCGAAGAATTCTGGCAGAAGCTGACCGAAGGCGCTGTCTCCACGGCAGCTCCGGAGGGCTGAGCCATGCGGTACCGTGTTCTCTCCAAGGGGAAGGCAAAGCATCTCAGCATCCCTGAAAAGCCTGCCGAAAAAACTGCATCTCTGAAGGCTGCCGACCTCGACAACCCCTATGGCCGGGTGTTCGGCACCCCCCGCAGCAGGGAAGACCTGCGCAAATAAGCAAGAACGCCCTCTCCGTCATTGCCGGAGGGGGCGTTTTGGTTGCAATCTCTTCGCGTTGACGGCCCCGGATTTGAAATATTATCTACCCTCAAAGAGAGCCGGGCTTGTTGTTTCCTCATCCGGGTTATGGTATACTTACTAAGTATCATCGCTGTAAGAACTGAAATTTTACCCAAAGGATGTGGAAAGATGGACACACTGGAACAAGCCCGCGCCGAGATCGACGCGGTGGACGCGCAGCTTGCCGCCCTGTTTGAGCGGCGGATGGCCGCTGTGCTCAGCGTCGCCCAATACAAACAGGCCCACGGCCTGCCGATTTTTGACGCCGCGCGGGAGGCGGCGGTGCTGGAAAAAGCTGCGGCCCGCATCCAGAACGCTGCCCTCCGGCCTTACTATAAAGACCATGTCCAGAACATGATGGATGTCGCCAAGCAGTACGAAGCCGAGGTGCTGGGCCGGAACCGCGCCGCCTATCAGGGTGTGGAAGGTGCTTTCGCCCACATCGCGCTGCGGGCGCTCTTCCCCCACGCGGAGGCCGTCAGCTACCCGACGTGGGACGAGGTGTTCGATGCCGTCAGCCGGGGCGACACCGCCCACGGCGTTGTGCCGTTTGAGAACAGCCACGCAGGCGACGTCTCCGCTGTCCTCGACTTGTGCTACAACCACCCCGAGCTGTGGGTGGTGGACGTCTACGACCTGCCCATCTCCCAGAACCTGCTCGTCCTGCCCGGCACCCAGCTGGCCCAGCTCAAGCACGTTTACAGCCATCAGCAGGCCATCGCCCAGAGTGAGACGTTCTTAAAGCAGTTCCGTCTGCCCGCCACGGCCATGCCCAACACGGCCATGGCCGCAAAGTTCGTGGCTGAGTCGGGCGACCCGTCCAAAGCCGCCATCGCCAGCGCCGAGACAGCCGCCCTCTACGGGCTGGAAGTCCTCGTCCCCAGCATCAACACCGACGGCGACAACACCACCCGCTTCATCGTCCTCAGCCGCGAAAAGCCCACCGTGGGCAACCGCTTCTCGCTGCTGTTCACACTGGATAACAAACCCGGCAAGCTGGCTGAGGTCATCCAGGTCATTGGCCGCTTCGGCTACGACATGGAGTCCATCAAGAGCCGTCCGCTGCCCCATGTCCCCTTTGATTATTATTTTTACGTCGAGCTGGTGGGCGACCCCTCCGCCGACGAGACCGCCGCGCTGCTGCGTGAGCTGGACCATACCTGCCGCACGGTGCGGCTGTTAGGAGTGTATACAAAATGAGTGGATTTATCGGCACCAAGCTCACCATGAATCTGGGTGAGCGCAGCTATGACATCATCCTGAAAAACGGCGCACTGGAAAATCTGTACCAGTTTGCCCGCCTCGACCGCCGGGTGGCGGTGGTGACGGACGCAGGCGTTCCCGCCGAGTACGCACAGCGTGTGGCCGACCAGTGCCGCGACGCAAAAATCATTACGGTCCCGCAGGGCGAGGCCAGCAAGAGCATGAAAATTCTGGAAAGCGTCCTGCGCCAGATGCTGGAGTTCAACATGGGCCGCGGCGACCTCGTCATCGCCGTGGGCGGCGGCGTCGTGGGCGATCTGGCGGGTTTTGCCGCTTCCATCTATATGCGCGGCATCGACTTCATCAACTGCCCCACCACCACCCTCTCGATGATCGATTCCTCTATCGGCGGCAAGACCGCTGTGGATCTGGGGGAGACGAAGAATATCGTCGGTTCCTTCTGGCAGCCCAGGTTGGTCATCGTAGACCCCAGCACCCTCGCCACCCTGCCCCGCCGCCAGTACATCAACGGTCTGGCCGAGTCGGTGAAGGCCAGCCTGCTGGCCGACCCGGAACTGTTCGCCATCTTTGAAAAGGGCGACATCGACGAGCAGATCGGCGAGATCATCTACCGCAGCCTCCGTTTCAAAAAGAGCATCGTCGAGCAGGACGAGACGGAGCATGGGATGCGCAAGGCCCTCAATTTCGGCCACACCATCGGCCACGGCATCGAGGCCGTCAAGGGCGTCAAGGGACGCCGCACCGTGGGCCTCTACCACGGCGAGTGCGTGGCTCTGGGGATGCTGCCGATGATCGAGTCCAAGGCACTGCAGAAGCGCGTCCGTGCGGTCTACCGCCGTCTGGGCCTGCCCCTGCGTACCGCCTACAACAAGGACAAGGTCTACGCCGAGATGCTCCACGACAAAAAGGCACAGGGCGGCCAGATCACCGTCATCAAGGTGCCGGGTCTGGGCTGCTGGCGCGCGGAGACCATCCCGGTGGAGGGTCTCCGCCCCCTGCTGGGCATGGAGGACTAAAGCCATGAAAAATACCTTTGGCAGCGCATTGGCGCTGACCATCTTCGGCGAGAGCCACGGCAGGGCCATCGGCGGTGTGCTGGACGGCATGGCCGCTGGTGTGCCGGTGGATGAGGAATTCATTGCCGCCTGCATGGATCAGCGCCGCGCCCGGGGCGACGGGCTTTCGACGCCCCGCGTGGAGGCCGATAACGTACAGCTGCTCTCCGGTGTCGTGAACGGTCACACCACCGGCACGGCCATCGCGCTGATGATCGAGAACCAGAACACCCGCAGCGGCGACTACGCCAAGACGGCTGACCTTCTCCGCCCCGGCCACGCGGACTATACCGCCTACGCCAAATACCACGGCTTTCAGGACGCCCGGGGCGGTGGACACTTTTCGGGCCGCATCACTGCCGCACTGGTGGCATGCGGTGCCATCGTGCTGGGTGCGCTGAACCGCGCCGGCATCGACATCACCACCCACATCGCCCGCTGTGCCGGCATTTCCGATACGCCCTTTGCGCTGGACGATGCCGCCGCACTGGCCGCTCAGGTGAGCGTGCTGGAAAGCAGGGACGAGGGCTTCGCCCTGCTGGATGCTTCCGTCGAAGAGCCGATGAAAACGGCCATCCGTGCCGCCGGTTCGGAGGGCGACAGCGTGGGAGGCATCCTTGAAACAGCCATTCTCGGCCTGCCCGCCGGTGTGGGCGAGCCGTATTTTGACAGCGTGGAGAGCCTTATTTCCCACATGGCGTTTTCAGTGCCTGCCGTGAAGGGCATTGAGTTCGGCACCGGCTTCGGCTTCGCCGACCTGAAAGGCTCTGAGGCCAACGATGCCTTCCGCATGAAGGGCGATTCGGTGGTCACGGCCACCAACCACAACGCGGGCATCAACGGCGGCATCACCAACGGAATGCCTGTCGTCTTCCGCACCGCTGTCAAGCCGACGCCCAGCATCTACAAAGAGCAGGAGACGGTGGATTACATTGCAAAGCAGGACGCGCCCCTCTCCATTCAGGGCCGTCATGACCCCTGCATCGTGCCTCGCGCCGCCATCGTCCAGACCTGCGCCGCCGCGCTGGCTGTGGGCGATTTGATGACCGCCCGCTATGGCACCGCATGGATGGAGCGGCCCACCAGCTACCGCAGGGAGGGACTGTGATGGAATACGGACTCATCGGCTCGAAACTGGGCCATTCCTACTCGAAGATCATCCATGAGATGCTCTGCGGCTACCGCTACGACCTCTGCCCGCTTCCCACCGAAGAGGAAGCCCGGGCTTTCCTGACCAGGCGGCAGTTCAAGGCCATCAATGTCACCATCCCCTATAAGCGGCTGGTGATGGAATACTGCACCTACATCGACCCCCGTGCCAAGGCCATCGGCGCGGTGAACACTGTGGTCAACAAGAACGGCCTGCTCTACGGCTACAACACCGATTATCTCGGCTTTGCCCACCTGTGCGACGCCCACAGCGTCGATTTTGCGGGCAAAACCGTCCTCATCCTCGGCACCGGCGGCACCCACAACACCACCAGCGCCGTCGCCCGCGACAAGGGTGCGGCCAGAGTGCTCACCGTCAGCCGGACGCCGGACGCCGCCAAAGGCCAGCTTTCCTATGAAGAGGCTGTGTTCAGCGGCGCACAGATCGTCATCAACACCACCCCCGCCGGAATGTACCCCAACGTAGGCGTGTGCAGTCTGGACGTGGCAAAAATGCCCGGGCTAGAAGCTGTGCTGGACGTGGTGTACAACCCCGATAAGACGGAGCTCATCCTCCGGGCCGAGGAGGCCGGGGTCCCGGTGGCTGTGGGCGGCCTCGAAATGCTGGTGGCGCAGGCTGTGTACGCCGCCGAATACTTCCTCAGCCGAAAGTTCGACGACGCGGCAGGGGAGATCGGCCGCATCACTGCCGCACTCCGCCGCGATATGCTCAACGTGGCCCTCATCGGAATGCCCTCCAGCGGAAAATCTACCGTGGGCCGTGCATTGGCCGAAAAGCTGGGCAAAAAGTTCATCGACCTCGACGAGGAGATCGTCAAGGCCGACGGCCGCAGTATTCCCGACATCTTTGCCGCCGAGGGCGAGGACGGCTTCCGTGCGAAGGAATCCGCCCAGACCGCCCGCTTTGCCAAAGAGGGACGACAGCTGCTCTCCTGCGGCGGCGGCATCATCAAGCGGGGCGAGAATCTGCGGGCGCTGCATCAGAACGGCGTCGTGCTCTTCCTCGACCGGCCCCTGGATGCGCTGACGGTGGGCGGCGGACGTCCGCTCTCGTCCAGCACCGAGGCGCTGAAAAAGATGGAGGCGGAGCGCCGCCCCCTGTATCTCGCGGCGGCAGACGCCGTTATCCCGAACAGCGGCACGGTGGAAGACGCTGTGACTGCCGCAATGGAGGCACTGGATGAAATTTTTAGTCATTAACGGCCCCAACCTCAACATGATGCACTTCACCGAGCCGGGTGTGGCCGGTCAGCTGGATTATAACGGTCTGCTGGATTACCTCGAGCTGTGCTGCACCCAGATGGGCATGGAAGTGGAATTTTTCCAGTCCAACCACGAGGGCGACCTCATCGACGAGATCCAGTCTGCCGCAGGCCGGGCCGACGGCATCATCCTGAACCCCGGCGGCTACGCCCACTACAGCGTCGCTATCCTCGACGCGCTGCGCCTCTGCGGCGTGCCTGCCGTGGAAGTGCTGCTCAGCGAGCCTGACGAGCACGAGCCCTTCCGCAAGACGGACATCGTCTCGTTCGGCTGTCAGGGCCACTTCATCGGCGAGGGCATCAGCGGCTATCTCCACGCTGCCGCCTATCTGGCCCAGCTGCTGCGGCTGGACGGCAGTGCGCACACCCATTTAGTGATGTAAAAATCGACTCTCTTCTGCTGGAAAGCGGAGCAAAGAGGGCGTGGAAAAGAAGGATAGAAAGGAAAAATTTTATGATCATCTCCACCAAAAAGGGTACCCCGAAGGAAGAACTCGAGAAAATCGTTGACCGCTTCGAAAAGCAGGGCCTCGACGTCACCCTCATCACCGGCAAGGACTACAATGTCTTCGGCCTCGTGGGCGATACCACCAAGATCGACGAGCGCGACGTCCTCGCCAACCCCTGGATCGACAACGTGACCCGTGTTTCTGCCCCCTATAAGCGTGCCAACCGCCTGTTCCACCCGGCGGATTCCGTCATCGACTGCGGCGGCGTGAAGATCGGCGGCAAGGAGAAGATCGCTGTCATGGCCGGCCCCTGCAGCATCGAGAGCGAAGAGCAGGCCCTCCGCATCGCACAGGGCGTCAAGGCCGGCGGTGCGACCCTCTTCCGCGGCGGCGCTTACAAGCCCCGCACCTCTCCCTACTCCTTCCAGGGCCTCGAGACTGAGGGCATCCTTGACATGGTAAAGGCCCGCGAGGCCACCGGTATGCCCATCGTCTCCGAGCTGATGAGCGAGGAACGAATCCCCGAGTTCGAGGAATATGTGGACGTGGTGCAGATCGGTGCCCGCAATATGCAGAACTTCCAGCTGCTCAAGGCTGTGGGCAAGATGCACAAGCCCGTTCTGCTCAAGCGCGGCCTCTGCAACACCATCGAAGAGTGGATCATGAGCGCCGAGTACATCATGGCCGGCGGCAACGAGCAGGTCATCCTCTGTGAGCGCGGTATCCGCACCTTCGAGAAGTACACCCGCAACACCCTCGACCTCTCCGCTGTGCCTATCATCCACGAGAAGACCCATCTGCCCGTCATCGTGGACCCCAGCCACGCCACCGGCAAGGCAAACCTTGTGGAGCCCATGATGATCGCCGCTGTCGCCGCCGGTGCCGACGGCCTTGAGGTGGAAGTCCACTACGACCCCCGCCACGCATGGAGCGACGGCGCACAGTGCCTGACCCCCGACGCCTTTGCACAGGCTATGGCAAAGTGCCGTCAGGTCGCATGGGCTATTGGCCGGGATATGTGATATGAATGCTACGATAAAACGCGCCCCCGGCGGCATCGGCGGCACCATCACCGCGCCGCCCAGCAAGAGCATGGCGCACCGTGCGGTGCTCTGCTCGGCGCTGGCCGAGGGTGCTTCCCACATCGAAAACCTTGAATTCAGCAAGGATATTTCTGCCACCCTCTCCGCCGCCGGGCAGCTCTGCGCCAAAGTGCGCACCGGTGCGGATAGTGCCGTCGTGGAGGGTCTGGGGAGCTTTCTGCCCGTCAGCGCTCCGGTGGATTGCTGTGAGAGTGGAAGCACCCTGCGCTTTCTCATCCCCATTGCCAGCCTCACCGGGCAGAAAGTGACCTTTGTTGGCCGCGGACGGCTGATGGAACGCCCTCAGACAGTATACGAAAAGTTGTATCAGGAGCAGTCTCTCCGATTTGAACAGTCTTCGGCGGGCCTGACCGTCGAAGGAACTCTGAAAAGCAGCGAATACGAGCTGGCGGGCGACGTGTCCAGCCAGTTCATCAGCGGATTGCTGTTTGCCCTGCCGCTGCTGGCAGGCGACAGCACCCTCCACCTTATCCCGCCGGTAGAGAGCCGCAGTTATATCGAGATGACCCGGGCGGCCCAGCGCCGTTTCGGCGTCGAGAGCCGCTGGCAGGACGAAAACACCCTCTTCATCCCGGGCGGGCAGAAATACCGGCCTTGCGATTACACCGTGGAGGGCGATTACAGCCAGGCGGCATTCCCGGCGGTGCTGGGAGCGGTGCAGGGCGGCGTGACCCTCAAAGGATTATCCGCCGACACCCTGCAGGGCGATGCCGCGATCCTCGACATTCTGCGCCGCTGTGGTGCAAGCTTCCGCACCACCGATGCAGGCATCGTGTTCGAGAAAGCACCTCTCCACGGTGTGGACATTGACCTTGCCGACTGCCCCGACCTCGGCCCCGTGCTGATGGTCCTGGGCCTGCTTTGCGAAGGGACCACCACCATCCGCAACGCGGAACGTCTCCGGATCAAGGAGAGCGACCGCATTGCAGCCATGGAAGCCGAACTGCGGGCCTGCGGCGGCGTCCTCGAGAGCGAGGGCGGCACCATCACCATCCACGGCTGTGCAGACAGTCTCCACGCCCCCGCCGCGCCGCTCCACGGCCACAACGACCACCGTGTGGTGATGAGCCTTGCGGTGCTGGCGCTGGCTGCCGGGCTGGAACTTTCCATCGACGACGCCGAGGCCGTGCAGAAGAGCTGGCCCCATTTCTTTGAAGCCATCAAGCCGTTAGGCGCGGAGGTAGAATATGCTGGATAAAACAAAGCGTTATCTTATCGTGGGCCTCGGACTGCTGGGCGGCAAATACGCCCTCGAGCTTTCCAAAGCCGGGTTCCATGTGGACGGCATCAACCGCAGCGAGGGCCACTTACAGTACGCTCTCGACCACGGCTATATCGAGACCGGCAAGACCCACGATTTCGAGGACCTCGTCTCGCAGGCCGACCACATCATCTTCGGCCTCTACCCCACGGCCCTCATCGACTGGTTCAAGACCTACGGCCATCTCATCAAGTCCGGCTGCATCTTTACCGATGTCTCCGGCGTCAAGACCGGCCTTGTGGAGCCGGTGCAGGCCATGTGTCCGGAGGGTGTGGAGTTCATCGCCAGCCACCCGATGGCAGGCCGTGAGACTTCCAGCGTCGAGCACGCCGCCGAGGTCAGCTTTGCCCCGGCCAACTTCATCATCACCCCCACCGAAAAGAACACCCCCAAGGCCGTCCAGTGGGCAAAAGAGCTGGCCGAGGTGCTGGGCTTCCGCCACATCTGCACCCTGACGGTGCAGGAGCACGACAAGATGATCGGCTACGTCAGCCAGCTCTGCCACGCCATCGCCGTCAGCCTCATGTGTGCAAACGACAACTCTTCTCTCTGCGAGTACACAGGCGACTCCTTCCGCGATTTGACCCGCATCGCCCGCATCAACGAGAAGATGTGGGCGGAGCTGTTCCTCTGGAACAAGGAGAACCTCATCGCTGAGATCGACCAGTTCGATTCCGCTCTGGACCAGCTGCGGGACGCCCTCGTGGCCGATGACCGGGACAAGCTGGAAGAGATGTTCCGCCTGTCTACCCAGCGCCGCGCCGCATTCGACAAAAAGGACTCGTGACCGTAAAGGAGGCCGCCCATGCCCAAGCAGGAGGGACAAAAATCCAAACTGTTGGCGCTGCTGCATATCTTTGAGCAGCAGACCGACGAGGAGCATCTGCTGAATGTGCCTCAGCTGGTGGAGCTGCTGGCCCGGCAGGGCATCCTCTGCGAGCGAAAGAGCGTCTACAGCGACATCGACGCGCTGAACGCGCTGGGCTATGACATCCGGCTGCGCCGGGGCCGCAGCGGCGGCTATTGGATGGCGACGCGGCCTTTCGAGCTGGCGGAGCTGAAGCTTCTGGTGGACGCTGTCCAGTCCAGCCGGGTCATCTCGAAAGCGTCCAGTGATAAGCTCATCCATAAGCTGGAAGGGCTGGCCTCCCAGTATGAGGGCAGCCAGCTCCAGCGTCAGGTCTATGTCGATGGCCGCCCCAAGAGCGCCAACAAAGACCTGCCCTACAGCGTGGATGCCCTCTTTACGGCCATCAACACCGGCAGGATGGTGCGCTTCCGCTACAAAAAGGCGGGACGCCCCGCGCCTTACACCATCAGCCCCTGGCAGATGGCGTGGGAGAACGGCTGCTACTACCTCATCGCCTATCAGGACGAGAAGGAGCCGGTGGGCATCCGCCATTACCGGGTGGATAAAATGGCCGGCGTCACGGTGCTGGACGAGCCCCGCCGCGGCAAAGAGCAGTTCGCGGATTTCGACCTGCCCGCCTACCTGAAAAAGCACTTCCAGATGTTCGGCGGGCCGGAGTATAGAGTCACCCTGCGGTGTACTTCCGACCTTGAATCAGCCATGCGGGAGCGCTTCGGCGCTTCGCCCATCTTTGTGTCGGAAGGGAAGGAGCATTTCCATTTCGACGTCCCCGTCTGTGTCAGCGACCAGTTCTACGGCTGGGTCTGCGGCTTCGGCGGCAAGATAGAAGTCGTCTCGCCCGCCGAGGTGCGGGACGGCCTGCGGGCGCTGAGCGAGCGGCTGGTAAAAATGCATCAATAAAAATAAAGAGGCTGTTATTCTAACCTCTCCGTCACGGCTGCGCCGTGCCACCTCCCCTATCGAGGGGAGGCTTTGGCATGGCGGAAAGCCTTCTCTCTTCGCCAGAGGCTCCCCTACTAGGGGAGCTGTCGAGCGTATGCGAGACTGAGAGGTTGAGTCAACAGCCTCTTTTGCTGTATAAATATTATTTGAAATTACTTTGTGTTGAACACATACTTGTCCATCCGGTGGAACGCCTCTTCAATGCGGGCGCGGGGCGAGGCCAGATTGATGCGCAGATGGCAGGGGCCGTGGAACATCACGCCGTCCTGCACGGCAGCACCGACGGCCCAGCAGGCTTTCTCCACGTCCTGAATGGTCTTGCCGTGGGCGGCGCACCAGTCGGTGCAGTCCACAAAGAGCATATAGGTGCCTTCGGGCTTTGTCACATGGACACCCTCGAAGTGCTTTGCGATGTAGTCGCAGGCGAAATCCACATTGCCGGTCAGCGTCTCACAGAGCTCGTCAGCCCACTCATAGCCCTCGGGGCGGTAGGCACCGATAAGGGCATGCATCGAGAGGACGTTCATGGAGTTATAGTGGCAGAGGGAGGATTCCTTCTTGATGCGGTCACGCCACCACGGGTTATAAACGATGTGATAGCTGCCGATGAGACCGGCAAGGTTGAAGGTCTTGGAGGGGGCGTAGAGGGCGGCAGTGCGCATCCGGGCGTCCTCACTGATGGACTGGGTGGGGATGTGCTTGTGGCCGGAAAGGATGATGTCCGACCAGATCTCGTCGGATACGACGTAGACATTATACTTTTTGTACAACTCCATGGCCTTTTCCAGCTCCCAGCGCTCCCAGACGCGGCCGCAGGGGTTGTGGGGGCTGCACAGGATGGCGGCGTGGATGTGCTCTTCGGCGAGGTGCTTTTCCATGTCGGCGTAATCCATCCGCCAGACGCCATTCTCGTCCTGCACCAGCGGGGAGTGGACGATGTCATAGCCGTTGTCGGTCAGGCAGCGGGTGAAGCCGATGTAGGTGGGGCTGTGGACCAGCACCTTGTCGCCCCGGGAGCAAACGCAGTTCAGTGCGCTGATGACGCCGCCCAGCACACCGTTCTCGTAACCGATGGCTTCGGCGGTCAGACCCGTGACGTCGTTGCGAGTCTCCTGCCAGCGGATGATGGAGCCGTAGTATTCGGGCGTCGGGTCAAAATAGCCGAAAGCCGGGTGCTGGACCCGCTCGATGACGGCCTGCTGGATGGTGGGCAGGCAGACAAAGTTCATGTCCGCCACCCACATGGGGATGGCATCGAAGCCGGGCTGCGGTGCGTCGGGCGCAAAGCCTTTGCCCAGCCCGTCCACGGCGATGGAGTCCCGGCCATGGCGGTCGGGCAGGGTGGTGAAATCGTACTTCATGGAAGTTCCTCCTGTGGATGCAAAAAAGGCTTTCCCCAAAGGGAAAGCCATAGGTGCAGAAAATCAGCCCTCGATGAGCTCGACGGTCTTCATCTTGACGGGGGTCTTGGGCTTGTCGTTCCAGTCGGTGGGGACGGATGCGATCTTGTCCACGACGTCCATGCCGGCGACGACCTTGCCGAAAGCGGCGTACTGGCCGTCCAGATGGGGTGCGTCCTTATGCATGATGAAGAACTGGCTGCCGGCGCTGTTGGGGTTCATGCTGCGGGCCATGCTGATGACGCCGCGGACGTGCTTGATGGGGTTGTTGACGCCGTTGGCGGCAAACTCGCCCTTGATGTTCCAGCCGGGGCCGCCGATGCCGTTGCCCAGCGGGCAGCCGCCCTGGATCATGAAGTTGGGGATGACGCGGTGGAAGGTCAGGCCGTTGTAGAAGCCCTGACCGACCAGCTTCTTGAAATTCTCACAGGTGATGGGGGCAGCTTCCTCGTTCAGCTCGATGTCGATGATGCCGCCGTCTTCCATAGTAATGCGAACCATAGTTTTAACAATGCTCCTTTTATCATAGCCCGTTTCAGGGTGGGTGCGGCAGATGCTCTGCCGAAGCTCCCCTTTAGTATACCATACCTTTTGCAGAGCGCAACGGCGCAGATGCAACCTTTTTGTAAAGAATCACCGCATTTCTACCATATCCTGCCAGAAACGCTTGGGACAGTGGGTCATCCGGCCCTTTTCGTTGTGGCGGGCCTTGATCTCCAGCGTGTCGTAGAACTGCTTCCAGAGTGCCTGGAACTCCTGTTCCCGGGCGCTGGGCGGGGGTAGCTCCAGCGGCGCAGCCAGCTCCAGAAGCTGAGCCTTGTGCTCCTGATAAAGCAATGCCGCCTGATGGACTGCGTCGTATATCATGAAGTTCTCTTCCGGAAAGCGGGAGCAGAAATGCCCCCGCAGCAGAGGCAGGATATAGTTTTTGGGGTGGATGACCGCACCCAGCATTCCGTCGTGCTCTTCAAAGCGGACGAAGCCCTGAAACTTGTCTACCTCCCAGTCGAGACTCTTTTTCATCTCGTAGAGCGGGGCTACATCCGGATGGCCCATCCGCTTGACCGTGCCGGGGCCGAGGGCGAAGGCCAGATGCAGGAAGCGGATGAGCAGAAGCTCTTTGTCCTCCTGCCCGGAGAGGAAATCCCGGCTGACGAGATATTCCGTCTCCCGGCCAAGTTTCCGGCCAAGGGCCGAAAAGACCCGCTGCGCTCTGGCAGAGTCCGTCTCGATGTCCCGGACGGGGTAAAGGGTGGCCGTCTCCCGCTGGGGCGTCCAGACGGCGAAGGGGATCTCATGCTGGGCGAAACTCTCGAATACACAGCACAGGAAGCCCTCAAAGCTGCCATCGTAGAGGTAGACCACATCGGCGTCATGGAGCTTCCGGGGCGGCATCACAGTGCTCTCGCCAGACATTGCACCGCCTCCTCCCGCACCATCCGCTGGGCCGCCCGGGGCGGCACGCCCTGCTCCACCAGCCGGTCAACGGCGGGCGGTGCGAACATACTCAGCTGCTCGGCCCCGGCGCTGAAGACGTTGGGGTCGATGAGCGCCCGGGTGATGCGCTCCCGTCCGGCGCTGCCCCGGCCCGGGTGCGCCCCGGAAAAGCCCCGGCAGGTGATGAAATACTGCGCCCGCTTGAGCACGACGCCCATCCGTTTCAGCTCGTCGAGGCCGAGGGCCGACAGCCGCCGGGCGTCCCGGATGCGGCGGGCGCTCTTGGGGCCGATGCCCGGCACCCGCAGCAGCATCTCGAAGGGGGCGCGGTTCACATCCACCGGGAACAGCCCGTAGTGCTGGACGGCCCAGTTGCATTTCGGGTCGAGATAGGGGTTGAAGCTCTGATTGTCCTTATCCAGTATCTCGTCGGCTTTGAACTGGTAGAACCGCAGCAGCCAGTCGGCCTGATAGAGCCGGTGTTCCCGCAGGAGCGGCGGCTTCGTGTCCAGCGCAGGCAGGCGGGTGTCGTCCGATACCGGGATATAAGCCGAGTAGAACACCCGCTTGAGGCCGTATTTCTGGTACATCCCCTCGGACAGCTGCAAAATGTGGTAGTCCGTCTCGGGCGATGCACCGACGATCATCTGGGTGCTCTGGCCGGCGGGAGCGAACTTGAGCGCGTGGCGGTAGAGGGTCAGCTCCTGCCTGCTCTCTTCACCTGCCACCGAGATCTGCTTCATGGGCCGGAAGATGGAGTGGCGGCCCTTGTCGGGGGCGAGAAGATGGAGGCTCTGCTCGCTGGGCAGCTCGACGTTGACGCTGAGGCGGTCGGCGAGGTAGCCCATCTGCTGGATGAGCTCGGGGCTGGTGCCGGGGATGGTCTTGGCATGGATGTAGCCGCCGAAGTGATATTCGTTCCGCAGCAGCCGCAGAACGGTGAGCATCCGCTCGGTGGTGTAGTCGGGGGTCCCCAGCACGGCGCTGGACAGGAAAAGTCCCTCGATGTAGTTGCGGCGGTAGAACTCGATGGTCAGTTCTGCCAGCTCCCGGGGTGAAAAAGTGGCCCGGGGAACGTCGTTGGACTTCCGATTGACGCAGTAGCTGCAGTCGAAGGCGCAGCAGTTGCTCATCAGGACTTTCAGCAGGCTGACGCAGCGGCCATCAGCGGTAAAGGCGTGGCAGCAGCCCGGCGCATAGCAGCTGCCGATGGTGCCGCGCTTCGCCGGATGGGACGCGCCGCTGGACGTACAGGCCACGTCATATTTTGCGCTGTCGGCCAAGATGGTGAGCTTGTCCATCAGGGACTGTTCCATAGAAAGATACCTCTCAGAAGGGTATATCCCCCCCTTACCCCCACAGCTGCTGATCAGAAGCGCCGTGGGGCAGGGGAGAGACTCACCACTTGGCCTTCGTCTCGACCACGCGGCCCGCGATGTGCAGGCGGTTCAGGTCCTCACCCTTGATGACCAGCTCATTGTAAGCGGGGTTGAAGGGCTGCAGAACGACGCAGTTGCCCCGCTGGATATACCGCTTGAGGGTGCCTTCGCCCTCGTCGCCGTAGACCAGCACACCCAGGTCGCCGTTTTCCAGCGTGTCCT